>Ga0181536_10002737_pt1 | contig 19623 bp, 21 predicted proteins | sample PEATcosm2014_Bin_41_FD_121105 | JGI IMG/M metagenome (GOLD analysis project Ga0181536, IMG submission 121105) | Peatland microbial communities from MTU Mesocosm Facility, Houghton, MI, USA - PEATcosm2014_Bin17_60_metaG | ecosystem: Environmental > Terrestrial > Soil > Wetlands > Peat | place...
ATCGCGGCGATCGCGACGGCGATCGTGCCGCCGCTGGCCGGCGCGCTCTCCGATACGTCGCGGCGCAAAGGCGGCGACCGGCGCGTGCAGACGGCCGTCATCTTGGTGATCGACACGATTGCGCTGCTGGTGATGGCCCAGGTGTCGACGATTGTCGGATTAACCGGCGCGGTCGTCGTGGCGACCGTCGCGCTGATGAGCGGCTCGACCGTCTACCAAGTGCTGCTGCCGGAAATCGTCCCGCGCCGTTTCTGGGGCACGGCGGCCGGTTTCCGGGGTGCGATGACGCTGGTCGGCACGATCGTCGGCCTGGCGCTCGCGGCGCTGCTGCCGGCACGCCAAGCGTTGCTGATCGACGCCGCCGGCGTGGCGCTGAGCGCGGTGACGTTGCTGTTCGTGCCGCCCTCCCCGGCCTACGTCGCCGAAAAACGCGCCGGCCCGCACGTGCGCGACCGCTGGGACCTCATCGTGACGCTGATCGGCCGGGCGTGGATCGTGCTCGGCATGACGCTGCTGAACACCTACGTGCTGTTCTTCTTCCACGACGTGCTCGGCATCCGCAACGCGTCGTTCAGCACCGGGCTCGTCGCCGCGTCGGCGATGGTCGGCGCCGTGGCATCGAGCGTCGTCGCCGGCGTGCTGTCCGACAAGCTCGACCGGCGTCTCGTCGTGTGCCTGTCGGGACTTCCGATGACGCTGGCGGCGCTGGGCTTCGCGCTATGGCCCGAACCGCGCGTGATCTTCATTTTCGCCGCGCTGTTCGGCCTGGGCTACGGCGGTGTGTTCTCGGTCGGCTGGGCCCTCGCGCTCGACGCCGTTCCCGAGCTCGGCGACGTGGCCCGCGATCTCGGTCTGTGGGGCACGCTGTCGAACTCGCCGATGGTCATCGCGCCCGCGTTGGGCGCGTATCTGATCGCACACGGCTCGACGCCCGTTGAAGGGTATCGCTGGCTGTTCACCGCCGCCGCAGCAGCGTTCTTGCTGGGTTCGCTGACGGTGCTGGCGGTGCGTCATCCCGGCGGAAAGACGGCGTGACGCCGAGCCCGCTGCTGTTTCTTGCGACGGGCGTACGCTACTGCTATCTCCCGACCAAGATTCGGATTCGCCAATGGGGTGTGTTGCCGAATCCCCGCGGACCGACCGTGCTGATCACCAACCACCAGCACGTCGACGAAGGCGAGATCGTATACAGCCGCACGTTCTTGCGTCATCCGCACATCCCGATCGTGGCGGTCAACTCCCGCCGCACGTTCGAAACGGGCTTCTTCGCCGCCCGGCTGCCGTGGACGGCGCCGTTCATGCGGCACGTGAATCCGAGCCCGTTATGGCACGCGCTCTCACTGCTGCCGATCGAAAATCATCTGCATTCGCGCGCGCTGATCAGCCTGGCCGAAGAGGCGCGGCGCGTCCACGGCGACATTCCGCTCGAAACGCTGCTCGCCGGCGACGTCGTCGCGAACCTCGGCTTGACCGGATGCACGCTGGCCGATCTGTGGAAGCCCGCGCATTTCGCGCGCGCGCAGGCGACGGTCAAGCTGGCGAACCTCAAGCAGCCGTACCGCCGCGAGGCGCTGGAGAACTTTCGCGCGACGATGACGGCCGACATCGCCACGGTCGTCGAGCGCGTGCGCGCCGGCGCGACGTTCTACGTCACGCCCGAAGGTGATTTCAGCCACGACGGATTCTTGCGGCCGCTGCGCAACGGCCTCACCGACGCGGTGCTCCCGGTCGCCGAACCGTGGTTGTGCGCGATCGCCTACGACCCGTTCCGCGGCCGGCGCCTCTCGATGCTCTACCGCATCGTGCGGCCCGCGCGACCCGGCGATCTCACCACCTCGCTCGCCGCCGCGCGCGCGGTCACGACCAGCGCGCTGCTCGCGACGTTCCTGTGCGGCGTCGACGCCCCGTTCGCGGCCGCCGCCGCGCGCGAAGCGGTGCGTGCCCGACTCGACGCGCTGCCGGCCGGCGCGTTCGTCGATCCGGAGCTGCGGCGCGATCCGGATGCGGTAGTGGCCGAAGCGCTCTCCGTGCTGGTGCGCATGGGCTTCCTCGCCGCCGACGGGCCGCGCTACCGGCTCACCGAAACGCGGGCCGACGCGCGCTTTCCGCACGCCGCCGACATGCTGAGCTTCCAGCGCAACATGCTCGAAGAAACGCTCGCCGCCGCGGCACGTTTGTCAGTCGACGGCGGAGAGTAGCTCGGCCAGTTCGCGCGGCGGGAGGAACGTCATGGCCGGTTCGCCGGTGCCGACCGGTTCGACGGTGACGAATCCGGGATCGAGCTCGCGCACGCGCGCGATGACGTCGGCGACCAATGTTTCCGGCGTCGACGCGCCGGCCGTGATGCCGAGCGTGGTAACGCCCGTCAGCCATTCCGGCTTGATCGATGCCGGATCGTCGAGCAGATAGGCCGGCCGCTTCCCGCCGTCGGCTGCGGCGTCGCGCAAGCTGCGCGAGTTCGAGCTGTTGTCGGAACCGATCACGAGAATTGCGTCACACGACGGCGCCATCGCGCGCACCGCGACCTGCCGGTTTTCGGTAGCGTAGCAGACGTCGCTCTTGGCCGGGAGATGGATGCCGGGGAAGCGGCGCTGCAGGATGTCGATGATGTGGTCGACCTCGCTGACGGCGAGCGTGGTCTGCGACACGAGCCCGAGCGTTTTGCCCGGCGGAGGCTGGTACGTTTCGGCTTCGGCTTCGTTTTGAATCAGCGAGACGTGACCGCCGGCGTGGCCCATCGTCCCGTCGACCTCTTCGTGGCCGGCGTGACCGATCAGCAACACGTGGTAGCCCTGGCTGACGAACTTCGAGACCTCGCGGTGCACCTTCACGACCAACGGGCAAACCGCATCGATCGTGCGCTGCTCGCGCTTCTCGGCGCGCTCGCGCACGGCCGGCGCGATCCCGTGCGCGCTGAACACCAGCAGCGCCGATTCGGGCGCGTCCTCGACCTCGTCGACGAAGATCACGCCGCGGCGGCGGAACTCCTCGACGACGACGCGGTTGTGCACGACTTCCTTGCGCACGTAGACCGTCTCGCCCGAGCGGCGTACCAGTTCGTCGATGATCTGCACGGCGCGCTCGACGCCGGCGCAGAAGCCGCGCGGCTGGCACAGGAGGATGCGTTTTTCGGTGGCCACGGCTTACGAAACAACCCGTAATTGCGGTGCGGCGGTTTCCGCGCGCGGCGGGAGCATGCGCAGTCCGAGCAGCGCGGCGGTCGCCAGGAACGGTACGATGGCCGGGCGCAGCAAGCGCGGGTCGATGCGGTCCATCATCTTGCGCTCCTCGGCCAGCGCGACCTCGAGAAACATCTTGGGTGAAACGCCTTCGAGGATCGCTTGCGAGCCGCCGCCCGTCAGGTCGATCGGGGCCGGCACGACGGCCGCACCCTGCGCGCCCTGCGCTTGGTGCGCGATCGCGCGGACGTGATACTTCAGGGCTGCGATCGTGCGCGCGAGCGGGTTGGTGTGGCCGGCCAACTCTTCCTCATACCGCCACCAGTTGATGAAGAACGTGATGTGCCGCGCTTCTTCGAACAGGATGTGCTCGAAGATGTCGAGCAGCGCCTTGGGAAAGATCTGCTTCTCGCGCGCCAGCGCGAAGCCGCCGAAGCCGACCACCGAATCGACGCACTCGCTGAAACCGAACACGACGAAATCGTCGCGCGTCACCGGCAAGTTCGACAGCGGCACGTCCGGAACGTCGATCGCATACCGCTCGAGCATGTGGTTGAGCAGGCGGCCGTGCCGGCCTTCTTCGTAGCCTTGGAGCTCGACCGCTTCGCGAATCACCGGGTCGGTGAGCGTCGTGCAGAACGCGGCGATCATCCGTTCCGCTTCCTGTTCCATGCTGCGCGCGAAACTCCAGAACGGGAACGCGCGCAACAGGTCGACGTAGCGCGCTTCGAGCCGCGGCCAGGGCAAGTTCTCGGGCTCGAACACTCGGTGCGTCTCAATGAACGTTTGACAAAACAGATCGCGGTGTTCGAGCGACCCGACGCGGGGTTTCCTCAAGCCGTGACCGCCTCGCCGCGCCGCTTGCCGACCGAGGCGTGGCGCCGGCGCAGGTATTCGAAGAACTCGCCGCCCTCGCGCAGCCGGCGCACCATCATCTGGCGGCTGGTGACCATCTCACCGACGATCTTGGCGATCTTCTTCGGGCGGAAGTAGAATTCGCGGTACATGCGCTCGACCGAATCTTCGATCTCGGCGGTCGAAAGGTTCTCGTAGCTGAGGGTCGAGGTTTGAATGCCGTTCGAGCCCGAGACGAGATCCTGGCGCGCGAACCAGCCGTTGGCCAGCGCCTGATCGTAGAGCACCGTCCCCGGATAGGGCGAGGCGATCGACACCTGGATCGTGTGCGGGTCGAGCTCTTTGGCAAACTCGATCGTTTCGCGCACGGTTTCCGGCGTTTCGACCGGCAAGCCGATGATGAACGTGCCGTGGACCTTGATGCCGAGCTTGTGGCAGTTCTTCATGAACTCGCGCGCCATCTGGAGATTGAGCCCCTTGCGGATGCGGTGCAGAATCTCTTGGTTGCCCGATTCGAAGCCGACCAGCAGCACGCGCAGCCCGTTGTCGCGCAACGTCTTGAGCGTGTCGTAGTCGACGTGCGCGCGTGCGTTGCAAGCCCAGCTGAGCTTGAGCCGCTTCATGTGCTTGCTCAGCGCGATGGCGTATTCTTTTTCGCCGGTCAGCGTATCGTCGTCGAACATGTACTCGGCCACGCGGTCGCCGAAGATGCTCTTCGCTTCATCGAGATCGCGGCCGACCGCTTCGGCCGACTTATGGAAGAATTTGTGGCCGCCGATCGTATGCGGCCACAGGCAGAACGTGCATTTCGCGACGCAGCCGCGGCCGGTGTACCACGAGACGTACGGGTGCAGCAAGTAGCCGTTGTAGTACTTGCGGATGTCGAGGAACTTGTCGTACGTCGGCAGCACGCTCGGCATCGCATCCCAGTCGGCGATGTCGGGCCGCTCGGCGTTCGCGACGATCGTGCCGTCGGCGTCGCGATACGAGAGACCGAGGATCTCGCTCCACGGGCGCCCTTCCGAGAGTTCGAGGCACGTGTAGTCGAAATTGTTGCGGCAGACGAAGTCGATGACCGGATTCATCTCCAGCGTCTGCTGCGGCAGCACCGCGACGTGCGCGCCGATGAACCCCACCTTGGCGTTGGGGTTCGCTTCTTTCACGCGCCGCGCGCACTCGACGTCGTTGGGCAGCGACGGGGTGCTGGTGTGCATGATCACGAGGTCGTGGCCGGCAGCGATTTTCAGGACGTCGTCCACGCCGAGGCCGTGCGGGGCCGCGTCGACGAGCGTGCTGCCGGGGACGAGGGCCGCGGGTTGCGCGAGCCAGGTCGGGTACCAGAAAGAGGTGACCTCGCGTTTCGCCTGATAGCGCGCGCCCGCACCGCCGTCGAAGCCGTCGAACGACGGGGGGCTCAGAAACAGGGTTTTCACCGGCTACGGCTTCGGCTTGCGGCCCCGCAATTCCCCATGCTAACGTTCCGGCGGAGGCGACGAATGTCTGAACCGATGGTGACCCGCTGCGTCATCGCGGGCGGCGGTCCGGCCGGGATGATGCTCGGGTACTTGCTCGCCCGGTCCGGCATCGACGTCGTGGTCTCTTTCTGATCTTCTTAAGAAGAAGCGCACTCCAAAATAGCGGTTATACGCACGGTCCTGTCACCAGCGAGAAACTTCGACTGACCCTACCCCAGGGGTACCTCCGTCGGCGCGTCAACCACAGGCACAACAAGCGAGGGATCGTCGTTACGGACGTTCCCGACCCGCCGCGAGACTTCGTCCATAGTCCACGTCAAAGCGTCCTCGGCCGGTACCAAAATGTCGAGTGCAGCTTTCCCGTCGAGTGGCTCATGCGTTAGCCACGCCCGCGCTCGCTCATCATCGAGGACGACGGGCATCCGGTCGTGCACTGGAGCCATGAACGCGTTCGCCGGCGCCGTGACGATCGTGCAACTCGTAACGTGCTCGTCCAGGCTGCGTGACGTCCAGCGCTCCCACAGTCCCGCAAACCCGAACGGCTCACGGTCCCGGCGATGGATCCAGTACGGCGTCTTTCTGCCGGTCTCGTCACGCGCCCACTCGTAGAACCCGCATAGTATACGGTGGTCTTTGGATCGTGCGCCAAAATTGCAACGTAGGTCGGAACCGACATGGGGGCTACGTCACCCCTTGACTTGAACCATCGTATCTACTGCGGATGCTTTCGCGACTTCTTCACATTGCTATGGTCTGCTGGCAACGGGAGGCGGAGCCTTCGTGGCGGCCTCTCGGGAGTAAGCCATGGATAGAGATCTCCACAAGAAGAGAGCGCCGCAATCGGGATCCTGGCTCCTCGGCCAAGGTCTCGAGCCATTCGGCATCGCGGAAACTCCGTTGGCCGATATGCTCTTCTCGATCACCCGACCGGAAACGCCGACGAGGAAGGGGCTCGCCCCGCAACCGACGTCGGCGACGACGAAGTCGGCCACGCCGCGTATCTGACCCGCGCCGACGATGCCCAAGGGGATCGATAACCGGGGCCACCTCGAAAGAGAGTAGTTAATGATTCAGAGCACTACCGAGTCGCCCGTTTGGTTCATCACCGGTTGCTCAAGCGGCTTTGGCCGGGCATATGTTCGCGCGGCACTCGCGCACGGTTTTCGCGTGGTTGCAACGGCGCGCGATCCGCAGAAGCTCAACGATCTTATGGCCGGGCATGAAGGGCAGGCGATCGCGCTTGCCTTGGATGTGACGGATCCAGCTCAGATCGAAGACGCGGTGAGCGCAGCTGAACGCGCATTCGGCCGCATCGACGTGCTCGTGAACAACGCTGGCTACGGATATATAGCGGCGGTGGAAGAAGGCGAGGATATGGGCATCCGAGCTGAATTCGAGACCAATTTTTTCGGCTTGGCCGCCATGATCCGAGCCGTTTTGCCGGGGATGCGCGCGCGGCGACACGGATATATCGTCAACATGGCATCGGTTGGCGGGATCGTGGGCTTTGCTGGGTCCGGCTATTATGCCGCCACGAAGTTCGCGGTCGAAGGGCTGTCGGAGTCGCTGGCGCAGGAGGTCGAGCCGTTGGGCATCCGCGTGCTCTTGGTCGAGCCCGGTCCGTTTCGGACCGATTGGGCGGGGCGCTCCTTGAAACAATCACCCAACGTCATCGGTGACTATGACGAATCGGTCGGCAAGCACCGCCGGGAACTCGCGGGATATAGTGGCAAGCAAGCCGGCGATCCGGCGAAGGCCGCCGAGGCCGTCATCCAAGCATTGCAGTCAGCCGAGCCTCCGCGACACCTGGTGCTCGGTCGCGCAGGCCTCGAAAACGTCGAAAACCAGCTTCGGTCGATGCTGCACGAGATCGATCTCTGGCGGACAACCAGTTTGGTCACGGACTATCCGTCATGAATGCGGACCCGTTCGTCGGCGATCCCGTTCAGCGGCAACGACGACGTCGCCACGGTCGGCGGAAAAATGCCTCGCTTGGTGAGATATGGTTCCAACATGATCCTCCATCCCGTTCGAAGCCTGGCTCGATAATTGCACTTGAATTCGAAGACCGTGTAAGATCTCGAGCCGGGGACTTCGCTGATCGTCCTTGATAGGCTACGCTTCGGAACCGCGATGAGCGTCGCGCTGATCGTCGCTATTCGGTTGCGTAGTGTCCTCACCGTACACGGTCGCAGGCGTTGGCGAGATTCCGGCAACATCGGCCTCCGGCCGACTCAACGGTAGCAGCTTGTCCGCTGGGAAATGCAACGGTTGAGGCATGTCAGATTCAATCCGTTTAGCGACCTCGTCCGGAAGCGCATTCTTATAGTCATCCATCGTCATACCGAGCCTTCCATACATTGCTTAGTCTTAAGGTTCGTGTACGCCCCACTTGTGGTGATCGTGCGAAGCCGGCCGTATTCGCTCGTTCGCAAGCCCTTCACGGTAGCATGAAACCTTTAACTGCGGCCATCTCTCGTCAGGGTTTCGCCACAGAGCGGATGCGCGAACCTTTGCGGCGTGAAAAGGCGATAAAGGACTTTTGATATGTCGGCAAAGCAAGTGCTGTTTGGCTCCGCGGCGCGCGAGAAGATTCTGCGCGGCGCCACCCAACTCGTCGATGCGGTACGCGTGACCCTGGGGCCACGGTCCAAATCCGTCCTAATCCAAAAGGCCTACGGCGCACCGATTGTCTGCAACGACGGCGTGACGATTGCGAAGGAATTTGAGCTGAAGGATCCCGAGGAAAATCTCGGCGCCCAGATGCTGCGGCAAGCGGCTGAGAGGACGGGCGACGTGGTGGGCGACGGTACCAGTACGTCGACGATCCTGGCGCATGCAATCTTTGCCGACGGCCTCCGAAACGTCGTCGCCGGCGCAAGCGCAATCGACCTCAAGCGCGGATTGGATCGCGGCACAACAGCGGCCGTCGATGCGCTCCGAAAAATGTCACGCCCGGTGCAGACGCGCAAGGAGAAAGCGCAAGTCGCCGCGATTGCGGCTCACAATAACCCGGTGATCGGAGAACTCATTGCCGACGCCATGGAAAAGGTCGGCAATGATGGTGTGATTACCGTGGAGGAGTCACAGACAACCGAAACGGCGCTTGACGTCGTCGAAGGAATGCAATTCGATCACGGCTTCCTCTCGCCATATTTCGTGACGAATCCCGAAAAGATGGAAGCCGTTCTAGAGGACGCCTTTGTCCTGCTCTCAGATCGTAAGATCAGCAACCTCAACGACGTCCTGCCACTGCTCGACAAGATTGTAAAGGCCGGCCGGCCGCTGTTGCTGATAGCCGAAGACATCGAGAGCGAGGCGCTGGCGACACTCGTCGTAAACCAGCTCAGAGGCGTTCTCAAGAGTTGTGCCGTGAAGGCGCCTGGTTTCGGCGATCGGCGCAAAGCGATGCTACAGGACATAGCGGCCCTAACCGGCGGCACGATTATTTCCGAAGAACTCGGCTTGAAACTCGAGAAGGCTGATCTAGCGCAACTCGGTCAAGCAAAGCGTGTGGTCGTCGACAAGGACAACACGACGATCATCGGCGGTGGCGGAGATCGCGGCAAAATCGACGGACGCATTCAGCAAATCCGTCGCGAAATCGAGAAGACGGACAGCGATTACGACCGTGAGAAGCTGCAAGAACGACTCGCTAAACTTTCCGGTGGCGTCGCGGTTGTCCGGGTCGGCGCTCCTGCCGAGGCGGAGATGAAAACGAAGAAGGAGGCGCTGGACGATGCGATCAGCGCCACGAAGGCCGCCGTTGCCGAGGGGATCGTCCCCGGTGGGGGACTAGCGTTGCTGCGCTGCGTGGCCGCCGTCGCTAACGAAGAGTCGAAGTGTCAAGACGACGAGAAGACCGGGCTACAAATCCTCAAACGCGCGCTCGAGGCGCCGACCCGCCAGATCGCGGAGAATTCTGCAGCTGACGGAGGTGTAGTGGTCGCGCGCATGCTCGACGGTCAGGGGAATCTCGGCTTCGACGCTGCCCGCAAGCAATACGTCGACTTGATCGACGCCGGCATCATCGATCCTACGAAAGTCGTGCGGGTCGCGCTCGAAAACGCCGTTTCGGTCGCGAGCGTCTTGCTGCTCACCGAAGCGACGATGACCGAAGTTCCGGAGAAAAAGGAGCGCGAGCCGAGATCCGACCTCGAGATGTGATCGCAGAGGCTCGCCCTTACGGCGATGGTCTTCAGTCGTTCCCCTTGAGCGAAGAGAGCGGCTGGAGTTCGTATTCGACCGTCGCCAGATCGGCGGCGACGACGCAGGCCACGATTTCGCTCGCCGGCTTGTAGCACGGCGCAGCCTCGTCGATGGGAACGCGATCGTCCATGTTGACCAGGACGCCGGCCGTTCGGTAATCTTTTTCGATTTGGCGGAGGTTGAGGTGCTTCGATGCCCAGGTGCGCGAGAGCCGCCTCCCGGCGCCGTGGTTGACCGAGTATGCGCTGTTCACCGCGCCGTGCGATGCCCGCAGGACGTAGCTGCGATCGAGATTGCTTCCGGGAATGAGGATCGGATGCCCGGTTTTCTCCCAGCGCGTTCCGGCGAGCGCGGGATGGCCGGCGGGGAACGCACGCGTCGCTCCTTTACGATGTACCCAAACTTCGCCGAACTCGGGATGCATTTCGCGCTGTACCAAGTTGTGGCTGATCTCATAGATCATCTCGAGCGGCTGGGCGAAAACGTCGGCGAAGGCTTCCGAGACCGCCTTGTAGATAACCAGCCGGTTGATGATTGCGAAGTTCGCGCCTGCCGAGACGGCGTTGAGATAGGCGCGATAGTTCGCGGAATCGGGCGTAAAATAACCAAGGTCCAAGGAGGCGATTTCGGCCGGACGCTCGGCCTTGGCGAGATCGAAGTAGTTCGTCGCCAACCCATGGCCAAAGCCGCGGCTGCCCGTGTGGACCTGCACGAAGAGCGTCTCCGTCTGCACGCAACGTTGAAGTTCCATGAAGTGGTTGCCCGCGCCGAGACTCCCGATTTGTTGGATGCCGCGCTCGGGTACGCCTCGACCGCCCCACGGAATCACCCAGTCGTCGTCGACCGGAAGGCGATCGCGTTCGCACTGGCCGCGATCGACCGTCGTGCCGTACATCGCGCCGTAGGCCGGGGCGCCGCCGCGGACCAGCCGCTCGAAGTCGGCCTTCGTCAATTGCTTGAGCGTGCGACTCTGGCTCCCCGTCCCCATCTCAACGCGATGCATCACGCCCTGGTTGAAAGCGCGGCGCTGCGCCGGCGTCGCAGCCGCTACGGGAACCGACGAGCGCGCGGAGATCATCCCGCAGCCGATGTCGTAGCCGACCGGTCCCATGGCGACCGCCCCATTCTGCGCATCGGTGAGGATGACCGAACCGACCGGGACGCCGTACCCAAGGTGGACGTCGGGCGTGATGACGACGAGCTTCGTCCCTGGGAATTTCGTCGCATTGATGATTTGCTTGTACACCTGGTCGTCGACGTCCGCAAGCAGCGCCTCGGTCAGAAAGAGACGCACGGGCACGCGCCCCGTATCAGCGTTTTGGAGCTGGTAAAAGCCCCGCTCATCCCAGATGAGCCCTTCGAATTTGTGCGGTGCGATCTCCATGGTCTGAAGCAGCGAGCTCAAGCAGTGCGCACGCGCGCGAAGCGGGGCATCAGGGCATTGATCGGAGCGAAGATGCGATTGCCCGCCGGCACGGGCAAGGCGCCACCGGGGAGAAAATCATTCTGCGGGTCCACAATGACCAGCGCGTCATGCGGCCCGGTCGTCAGGCCGATCGGCACTTGCTTGCCTTTCTTGTGCTGTTTTTTCGTCCTCGCGCTCACCGCTATTCTCCGGATCGCCGTTCGACGCTACGGCTCTCCCGTCCACCCGGCGTGAAAGGAGCATTCACTAATTCTTCTTCGCATACTGCTACCTTGCGCAGATGTTCGATGATCGCGAAGATGCGGGCCGGCAGCTCGCTGCTCGCCTGTTGCCGTTCCGGAGCGACGATCCGTGCGTGTTGGCGTTACCGCGGGGTGGAGTACCCATCGGCTTCGAGGTCGCGAAGGCGTTGAATGCGCCGCTCGACTTGGTACTCGTTCGGAAGATCGGTGCACCGTTCCAGCCCGAACTTGCGATCGGCGCGATCGTCGACGGCGAGAATCCGGAACTGGTGCTCAATGACGGATTCATCGAGAGCTTCGACCTAAAATCGTATGTCGCCGAGGAGAGTGTCCGGCAACTCGAGGAGATCGAGCGGCGCCGCCGAGTATATCTCGGCAACCGACCGCGTGTGAATGTGTCGGGTCGCACGGCCTTGATCGTCGACGACGGTATCGCCACCGGGGCGACGATCAAAGCCGCCATCCACGCCACGCGGCGAGCGCATCCGAAACGTCTGGTACTAGCCGTCCCCGTCGCACCGACCGATACTCTGGCGATGCTCCGCAAGGAGGTTGACGAAGTCATTTGTTTGGAAGAGCATGAAGACTTCGGGTCCATCGGCTACTATTATCTCGATTTTTCACAAGTAAGTGACGATACCGTTCGCGACCTGATCGCTCGTTCAGCACCCCCTCCTCCGAGCACGCCTCCCAGCATCGATAAGCGCGCCGTCACCGGGGAAAGCCGATAGTGCAATCCGGCCTTCTGCTTTGTCTTTGCGGGGACGTTATGATGGGCAGAGGCGTCGATCAGATATTACCTCATCCACGTCATCGGCGGCTCAAGGAGCCCAAGGTCGCGTCATCGATCACCTACGTGGAGCTCGCCGAGAAGAAAAACGGCCCGATCCCCAACCGGGTCGACTTCGAATATCCTTGGGGAGACGCTTTGGGAGAACTCGAGCGCGCGATTCCCGACGTGCGGATCATCAATCTTGAAACGAGCGTCACCGACAGTCGCGATTTTTGGCCGAAGGCGGTCAACTACGCGATGAGCCCACAGAACGTGCGCGCGCTTACGGCGGCCCGGATCGATTGCTGCGCGCTGGCCAACAATCACGCGATGGATTTTGGCCGTGCGGGGCTGGTTGAGACGCTCGATACGCTCGAGCGGGCCGGTCTCGCGGTTGCGGGTGCCGGCTACGATCTCACCGGGGCCCAAGCCCCGGCAATCAAAATCGTTACCCCCGAATGTCGCGTCCTCGTGTTCGCTTTTGGATCGATCACGAGTGGAATACCACCCGAATGGGCGGCAGCTCCCGGAAAGCCCGGCATCCGTCTCTTGGCGGAGCTTTCCAGCCGGACAGTCGACGAGGTTGCGTCTGCGGTGTGGAGCGTGCGAAAACCAGGCGACGTCGTCGTCGCTTCGATCCATTGGGGCAGCAACTGGGGTTATGCAATCCCGCCGGAGGAGACGGCCTTTGCTCATGGCTTGATCGAAGTCGCCGGCGTAGACGTCGTTCACGGCCACTCGTCGCACCATCCGAAAGCAATCGAACTGCACCACGGCAAACTCATTCTGTATGGTTGCGGGGACTTTATCGACGATTATGAAGGCATCGGCGGATTTCGCGAGTTCCGGAGCGATCTCACCCTTACGTTCTTGCCGACCATCGATCGATCGACGGGCCGCCTCGCACAGCTTGTAATGATCCCGTTTCGGCTCAAGAAGCTTCGGTTAAACCGCGCATCCCACGACGATGCCCTGTGGCTGTGCACGATGTTCGACCGAGAAGGCAAAGCCTTCGGGACGCAATTCGCCCTAACGGAAAACGAAACGGTGAAGCTCGTATGATCTCGCGTTCGAGATTCGGGAGCTTTTTCCGGGTCGCCGCCTGCACGCCGCACGTCACCGTGCCGTGAGCGCACTGCTGACGGACCTCTATCAGCTCGCGATGTTGCAAGCCTATCAGGCGTACGGCTTCACGAAGACGGCCGTCTTCGAACTGTTCGTCCGCACCATGCCCGAGCGGCGCGGATTCCTCATGGCGGCGGGTCTCGAACAGGCGATCGAGTTTCTCGAGAGCCTGCGTTTCGAGGCTAAGGAACTCGAGTATCTGCGGCGGTCCAAACGCTTCACCGAGCATTTCGTCGACTGGCTCGGTCAATTGCGGTTTACCGGCGATGTCGATGCGCCGCCGGAAGGGACCATCCTTTTCCCCGATGAGCCCATCATTCGGGTCACGGCGCCGCTGCCCGAGGCGCAGCTCGTCGAGACGCGGCTGATCAACCTGCTGCACTTTCAGACCGTGGTCGCCTCCAAGGCGGCGCGCATGGTCTTGGCAGCCCCGGGGAAGCTCTTGGTCGACTTCGGACTGCGTCGCGCGCACGGCGCCGAGGCGGGGCTGCTGGCGGCACGCGCGGGCTACGTCGCCGGCTTCAGCGGCACGGCGACGGTGCTCGCCGAGGAGCGCTTCGGCATCCCGCTCTACGGAACGATGGCTCACTCGTTCATCGAGGCGCACGACGACGAAGCGGCGGCATTCGAGAACTTCGCGCGCGTTCGACCCGCAGGCCTGGTGTTGCTGATCGACACCTACGATACGGAACGCGCCGCTCAGAAGGCCGTCGATCTCGCCAAGCGGCTTCGGCCGGACGGCATCATGATCGGCGGCGTGCGGCTCGACAGCGGCGATCTTGCCGAGCATGCGCGTCGCGTGCGGGCAATCTTGGATGCAGGCGGCCTGGCCGATGCGACGATCTTTGCGAGCGGTGGCCTGGACGAGGATCAACTCGCGCGGTTTACGCGCGATCGCGTGCCGATCGACGGATTCGGCGTCGGGACGAGCCTGACGACCTCGGGCGATGCTCCGTCTCTCGACTGTGCGTACAAGCTGCAGGAGTATGACGGCGTACCTCGTCGCAAGCTCTCTTCGGGAAAGGCGAACTGGCCGGGCCCCAAACAAGTGTGGCGGCACCTCGTCGACAACGGAACGATGGTCGGCGATCTCATCGCGCCGGCCGGCGAGCGCCGCAACGGTGTGCCGCTCTTGGTGCCCGCCATGCGTGCCGGCAAGCGGGTCGGTCCGCCGGCATCGCTCGTGCAGATCCGGGAGCACGCACATCGAAACCTCGCCCAGCTGCCGTCTCGCCTGGCGGCGCTCGAACCGATGACCTATCCCGTCGAGATCGATCCCCAGCTTCGACGCTTGGCCGACGAATGCGACCAGCGTATTGCCGCGATGCAGCACTCAACGTGATCGAGCCGGTCTCGTCGCTCGAGGCGAAGGTCCACTTTCTACTTCAGCCAGCGAGCTATCCCGAACCGACCCTCGGGGTCGAGGCCGTCGAAACGCACATGTCGTGGGTCTTCCTCACCGACCGCTTCGCATACAAACTCAAGAAGCCGGCAAAAACATCGTTCCTCGATTTTTCAACGGTCGAACTGCGACGACACTTCTGCGAGGAAGAAGTTCGACTCAACCGGCGCCTCGCACCGGCCGTATATGTCAACACCGTCGCGATCACGCGACCGGACGGCGAGTTCACGCTCGGCGGTGACGGACCTGCGATCGATTGGCTCGTCAAGATGCACCGGCTTCCACGCGACCGGATGCTCGATCAAGCGATCCGGAATCGATCGTATACGCACGACGACATCGAGCGACTTGCCGTTCGGTTGAGTACGTTTTACCGGAACGCCCCTGCGGTTCCGCTGAACGCCTTCGATTATCGGCAGCGTCTCGAGCTCGCGGTTGCGGCGAATCTCGATGAGCTCAGGAAAGCGGGAAGCGTCCTGGCGCTCGAACAGGTTGCATTTGTCCACTCGGCGCAACTCGCCTTCATACATCGCAACTCGCCGCTGCTCGACCGGCGCGTCGGAGAGGGGCGCATCATCGAAGCGCACGGAGACTTGCGGCCCGAGCACGTCGGGTTGGACGGCGATCCCCAGGTCATCGACTGCTTGGAATTCAATGCGGAGTTTCGGACGCTCGATCCCGTGGATGAGCTCGCTTTCTTCGCGATCGAGTGCGAAACACTCGATGCCCCGGAAATCGGTATGCTCGTCTTCGCTCGCTACCGCACGCAGACCGGAGACGATCCGGCGCCGCAACTCGTCGATTTCCACAAGTCGTACCGCGCCGCACTCCGGTCAAAGCTGTCCATTTGGCACCTCGGGGAGCCGCGGGTGCGCGATCCTGCTCGTTGGCCCGCGCAAGCTCGGCGCTATCTCGACCTCGCCCGCACCTACGCCGACCGGCTCTAGATGTAGAGGACCATCGGCGGCCTTCGCCGCCGATCGCCCTTGTTAGACCTCCAGCAAGTCGACGAGCGAGCCACCGGTGTGGATGCGGCGAATTGCTTCCGCGACGAGCGGTGCGGTTTCGAGGACGATGACCTTGGCCCCGATCGCTTCGACCGGGAGGCGGAAAGGCGGTACGGTATCGGTGACCACCAGTTGGTCGAGCGCCGTTTCGCCGAGCAACGTCTCCGGTTTGCCGACGAAGAGGCCGTGGGTCGCCGCGGCGTAGACGCGCGTCGCCCCGTGTGCTCGGCAGGCCTTGGCGGAACGTGCGAGCGTGCCGCCCGTGCTGATGAGGTCATCGAGAATGATCGCGATGCGATCCTTGACCTCTCCGATCAGCGCTCCGCCGCTAACGATGCCGCCGGCCCGGTATTTTTCGACGAAGGCGGCTCCAATCGGCCGGCCGAGCCGCCGGCTCAACGCGCTCTGAAACCGCTCTGCGCGTTTGACACCGCCGGTATCGGGCGAGACGACGGTGATCTCGCTGCTGCCGACGACGCTCGCGAAATAGTCGACGAAGAGCTTCGTCGCTTCGAGATGATCGGTGCGAGCGCGAAAGGCGTTCTGGTAGGCCATCAAGTTGTGGACGTCCATCGTGACGATGCGGTCGATCCCGACGGCGTCGAAGAGCTCTGCGACGTAGTGCGTGGTCACCGGATCGCGCGGCTGGGTTTTGCGGTCCTTCCGAGCATAGCAAAGGTAGGGAACGATCGCGGTCACGCTCCCTGCTGAGGCGTCGCGCAGCGCGCCGAGGAAGAACAACAGCCGGCACAGCTTGTCGTTGACGCTCGCTTTGACGTCCGAGTACAACGAGTGCACCACGAACACGTCTTTGTTGCGAACGTTGACGAGTGGTCGCGCCTTGTGCTCGCCGTCCTCGAATTCGCGTTCTTCGTGCTGGCTCAGCGCGATGTCCAGGGACTCGCTCACGCGACGGCCATACGCAGCAGATGCATCGAGGGCAAAGAGTGCAAGATCCGTTGGCATCGCTGCCGATGTTCAAGGCCTCGTTGTGGAAGCCCTCATCCGAGCCGGATGGCATCTTCACGAAGTCTTCTTAGCCCGGGGCGATGCTGAGCGTGCCTGGAGTGGGGGGCCGTCGGTTTCCGGGCTATAGGTAACGTGCTGTGGATGCGGTTCTCGCGCCGGCCCGGCGACCCGCAACAAATTCTGGGTCGCGTCGACTACGGCCGGATGATTGCTCATGCTCGACCGCGGCGACTACTGGCAGTGCCCGGGCTACGTGGTCGGGGTGGGCGTACGGCCCGAACACATCCGCACGCCGGAAGCCCGCCCCACGTAGGGTCGGGCGCGAACCCAACGAAAGCGCCCTTCGTGAAACGTCGGATGCATCGGATCCTGGGCGCCTGCGTGGCCGCCGCATTTCTCGCGTGTTCCTCGGTATCGGTGCCGGCGCGAGCCGCCGACCCCTACAACATCGACGTCATCCTGTCGCTGACCGGTCCGTTCGCCTTTCTCGGCACGGCCGAGGGCGAGTCGCTGAAGACGCTGGAGACGCTGATCAACAAAGAGGGCGGCATCCATGGCCAGCCGGTGCACTTCAATCTGCTCGACGACCAAACGTCGCCGGCGGTGGGGGTGCAGCTCGCCAACGGGATCATCGCCAAACATCCGGCGGTGATGCTCGGGCCGACGGCCCTTTCCACGTGCTTGGCGATCGCGCCGCTGATGCGCAATGGCCCGGTGGACTACTGCTTCGCGCCGACGATCCACCCGGCGCCGGGTAGCTACGTGTTCTCGGGCGGCGCCTCGAGCTACGATCAAGCGATCGAGACGCTGGTCTTCGCGAAAGCGAAGGGCTGGAAGCGCATCGCCGTGGTCGCCACCGCCGACGCCACCGGTCAGGACATCAGCGGTCAGTTCAACCTGGCCATCAAGGATCCACGCTTCAGCGGGATGAGCTTCGTCGTGACCGAGCACTTCAACGCGACCGACGTCGGCGTCGGAGCGCAGCTGGCCGACATCAAAGCGGCCAACCCCGACGCCATCTTCGGAATGACGGTCGGCATCGCAACCGGCACGCTGCTGCGCGGCCTACGCGACGCCGGACTGTCCAACGTCCCGTTCATGACCAACCTCGGCAACGTGCTCAACGAAGCGCTCAACCAGTATTCGAGCTTCATGCCGGCCAATTTCTACTCGACCGCGCCGCGCTTTTACGCCCGCGACGTCGCGCTCAAAGGTCCCGTGCGCGATGCCGAAGTCGCCTTCTACAACGCGTTCAAGGCGAAGAACATCGATCCCGACGTCGGTAACGGCTTCCCGTGGGATCCGACGCTGCTCGTGATCGACGGCCTGCGCAAGCTCGGGACGAATACCGACGCGAAGTCGCTGCTGGCGTACATCGAATCCGCGCACGGCATGGCCGGCATCAACGGCGTGATGGATTACCGCGGCGGCGACCAGCGTGGCGAACACATCACCTCGCTGATCATCGTGAAATGGGACGCCGCGAAAAAACACGTCGTTCCCGTCAGCCATCCCGGCGGCGCGCCGCTTTAGTCCGCTCCGGGATCGCCGGTGAGTCCGGCGGCGGCGATACCCGCCAGCGCCGCGGCTTCGTCGTTCTCGGAAGCGTCGCCCGAGATGCCGACCGCGCCGACGATCTCATCGCCCGAACGCACGATCACCCCGCCCGGCACCGGCACCAGGCCGTGCGGAAACAGCATCCCGATCGCGTTGACGAATTGCGGCGGGCGCTTGGAGAGCGTGCGCGATCCGATGCCCATCGCGATCGCGCCGCCGGCTTTCCCCATCGCGACCTGCGCGCGGCCCAGCGTCGCGCCGTCTTCGGCCGCGTAGGCGGTGAGCGCGCCGCGCACGTCGAGCACGGCCACGCCCAGCGGCTTGAAGTTGTGTTCGCGCCCGTAGGCGATCGCGTGCATGACGATCGTTTGGGCTTGGGCGAGCGTGATCGTCTTCATTTGGTTCCACCGCCGCCTTTGCTCACCGCAACGAAGTCGCCCTTGGCCGCATCCCAGCGATCGATGACCACCGCGTCGATGCCGACGCCGCGCTGATTGCCGTCGGTGTAGTCGTAGGTGCCGTTGATACCGGCCCAACCCTTGGTGTGCTGGATGTAATCGTTCAGTTGTTCGGCCGTCGCGGCGGTACCGAGTTTCTTGAGCCCGTCGACGATCAGCAGCGCCGGATCCCACGCCAGCGTGGTCAGCAAACTCGTGCGCACGCCGGCGGCCTTGAAGGCGTTGAAGTACTCGACTTGGGCCGCGTGTACGGCCGGCGGTGCGGTCGCATCCATGATCAGCGAGCGGCGGCCGGGAAAGTACAAGTTCGTCGGCAGAAAGGCCGCGTACCCGGCCAGCTGCTCGTACACCATGTTGCCGTTACCGCAGGCGATCGGCAGGTCGACGCCCGTATCGTGCAAGCCGCGCAGCAAGGTCCCGGTGGCGGTGCCGGCCGACCAGCCGATCATCGCTTGCGCGCCCGATGCCTTGATGCGTTCGGCTTGCGCGGTGATGTTGAGGTCGGTGCCGGCCCAGTGTTCGCGCGCGACGAGCTTGAGCGAGGCGTTTTCGGGCAGCGCCAGCGCCTCGTCGAAGTACTGTTCGAACTGTTGTCCGCTGGCGTCGGTCGTGCTCATGAGCGCGATGCGCGTCCAGCCGCGGTCGCGGTAGTAGTGCGCGAGCGCGCGCGCGTCGTCGCGGGTCGATGCGGTCGACGAATATTGATAGCTGCCGGCGGCGGGTGAGATCGACGGCGAGAGACAGTAGTCGACCGGACCGGTCTTGGCGAGCAACGGCCCGTCTGCCAGACATGTCGCGGTGAACGACGGTCCCAAGATGACCGGGGGCTTCTTCGCCAGGAGCCCGTTGACGAGCTGGACGGAGACGGCCGGGTTCGACTGGTCGTCGACGATGGCGAAGTGGATCGGCCGGCCTTTGATCCCGCCGGACTTGTTGACCAGCTACTC
>Ga0181536_10002738_pt1 | contig 19622 bp, 23 predicted proteins | sample PEATcosm2014_Bin_41_FD_121105 | JGI IMG/M metagenome (GOLD analysis project Ga0181536, IMG submission 121105) | Peatland microbial communities from MTU Mesocosm Facility, Houghton, MI, USA - PEATcosm2014_Bin17_60_metaG | ecosystem: Environmental > Terrestrial > Soil > Wetlands > Peat | place...
TTGCGAACCGTCCCCGCCGCGGTTCCGGGAATTGCTTTCTTATCGGGTGGCCAATCTGGCGAACTGGCCTCGGCCCGTTTGAACGCCATGAATATTCGATTCAAGTCGCGACTGCCTTGGGCGCTGGCGTTTTCGTTTGCTCGCGCCATCCAGCAGCCGGCTTTGGAAATCTGGCTGGGCCAAGAGACAAACGTAAAAGCAGCGCAGCAAGCTCTCCTTCATCGCGCCCGATGCAACCTCGCCGCGCGCGGTGGCGAATACACTGCCAAAATGGAACGAACATAGGCGGAAACCATCATGGAAACCACAACCACTTCATCCAATCTCGGCATGGTCGCGTCAGTGCGCGGCAGCGTCGTGGATATGCGGTTCGACGGGCCTTTGCCGCCGATCAACTCGGTGCTGCGCGCGGGGGCGGATACACAGATCGTCATTGAAGTGCTGGCGCAGCGGGATGCGCGTCATGTGCGCGGGATTGCCTTGACGCCCACGCAAGGTCTGGCCCGTGGCATGGCGGTCACTGACACGGGCGGGCCGTTGAAAGCCCCGGTGGGCAAGACCATTCTCTCGCGGATGTTCGATGTGTTTGGCAACGCGATTGACCGTCAGCCGGCGCCGGCGGATGTCCAATGGCGTTCCGTGCATCGTGATCCACCGCCATTGGCGCGGCGTTCCACCAAGTCGGAGATTTTTGAAACAGGCATCAAGGTCATTGACGTGCTGATGCCGCTGGAACGCGGCGGCAAGGCGGGACTCTTCGGCGGGGCGGGCGTGGGCAAGACGGTATTGCTCACGGAAATGATTCACAACGAGATCGGCCATCAAAAAGGGGTGAGCATTTTTTGTGGCATCGGCGAGCGATGCCGTGAAGGCGAGGAGCTTTACCGCGAGATGAAAGAAGCCGGCGTGCTGCCAAACATGGTCATGGTTTATGGCCAGATGAACGAGCCTCCAGGCAGCCGATTCCGCGTGGGGCTCGCCGCGCTGACGATGGCTGAATATTTCCGGGACGACGAACATCGCGACGTGTTGCTGCTCGTTGATAATATTTTCCGCTTTATCCAAGCTGGAATGGAAGTGTCCGGCTTGATGGGGCAGATGCCCTCACGTCTTGGTTATCAGCCCACGATGGGCACGGAACTGTCAGGTTTAGAGGAGCGTATCGCCAACACGGATACCGGGGCCATCACCTCGATTCAGGCGGTCTATGTGCCGGCGGATGACTTCACCGATCCGGCGGCGGTGCATACATTCTCCCATCTTTCCGCGTCCATCGTGCTGTCCCGCAAACGGGCGAGCGAAGGGCTTTTCCCAGCCATTGATCCGCTACAATCCAATTCCAAGATGGCCACGCCGGGAATTGTCGGCGAACGGCATTACGCCCTGGCGCAGGAAATCCGGCGCACGCTCGCACAATACAGCGAACTCAAGGACATCATCGCCATGCTCGGTCTGGAACAACTGTCGCCCGAGGACCGCAAAGTGGTCGTGCGCGCCCGCTTGCTGGAGCGTTTTCTCACGCAGCCGTTTTTCACGACCGAACAGTTCACCGGCCTGACCGGAAAGCTCGTCAGTCTAAAGGACTCGCTGGACGGATGCGAACGAATCCTGCACGACGAATTCAAGGACTACCCGGAGAGCGGTCTCTACATGATCGGGCCAATCAGCGAAGCGAAAGGAAAACCGAAACCCGTTTTGCCCGCAGGGACACCAACGCCGGAGTCAAAGCCTGAAAGCAAGGCCAAGCCGGATCACCCTGAAGAGGCCAAACCTGCGGTCAAAGTGGAGACAAAAGCAGAGCCCAAACCGAACTTAGTCCCCGAAGCCAAACCCAGGGCTGACCCAAAGCCGACTGCGGTGTCCCCGGCCAAGCCCGCGCCAGAACCATCGAAGCCGCCCGAGGCGAAACCTCAACCAAAGGTCGAACATGCCGACGTCGCTTATGCATCTTAAAGTTCTCCTGCCGTTCCAAGTTTTCGCCGAGAACACCGGCGTGACGCGCATCGTCGCGGAGACGCGCGAAGGCTCGTTCGGACTCTTGCCCCGCCGGCTCGATTGTGTGGCGGCGCTCGTGCCGGGAATTTTGATTTATCAGACCGAAGCAGGCCCGGAGGTTTTGGTGGCTGTGGATAAAGGCATATTGGTCAAGACCGGCCTGGACGTGCTTGTTTCAGTGCGCCGCGCCATCGGCGGAACGGACCTCGGCCAATTGCACGCCGCTGTGGAAAAGGAATTCCTGACTCTGGACGAGAACGAGCAAAGCGTGCGAATCGCGGTGGCAAAATTGGAAACCGGATTTCTGCGTCGCTTCGCGACCCTGCAACATGAATGACGAGCCAAAGAAAATTCTGCGGAACGAACCATCCTTCGCCGAGGAAATCGGTGCGAAGGCCACGCGGAAGATCAAAGCGCGCAAATCCACGCAGGGTGTCTGGTTCGGGCTGGGCATGATGGGGCTGGTCGGCTGGTCGGTGGTCGTGCCGACGCTGCTCGGCGCGGCGCTCGGCATCTGGTTGGATAAACACCATCCGGGCAAACATCCGTGGACCCTGGCGCTGTTGGTGGTCGGGCTGGCGGTCGGCTGTTTGAATGCGTGGTATTGGGTCGCGAAGGAAGAAAAAGCAATGCAGGACGAAACGGAGGAAAATGATGAATGAGTTTTTAGGTTTGGTACTGGCTTTGGCGGCTGGACTTTCTCTCGGCGCTATCTTTTTTGGCGGCCTGTGGTGGACAGTGCGCAAGGGGGTTTCGTCCAAGCGTCCGGCCTTCTGGTTTCTCGGAAGCCTGCTGCTGCGGATGAGTCTTGTCCTCGTTGGATTTTATTTTGTCGGACGCGGAAATTGGCAGCGGCTGGTGGCGTGTCTCCTGGGATTTATCATCGCGCGATTCTGCGTGATGCGACTGACGCGCACGCCAGTCGAGCATCCCTGCCTTACGGTGAAGGAGGCCCCGCATGCGTCTTAGCCCCGACCAATTGATTTTCTGGCAACACGGCTTATTCAAACTTAACGGAACGATTGTATTCACATGGGGACTGATGCTCGTGCTGGCCGCCGGTTCAAAGCTCATCACGCGCAAACTTTCCACCGACTTGAAACGCTCCCGCTGGCAGAACCTTCTGGAAATTGTCGTCACCGGCATCGAGAAACAAATCAAAGATGTCGGACTGAAGCGCCCGGAAAAATACATCGGCTTTCTGGGCACGCTCTTTCTGTTCGTCGCGCTGGCCGCGCTCTGCACGATCATTCCCGGTTATGAACCCCCGACTGGTTCGCTCTCAACCACGGCGGCGCTCGCGCTGTGCGTGTTTGTGGCCGTGCCATTGTTCGGCATCGAGGAACAGGGATTGGGGGGCTATCTCGCCTCCTATACCAAGCCGACGTTCATCATGCTGCCGTTTAACATCATCAGTGAACTTTCGCGCACGCTGGCCCTGGCGGTCCGCCTGTTCGGCAATATGATGAGCGGGGCGATGATCATTGCGATTCTGCTGACCATCACGCCTTTCCTTTTTCCGATCGTGATGACCGCGCTCGGTCTGCTGACTGGCATGGTGCAAGCTTACATTTTCAGCATCCTGGCAGCGGTTTACATCGCAGCGGCCACGCGCACTCGCAAACCCAAGCCTGCGCTGGCACCCAAAACTTAAAAACACTCACAAAGCAACCCAAGGACAAAATTATGGATAGCATGACAATCATCGCAGTGGCCTCAATCGCCACCGCTGGCCTCACTACTGGCATCGGCTGCATGTGCCCCGCGCTGGGAGAAGGGCGCTCCGTCGCGACGGCGCTCACCTCGCTGGCGCAGCAACCCGACGCCTCCGCCACCATCACGCGGACTCTGTTTGTTGGCCTGGCCATGATCGAATCCACCGCCATTTATTGTTTCGTGGTCTCGATGATTCTGATCTTCGCCAATCCGTTCTGGAACCACGTCATAGCCGGGGCGGCAACCGCAGCAGGAAAGTAAGCCTATGTTGATAGACTGGTTTACTGTCGCGGCGCAGGCGCTGAACTTCCTCATCCTCGTGTGGTTGATGAAGCGCTTTCTTTACAAACCCATCCTCAATGCCATTGACGCGCGGGAAAAACTGATTGCCAAAGAACTCGCGGATGCTGATGCGAAAAAGGCGGAAGCCCAAAAGGAGCACGAAGAGTTTCAAAAGAAAAACGAGGAGTTTGACCAGCAGCGCGCCGCGCTTCTGACCAAAGCCACGGACGAGGCGAAAACCGAACGTGAGCGACTCCTCGACGACGCGCGGAAAGCAGCCGATGCTCTGAGCGCCAAGCGACAGGAGTCCCTGAGCCATGACGCTCAAAACTTAAATCAAGCCATCAGTCGCCTTACGCAGAAGGAAGTATTCGCCATCACGCGCAAGGCGCTAACGGATCTGGCCACGACAAGTTTGGAAGAACGGATGGGAGAGGTGTTTGACCGGCGCTTGCGTGAACTGGACGGCAAGTCGAAATCTGTGCTTGGCGATGCTCTCCGGAAAAATTCCGAACCCGCCCTGATTCGCAGCACTTTTGATCTGCCTGCGGCGCAACGGGCGGCGATCCAAAATGCCCTCAACGAAACCTTTTCGGCTGAAATTCATATTCGGTTCGAAACCGCGCCGGATTTGGTCAGCGGCATCGAACTAACAACGAATGGCCAAAAAGTGGGGTGGACCATCGCGGATTACTTGGCGTCACTGGAAAAGGGTGTCGGCGATCTGCTGAAAGAAAAGGACAAGCCTGAAGCCAAAGCGGAGCCGAAACCCGAAATTAAGGCCACGCCGAAACCTCAATCAATCCCCGAACCAAAGCCCGAAGTCAAAGTTGAGCCTAATACTCCTGCCAAAGTTGAGCCTAAGGCTAAGCCTGACATTAATGCTAAAATCGAGGCTAAACCCAAGCCTACAGCGGATAAGGACCTCAAACCTAAAGCCAGGGCCGAGGCCAAGGTTGAAGAACTTGAACCAGTATTGAACGCCTGATGAACGCCGCTCCTGAAAGCTTGCAGAGCGTCTTCGACCGCACCTTTTCTGGAATCAGCCAGGGGTTGGCAGCCTTCACACCGCAGTTGACGCTGCGGGAGGTGGGCACGGTCATCAGTGTCGCCACCGGCATCGCCAAGGTCTCCGGTCTTCCCGGCGTGGGTTTTGAGGAGTTGGTGAGGTTTCCCGGCGATGTGCTTGGCATCGCCTTCAATTTGGACGAGGACGAAATCGGTGTGGTGTTGCTTGGCGCGTACCAAGACCTGCACGCAGGCGATGAAGTCGAACGCACCGGGCGGGTGATGGACGTGGCCGTGGGCGATGAATTGCTTGGGCGCGTCATTGACCCGCTCGGCTGGCCACTCGATGGCAAAGGGCCGGTGGCTTCCAGCCAGCACCTGCCAATAGAACGGCCCGCCGTGGCTATCATGGACCGCGCGCCGGTCACGGTGCCGCTCCAGACTGGACTGATGGTCATTGACGCGCTCATACCCATCGGGCGGGGCCAGCGCGAATTGATTCTGGGTGATCGCCAGACGGGCAAGACGGCCATTGCCCTGGACAGCATTTTGAACCAGCGCGGAAAAAATGTGATCTGCGTTTATTGTGCCATTGGCCAGCGTGCTTCCGCTGTGGCCAAGGTCATAGCAAATCTCCGCGAAATGGGGGCCATGGATTACACCGTAGTGGTGGTAGCCGAAGGCAACGACGCGCCTGGCCTCACCTATGTTACGCCCTACGCCGCCACCAGCATCGCGGAATATTTCATGGAAAAGGGCCGTGACGTGTTGATCGTTTACGACAATCTCACGCAGCACGCTGAAGCCTATCGCGAGTTATCCCTCCTGTTGCGACGTCCGCCCGGGCGCGAAGCGTTTCCCGGCGACATATTCTATATTCATTCCCGGATGCTGGAACGGGCGACGCATCTGAGCAAAGAGCGCGGGGGTGGATCGCTCACCGCGCTGCCCATTATCGAGACCGAAGCGCAGGACATTTCCGCTTACATTCCGACAAACCTTATCTCAATCACCGACGGACAGATTTATCTCTCGCCGTCGTTGTTTGAATTGGGCGTGCTGCCGGCGGTGGATGTGGGCAAATCCGTTTCGCGCGTGGGTGGCGAGGCCCAATGGGCGGCTTACCGCGCGGTCGCGGGCGACCTCAAGCTCGCTTACGCCCAATTCGAGGAACTCGAAACCTTCGCGCGCTTCGGCGCCCGTCTGGATGACGACACGCGCAAGATCATTGAGCATGGACGGCGAATCCGCGCATGTCTCAAACAGCCCGAATCCGCCCCGCTGGCGGTGCCCGCACAGATCACCGTCCTGCTGGCCTTGACCGCGAACCTGTTCGACCCAGTGCCGCTTGACCGAATGACGGAGGCCGGGAGCGCCGTGAGCGAGGCTGCGGCTAACATCCCGGCGGAGGTGAGCGCGCGATTTGAGACCGCTGCAAAATTAAATGACGAAGATAAAAAGGCGATAATAGAAATCGCCCGACAAGCGCTCGCGCCTTTCCAACCCAAGCCGGATCCCAAGCCCGAAGTTAAGCCTGAAACTAAACCTGATGTTAAGGTCGAGCCGAAAGCTGAGCCGAAAGGCGATATTAAAGACAAAGCCGATGTCAAACCCAAGGAGGAGGTTAAACCCAAACCCGGTCCTGAAGTTAAGGCAGAGGCTAAACCTGGAATCGAATCCAAGCCGGAACCGCCGGCGGAAGTTAAACCCGCGGAGACTGGCCCCAAGGAGAAGCCATGAGCGAAAATACGGCGAGCCTGACCCGCAAGATCAGCAGTGCAGGCGATCTCCAATCCGTCGTTCGCACGATGAAAGCATTGGCTGCTTCGAGCATCGGCCAATACGATAAATCAGTGCGCGCATTAGGCGACTATTATCGCACCGTGGAACTGGGACTGGGCGCGTGTTTTCGGGAAAGCGGGCCAGCGGCTCCGATAGTAAATCGAAAAGGACAAACCGACGCCGGCGCCATTGGCGCGGTCGTGTTCGGCTCTGATCAGGGCTTAGTAGGTCAGTTTAACGACGTGGTGGCCGATTATGCGGTCAAGACCCTCGCTGCTTTACCTGGCAAACCCGAAGTCTGGGCTGTCGGTGAGCGCGTCCATGCGCGTTTGGCGGACGCGGGCCTGCCGGTGATGGGACTCTTTGCCGTGCCGAATTCCGTGCAGGCCATCACCCCGCTGGTCGGACAGATTCAAATCGAAAGCGAAGCCCGTCGAGCCAAAGGCGAGTATAAGCGAGTCTATGTTTTCCACAACCGCCCGAAGTCCGGGGCGCTCTACGAGCCGGTCAGCCAACGGTTGTTGCCGCTCGACGCGCGATGGCAAGATGGTCTGGCCAAAGTTCCCTGGCCGACGAAACTGTTGCCCGAAGTCATGTGCGGCGGCGCCGTGACTCTGCGTGCGCTCATCCGCGAATATCTTTTCATCTCAATCTTCCGCGCCTGTGCCGAATCCCTTGCCAGTGAAAACGCGAGCCGTCTGGCCGCGATGGAACGCGCCGATAAAAACATTGATGATTTGCTGGAGACTCTCCACACCACCTTCCACCGAATACGCCAGGCAGGCATTGACGAGGAACTGTTCGACGTGATCGCCGGCTTCGAGGCGTTGTCAAAAGGAAAGAGCTTAGGAGTGTGAAGTGAGCGAACAAAGTAAAACAGTGAAGATGAAGATCAATTCAAAGGATTTCCGGGTGAGGCTCGGTGAAAAGGTCAAACTCCGAGGGTGGCCGACGGTGGTGCAGCCCTTCTGCAAGTCGAAAAAAGCGTATCGAAAACTTTTGGAAGAACATGTTGAGAAATTGAGTTCGCTGCAAAACCTTCATTACGCCTCCAGCCACTATGCGTTGCTGCTGATTTTTCAGGGGATGGATGCGGGCGGCAAGGACGGGGCGATCCGGCACGTCATGTCCGGGGTCAATCCGCAAGGCTGCGAGGTTTTCAGTTTCAAACAGCCAAGTGAGGAGGAACTCAAGCACGATTTTCTATGGCGCACGACCTGCTGTCTGCCGGAGCGGGGGCGGATTGGTATCTTCAATCGTTCATACTACGAGGAAGTGCTCGTTGTTCGCGTGCATCCGGAAATTCTCCGCAACCAGGGGCTGCCGGATGAGTTGCTCGGTGAGAAGTCCATTTGGAAGGAGCGGTATCGTTCGATCGTGGACTTGGAGGAACATCTCCACCGTAACGGCACCAGGATCATCAAATTCTTCCTTCACCTGTCGAAGGCGGAGCAACGAAAGCGATTCCTTGAGCGCATTGATGAGCCGGACAAAAACTGGAAATTCAGCCTCGCGGACATTCACGAGAGGAAATACTGGCCACATTACATGAAGGCTTATGAGGATTGCCTGAATGCGACCAGCACTCATCACGTCCCTTGGTACGTCGTTCCCGCCGATGATAAGGACAATGCCCGGTTGATCGTTTCCCGAATTGTCATTGATGCGTTCAATGATCTTAAGATGTCCTATCCCAAGACCACCGCGAAACGGCGGCGGGAATTGAAATCGATTCGTAAGAGGCTCTGAAAACAAAACTATGACAAATCCACCATCACAACAACAATGTGAAATCGGCATGGTCGGCCTGGGTGTCATGGGGCGCAATTTCTTGCTCAATATGGCCGACCACCGCTTCTCAGTGGCAGGTTATGATAAGGATCCCGCCAAAGTCGAGGCCCTACGCCAGGAATCAAAGGAACGTGATGTTCGCAGGGCGGCAGACATCAAAGAGTTCCTCACTTTGCTCCGCCGCCCGCGCGCGGTGATGATGCTGGTGCCCGCCGGCGCTCCGGTGGATTCGGTCATCAAGGATTTGTTGCCGCATCTGGACAAGGGCGATCTCATCATTGATGCGGGCAACTCCTACTTCAAAGACACCGACTTGCGCGCCCGCGCCCTTGCGGAGAAAGGCATTCAATTCCTCGGCGTGGGCGTGTCGGGAGGTGAGGAAGGGGCGCGACATGGACCCAGCATCATGCCCGGCGGTCCGAAAGAGGCCTACGAGCGGGTCCGTCCCATCCTTGAAGCTGCGGCGGCAAAGGTCAACGGCGATCCGTGCGTGATCTGGTTGGGATCTGGCTCGGCCGGTCACTTCGTGAAGATGGTCCATAACGGCATCGAATACGGTATTATGCAATTGCTCGCCGAGACCTACGACCTGATGAAACGTGGCCTTGGCATGAGCGACGATGAAGCGCATGAAGTCTATGCTTCGTGGAACAAGGGTGAACTCAATGGCTATCTGTTGGAAATCACCAGCCATATTTTCTCCAAAAAGGACGAGAAGACCGGCCAACGGCTGATTGATGAAATCCTCAACGTGGCCAGGCAGACCGGCACCGGCATGTGGACCTCGCAAAGCGCGATGGAACTGCAAGTGCCCACTCCAACGATTGACCTGGCGGTCGCCATGCGGGACATGTCTGCGCTGGCGAAGGAACGGGAGCAGGCCGGTGCGATTTATCAGCGATCCGTCCGTCGCTGCAAGGGCAGTCGCGACGCCTTCCTCACGCAATTGGCCCGCGCGCTTTTTGCCGGGATGATCACTACCTACGCGCAAGGCATGGCTCTTTTGGCGGTGGCTTCAGACAAATACAAGTATGGCCTTGATCTTGAAGCCGTGGCGCGGATTTGGCGGGGCGGCTGCATTATTCGCGCCGCAGTGCTGGAAGACGTCTGCGCGGCGTTTCGCGCGAAACGCAATCTGCCGAATCTGCTGCTGGATCCCGACTTGTCGCACATGGTTATGGAGCATGAGGAAGATTTGCGCCAGATGGTCATCCGGGCGGCCGAGTCAGGGGTGCCCGCGCCGGCATTGATGGTTTCGTTGGGTTATCTGGACGCCTATCGTAGCGCCTGGCAGCCTGCCAATCTTATCCAGGCCCAGCGCGACTATTTCGGTTCCCACACGTATGAGAGGATTGATGCCAAAGGCACGTTTCACACGGAATGGGAGAAGTCGCAAGCATTATGAAAACGACTGACCAACTCGAACCGACAGTCCTTGTCATTTTTGGCGGGGCCGGCGACTTGACCTGGCGGAAACTTGTGCCCGCCTTGTTCGACCTCTCCCAGGATCGAAGCATGCCAGCTGATTTTTCCGTCATCGCCGTGGATCGCGTTCCCATGAGCGACGAAAAGCTGCGCCAGCGGTTGCATAACGGCGTCAATCAATTCTCGCGGTTTGGCAAAGCGAAGGACGCCGCCTGGAATGAATTCGCCAAGCACATCAGCTACCAACAGGGTGATTTCAAAAAGCCACAGACTTATGCGGCTTTGGGCGCCCAATGCGCCAGGCTGGAAAAGGAATGGGGTGCCAAAACCCACCGCATCTTTTACATGGCCACGCCACCGAGCATGTTCGGCGAAATCCCAAAATATCTCGGCAAGGCCGGACTGGCGCGCGACCGGAAATTTGCGCGGATTGTGGTGGAGAAACCAATCGGCTATGACTTGGAATCCGCCCTGGCCCTGAACGCCATCCTTGCCGCCAATTTCGAGGAATCCCAGATTTTCCGGATTGATCATTATTTGGGCAAGGAAACGGTGCAGAACATTCTCGCCTTCCGTTTTGCCAATCCGCTTTTCGAGCCAATTTGGAACAGGCGCTACATTGACTATGTGACCATCACCGTGGCCGAAGCGGTGGGCGTCGAGCACCGCGGCGGCTATTACGACCACGCGGGAGCGCTGCGCGACATGGTGCAGAACCACCTGATGCAGTTGCTCTGTCTGGTGGCGATGGAACCGATGGTTTCCTTCCAAGCCGACGAAATTCGCAACAAGAAGGTGGATGTGCTCCACGCGGCCCGTCCGATTGACCGCGACGCGGTTGCGCAATGCGCCGTGCGAGGACAGTATGGTCCGGGCAACAGCGATGGCAAAAAAGTGCCTGGCTATCGCGAGGAGGACGGCGTTGCGCCCGATTCTCAAACGGAGACGTTTGTGGCGTTGAAACTGTTTCTCGATAACTGGCGCTGGCAGGACGTGCCGTTTTATTTGCGCACAGGCAAGCGCCTGCCCCGGCAGGCCTCGGAAATTTCCATCCAGTTTCGCGCCGTGCCGCATCGGTCGTTTCCGGTTGGGGCTTCGCTCGGCTGGCATCCATCCCGGCTGGTCATGTCGATCCAGCCCGATGAAGGCATCGTGCTGGGCTTTCAGGCCAAATATCCCGGGCCGAAAGTGCAATTGCGGCCGGTTGATATGCGATTCAGTTATCGAGAGAGCTTCGACGCTCCATCGCCCGATGCTTATGAAACGCTGCTGTGGGACGTGATGAAGAATGACGCCACGCTCTTCATGCGGGCCGACCAGGTGGAGGCGGCGTGGCAGTGGTTAATGCCGGTGCTCCAAGTCTGGGCGGAGGCGCCGCCCAGTGATTTCCCTAATTACGCCGCCGGGACCTGGGGGCCTGAAGAAACCCAGGGGCTGCTGGCTTGCGGACACAGTTGGCCGCTTCCAACCGAATTGGTGGAACAGTGCAAGAAAAAGGGCAAGAATTCGTGACTCAAAAAAGCATGAAAACGCTGATCGAATACACCATCGTCGCGGTGCCCTTTCACGCCGATGCCGCAACCCATGACGAGCTGGCGCAGAAAGTTAACGAAAAACTAAGCATCGGCTACGAACTTCATAGTCCGCCGTTCTTCAGCGAAGAAATGATGTATCAGGCTATGACGAAGCCGATCCTGCCAAACTGACCGGCGAACAACGAAAACGGTTGTGGCATGACTGACTTTTTCTTTGCTCGTTCGCAGATGGCGATGTCGCTGGCCTTCCACATTATCTTCGCAGCCCTGGGCATCGGGATGCCGTTGCTCATGGCCATTGCGGAAGGCATGTATCTCCGCACCAGCAAACCGGTTTATCTCGATCTCAGCAAACGATGGTCGCGCGGCACGGCTATTCTCTTCGCGGTGGGCGCCGTCTCCGGCACCGTGCTGTCTTTCGAGCTCGGCTTATTATGGCCGGGATTCATGAAAATGGCCGGTGCGATTATCGGCATGCCATTTTCCCTGGAAGGTTTCGCCTTTTTCACCGAAGCGATTTTTATCGGCGTGTATCTCTATGGCTGGAATCGCCTCTCGCCACTGACGCACTGGCTTTCGGGATTGATCGTTGCGGTCAGCGGGATTTTCTCCGGTATTTTCGTGGTGACGGCTAACGCGTGGATGAACGCTCCCGCGGGCTTCAAAATGGTTGACGGCCAGTTCACCGAGATTGACCCGATCGCGGCCATGTTCAATCCGGCCAGCTTTCATGAAGTCCTGCACATGACGCTGGCGGCATTTGTGGCGACGGGCTTCGCGGTGGCGGCGGTCCATGCGTTCTTTCTACGACGCGACCGGGACAATCTTTTTCATCGCTGCGCGCTGGGCATTGCGCTGGCGGTCGCGTGTGTCAGCATTCCCCTGCAAATTCTCAGCGGCGACTACAGCGCCCGCGTGGTGGGCCGGTTGCAACCAGCCAAACTGGCGGCGATGGAAGCGCATTACCGGACGCAAACGGGAGCGCCCTTGCTCTTGGGTGGAATTCCGAACAATGAGACACGCACTACCGACTATGCGCTCAGTATTCCGGCCGGATTGAGTCTGCTTCTTGATGATGACCCCAACGCCAGGGTCGTCGGGCTGGAAGAATTCCCGCAAACCAATTGGCCCAATGTGCGCATTGTTCATTGGTCGTTTGACCTCATGGTTGCCGCAGGAATGGCCCTGCTGGCATTGGCCGCGTGGTCGGGCTGCCTCTGGTGGAAAGGCCGGCCCCTGGCCGGTCACCCGCGGCTGTTGTATGCATTGGTGGCGGCTGGACCTCTTGGGTTCGTGGCGATTGAAGCAGGGTGGATAGTGACCGAAGTCGGACGCCAACCTTGGATCATTTACGGCGTGATGCGAACTGAAAACGCGGTCACGCCGATGCCTGGGATTGTGGCGCCTTTTGTCATTTTCACGGCATTATACATTTTTCTCGCCTTCATTGTTTTCTTCCTGTTGCGCCGCCAGTTTATAGAGACAGCGGGGCCCGTTTCCGAAAGTTCTGCGACTCAAACCCATGCTTGAACTCACCGTTGCCATTTTCATGTTGCTGTCCTTGATCCTGTATGCCCTGATGGGCGGAGCGGATTTTGGCGGCGGCATGTGGGATTTGCTGGCGGCCGGTCCGCGCGCGGTGCGGCAGAGGAAAGCCATTGCCAAAGCGATCGGCCCCATTTGGGAGGCCAACCATGTCTGGCTCATTCTGGTGGTGGTGCTCCTCTTCACCGGTTTCCCGGCTGGTTTCGCCGGGATGATGACTGCGTTGAACATTCCCTTAACCGCGATGCTCATCGGTATCGTGCTGCGCGGCTCGGCCTTTATCTTCCGCAATTACGACTCCGGGTCAGCCACGACCCAACGCCATTGGAGCGAGGTGTTTGGCGTCGCCAGCTTTTGCACCCCGTTTTTCCAGGGCATGATCCTCGGCGCGTTGACCACGGGTCAGATTCGCATTGAGAATGGCCAGATAATGAGCGGTTTCTTCGCGGGCTGGTTGACGCCGTTCGCGCTGGCCTGCGGTGTCTTCGCGCTGGGGTTGTTTGCGTTTCTGGCGGCCACCTATCTGACGCTTGACACACAGGATCAGCCCGATCTGCAAAATGATTTTCGGCGGCGGGCGCTTTGGTCCGGCTTGACCCTAGCGCCAATTGCCGGAGTGGTTTTTCTCGCCTCCAAACAAGGCGCGCCGGAAATGTATAACGGATTGACTCACTGGTGGGCGCCGCTGCTTTTGGTCTGGACGAGCTTGATGTCCGTGGCGGCGTTGGTGGCTTTGTGGCGGCGGTGGTTTGCCCTGGCGCGAATCGCCGCCATCAGCCAGGTAACACTCATCCTTGTCGGGTGGTGTTTGGCGCAATATCCCAACCTCGTCACGCCAGACCTCACCGTCAGCAATGCTCACGCCCCTGAAATCACTCTTCGCTTGCTGGTCTTGGCTTTGGGGGCCGGCGCCATTGTCCTGCTCCCCTCTTTGGCTTTCCTGTTTCACCTTTTTAAAGGCAAGGAAACGCGTTGATTTCACGGTAGGGTTTCACCCCATAGGAAAGTCTCAGCCCAGCGCCTAGCGTTACCCCAGTGTCGGGCTGCGCGGCTAATGACTGCTTTTCCAGGTGAAGCAGCTGCCAGGCCGCCCGACTGAGCAAATCAAAGCGACTATGAAAACTTTGTTTACGGCGGAAGCGATTTCCAAAGGTGGACGTTCAGGGACCATTCAGACGGCGGACGGGTTGCTGAATGTCACGTTGGGAAATCCGCTGGAAAAGGGCGCGGAGAAACGAGGACCCAATCCCGAAATGCTATTTGCGGGCGCATATTCAGCCTGTTACCACGGCGCCTTGAAAAATGCGGCCAAAAAGCTCGGCACCCTGGTCGAGGATTCCACGGTGCGAGCGCTGGTAAGTCTGATCGAAGATGACAAGGGGGGCTACCGTTTGGCGGTGGAGTTGCATGCGCAACTCCCTGGGATCGATCGCGCCCAGGCTCAACGCATCATGGACGAAGCCCACAAAACCTGCCCCTATTCCAAGGCCCTGCGGGGCGACACTTCCGTCAAGCTGATGGTGGACTAAACGCGCGAACACTTTTGCCGCCACGTTGGCGGTGGATCCAAACAAAAAATAACAAATCATACACTATTATGACGACACTCGAAGTCAAAGGCGACTGGAACATCACCAAAGGCAAGTTGAAGCAAAAGTGGGCCAAGCTCACGGATAGCGATCTCCAATACGTTGAAGGCAAACAGGAAGAACTGGTTGGCCGGATCCAGAAACTCACTGGCGAAACCCGCGAAGCGGTCGAAAAAGTGATTAAGGAATCCTCGCACACCTGCGGCTGCGGCTGCAAATAGGCGGACATTCCGAGGCGGCAGAGTCGCCCATACACGAAGAACATGAAAGACAACGTCTACAAACTCATCGAACTCACCGGCACCTCGACCGTTTCGGTCGAGGAGGCCGTTGACAAGGCCATTCAACGCGCCCACAAAACCATCAAGAACTTGCGCTGGTTCCAGGTGGTCGAAACGCGCGGCGCCATCAACAAGGGGAAGGTGGATCATTGGCAGGTGACCATCAAAGTCGGCTTCACCGTGGAAGGTTGAGCGCCGTTGGCCCTGGGCATCGCAGCACTGATTTTAACTTTATGAGCAAAGAAAACATGACCACAGAATCGAATATCACCCGCGAACAGATGATCCAGTTGTTGAACGAGGACTTGGCGGGGGAATATCAGGCGATCATCGCCTACACCGTGTACAGCCAAGTATTGAAAGGCGCCGCGTACACGGACATTGCGCGGGAGTTGGAAGTCCATGCCGGGGAGGAACTGGCGCACGCCATCAAAATTGCCAGGCAAATTGATTATCTGGGCGGCATGCCATGCGTGACGCCCAAGCCGGTCAAAACCTCAAATGACCCTATCGTCATGCTGCGCGCGGATCTGGAAAACGAACGGACCACGGTGGGGCGTTATCGCGAGCGTATCCGGCAGGCTGAAGCAATGGGAGAATTTGCGTTAAGCGAGACTTTGCGCGCGATCATCGTGCAGGAGCAGGAGCACGAAATCAGTCTGGCTGCGGCGCTGGACATTGAGGTGCCGCCCGCCATAAAGCCGGTAGAGGGAAAAATGGCCAAAACCGCGTGAAGAACGGCCAGTCCTCGAGGAATGCGGCCCTTGTATGAAACCCTTATCCGAGAACGATCCTATTCACCACACGCAAAAAATCAAAGCTCAGATGAGTCGGCTCATCGAGCATTTGCGCGGGGATGTTGGAAAAGTCACGGAGCCGAAGGCCCAGGCGCTGTTCGAGACCTCGGCGGAAGTGCTCACCGGCCTGGTCAAAGCCTTCGACGATTACGAGAATAAAAGCGAAGCGCCATGGCGAACCGAGCCCGCGACATCCCGGTCGAAAGAAAGAACGACGAATGCCTCAAGGCGATAAATCCAGTTATACTGACAAACAGAAACGTCAGGCGGAACACATCGAAGCCGGCTACGAGAAAAAGGGTTTGAGCGTGAAAACCTCGGAAGCGCGGGCTTGGGCCACTGTCAACAAACTCGACGGCGGCGGCAAAAAGAGCGGCTCCGGCCGGAAGAGAACCAATTGAAATTATGCCGGCTTTAACCGCCAAACAAATCAGCCTTCATTTAAAAGACGTCCCGAATTGGTCGAAACGCGCTCGAACCATTTTTCGGACATTTAAGTTTGAAGGGGTTCTTAAAAAGCATTGATTTTGTCAACCGGATCGCCCGGAAAGCACAAAAAATCAACCACCATCCGGATATTGACATTCGTTTTGACAAGATGACGCTGACGCTGACCACGCATGATGAAGGAGGAATCACCGAAAAAGATTTCTCCATGGCGCGGCAGTGATCAGGTTCTCTCCAAGTTTTTCGCGCCCTGATCTGCGCGGAGCACGATCCAAACATCAAGTCCCGGAAAAGTAGGAAATACATAAAGCATTTATGAACATCAAAAATGCAGCGACAGACTATCCCATCCTGCAGGTTCTCGCGGAACGGTGGAGTCCCTATGGCTTCGATGACCGTCCGGTGCCGGAAGCCGACTTCTGTTCGTTGTTTGAGGCGGCTCGCTGGGCGGCGTCCTCCTACAACGAACAGCCTTGGAACTATCTGGTGGCGACCAAGGGTAACCCCCAAGAGTTCGGACGACTCCTTTCCTGTCTGGTGGAAGCAAATCAGGCGTGGGCCAAGGCCGCGCCGGTGCTGGTCTTGGGCGTCGTCAATTTGCGATTTGCAAAGAACAATAAAGACAATCGGGCCGCCGTTCACGACCTAGGTCTGGCCGCCGGGAATCTGGTAGCCGAGGCCACGGCGCGAGGTCTTTCCGTCCATCAGATGATCGGCATCCTCCCCGACAAGGCGCGGGAGATTTACCAGATACCGGAGCATTTCGAAGCCTGGACGGCCATGGCCATCGGATACAAAGCCGACCCGGCCACACTGCCGGATGCTCTGAAAGAGCGCGACCTGACGCTCCGGCAGCGAAAGCCCTTGGGCAAGTTCGTGTTCACCGGAAAGTGGGGACAATCGTTACCGCTCGTGCTGAAACGTGACCCATGACACCCTGTCCAAGTCCTATCTGATTTCAATAAAGGAGAGCGATTATGAGAAAGAAAGCGACAACGAGTAATTCCGCAAAACGCAAACAGAAAAAGGGCGCGGGTTCCGCGGGAGGCTTGCAACGGGCTGCCGGCGGCGAGATACACCAGATCGCTGGCGGGGAACCGAGACCTCCTCGATCTGGTCGAACGGAAATTGCTTGTTCAAACTGGTCAGGGCCGCGCAACGCATTTCGGGCTGAAATCCCCGGAATCCTAATCTTCTGATAATCTTCCGATTTTTCACAGAAATCTCCCGATTTGGTTGGGCATCGGTGTCAGCACCGGCCAGCGAGTACGGTTTTAACCGCAGATGCAGTCACCGTGCGCAGTCCAGGCGCTCCGTTGCCTCCCGTCACGGTAGAACTGATGCAGGCGTTCAGTGCGCCGATGTATAACAGGAATCCCAAGCTCCAGTTTGCTTTCGGCGGAACGAAGCTGGTGGAAAAACGCGGTTTTGGAATGAGACCTTTTGGCGCGGCTTCCACCAAGTATGGATTGCCGATGCCAAAGTATGCTTTTGGCCAAGGCGTCCAGTATTCGCTCTATTGAGCGCGTGACCGGCGTTCATCGGGACGTTCTTCGGCCAACCGAATCATATTTCCCGGCCACGAGCCGATGATGCCAATCCAAGAGGGTGCGGGGAGTGGCCAGAGTGGCAATCCCTTGGAGGTGTTTGAGGCCAATCTTTTTGGCCTTGGCCGCCAGCCTTTGCCGCTGGGCATCGTTGAACCGAGGCTTCTTGCCCAGTTGCTCCTTGAGGACTTTGACCTCCTCTTGGAGATATTCGATCACGTTCTGCTGGTTGTGGTTGATCCAACCGGCCAGGCAAAGGAGGATGAGTTGAAATTGATTCACTGCCGCATGATCAGATTTCATCCGCTTTCAAGCGAGGATCTTCGTTTCTCCGCACCAATAAACCGATGAATAGAGAACGGCCGGATTCCCTTGAATTTTCGGCGCAAGCGCAAGTTTTCGGACAAGGGTTCGTTCGTCGCCGGCCAGCCCAACGCGCTGGAAAAGTCCGTAAGGGGAGGAACTTTTTGCGTTCTCGCTCCGACCATCCATTTTTCCTTCGCGTTGCTTTTGGGCCCTGGCAATTGCTCCAGCAATTCAAATATAAGAATTGACAACGGCCAATAGCGAAACAAACTCCGACAAGTGGACCCAACAGCGATAACTTTTACCGTCAACGCAGGCCAACTAACCGAAGTTGTGAGCATCCCAAAGCTCCAAGGGTGCTTTGGGTTCAGTTTTCACGCCATCACTAATGTCAGCATCGTTTCGACGCCTCGGACCCAATTAGATCGAATGCCTGGTTTCCGTCGGCCCCATTTGCATGCGGTCACGGGGCCATTAGAATCTGTCGATCTTCCGCGAGTTCAACATGACTAGCATCCCATCGGCCGTCCTCCCCAAGAGCGTGCTTGCCGTCAATCGGCAGAAGGCTGCGGCGATACGCGTCTCGCCCCTGGTGGTGGAGTCGGCGGCGATGGACACAGCGGGCGTCTACGCGAAGCTGAACACTCGCGCCGAGGGACTAACCGACAGCGAGGCCGCCACGCGTCTGGCCGAGTACGGTCCCAACGTGCTGGCGAAAGACCAGCGGGCGGGATTCGGGAAGCTACTCTGGCGCGCCGTGCTCAACCCGCTCGTAATCCTGCTGGCCGTGCTCGCGACGATCTCGCTGGCGACGGGAGATTCGCCGGGCGCGGTCGTGATGGCATCCATGATTGTCCTGAGCGTCGCTTTGAAGTTGATTCAAGAGTCCAAAGCCGGAAACGCCGCGGCCAAACTCAAGGCTATGATCTCGGTGACCGCGACAGCCCTTCGTGGCGGGGCACCGCGGGAGATTGCCGTCGCACAACTTGTCCCCGGCGACGTGGTTCGACTGGCCGCCGGCGACATGATTCCCGGCGACGTGCGGATCGTTCAGGCCAAGGATTTATTCGTCGTCCAAGGCTCGCTGACCGGGGAAAGTTTCCCGGTCGAGAAGTTGGAGGTGGAGAAGAAGACCACGGGGGCAGCAACCGCGCCGCTCGAATTGACCAGCATCGCGTTCCTGGGCACGAGCGTAGAAAGCGGCTCGGCCAGCGCGGTGATCGTTGCCACCGGCAAAGACACGTACCTCGGGGGCATGGCCCAGTCGCTCCAGGATCAGCCGACCCAGACATCCTTTGATCGCGGCATTGCCCAGTTCACGTGGCTAATGCTCCGCTTCATGTTGGTGATGGTGCCCCTGGTCTTCCTCATCAACGGCCTCACCAAGAGAAATTGGGGACAGGCATTCTTCTTTGCGCTGGCGGTGGCTGTAGGTCTGACGCCCGAAATGTTGCCCATGATCGTGACCGTCTGCTTGTCCAAGGGGGCCGTGGCGATGGGGCGCAAGAAGGTCATCGTCAAGCGACTCAACGCGATCCAGAACCTGGGGGCGATGGACGTGCTCTGCACCGACAAA
>Ga0181536_10002740_pt1 | contig 19615 bp, 16 predicted proteins | sample PEATcosm2014_Bin_41_FD_121105 | JGI IMG/M metagenome (GOLD analysis project Ga0181536, IMG submission 121105) | Peatland microbial communities from MTU Mesocosm Facility, Houghton, MI, USA - PEATcosm2014_Bin17_60_metaG | ecosystem: Environmental > Terrestrial > Soil > Wetlands > Peat | place...
ACCGACGAGGTCACGTATCTCCCTCGCCGTCAACCAGGTCCCGGGACCACGCTGGTCCTGATTGGTGATGGAGTGCTGCGGCCCGTTGCCCACGATGAGAAGCATGCACACAGTGCGAGAGTGCTTCGTCGAAGTGCTGCTGGGTGCGGTCACACCGGTGGGGTCCATCCCATCGGACTGCCCGGCGGGATGGCGACCATCCTGTCGCCGGTCGTACGCGGCCCGGAGAAGAGGTCGAAGTCGTCGTTGTCCTTGACGTCCCAGGGCAAGCGGCTCCGGCTCGAGGGCGACAAGCCCAACTCGCCGAGGTACGCCCTGAGTTGTGTCCTGTAGGCCGCCACCACGGCCGTGAGAGGGTGTTTGACGACTCCCCGCTCGGTGACCACCGACAAGCCATCACGGGCGAGCTGGCGCTCGATCTGGCGAATCCGGCCTGCGCAGATACAAGTGTCGACCACGAGCAGTTCGTCGACCCGGGCGAGGATGCCGTGACGGTCGAGATCGGGCACCAGCGCTTCCCAGATTCGGCCGCAGTCGGCCCGCAGCGTCACGTTCGCCTTGCCCGGGAGCAAGTGCTGCCAGGCCGGCTCAGTCGGACAGGACGGCGGGAGCTTCGGGCCGTCGACGGTCGCTTCCGAGGCGCCGCGCACAAGCCGCATGGCCCGCGGCATCGGCTTGGGGCCCGGCTTCACGAGTCCCCCGGCTGGCCACCGCCGAACATCCCGGCATAGTTCGGCGGGAACGCCGGGCTACCGGCGCCGACCTGGTGTGGTCCCGAGCCATCTTCCGCAAGAACACTGGATCTTGAGCGCATGTCTCCCTGATGGAGCGACGGTGTCAGGCCCGGGGGCAAAGGATAAGTGAAGCCGGGGGCTTCGTCGCTGGTCACAGCCTTGGCGCTTGCACTGTCGAAGCGACGGTGGCACGCGGCACACAACAACACCGTCGCCGTGTCATCCCCGTAAGGCCACGCGCCGGCAGCGTGCGCCTGATGCAGACGAGCACCAGGTTGATCGACGGCAGGACACAAGAGGCAGCGACCGCCCTGTGCCTTCAGCAGGCGTTGGCGCTGGCCGTCTCGCCACTGGCGCTTGAACCGATAGGACCGGGCGTCAGGCGGCATCGCCATCATCCCCACCATCCGCCGAGCGACCACGGAAGCAACCGACGTGCCACCGCACCACGGCCCCGTCCACCATGATGGCCACGGTCAGCTCCCCACCACCACGACCACACCCCGGGCAACCGGTCGCCGTCCATTCCGACGTTGCTGGCCTCCATGCTGATCTCCCCCGTCTCCGCCAGCGAGAGGTCACCATCGGATGTCCGTGGTGCGAAGACCTCGACCGCCTATGGCCGCCGCCCTGACTGGCCGGTCTTCCGCTAGGCACCGACACCGGTCGTGGACGAACTGACCGTTGAGCTCGAGATCGCAACCCTGCCTCGAGCAGTGTGGACACGTCGCCCGCTGTCGCCTGCTGTCCCACCACCTACGGGCCGCCATGCGAGCAGCGGCTGACCGCTCCTGCTGCAAGTCGGGCGCCGCTATGGGCATGTAGTGCAGCGGCTTGCCACCCAAGCCACTTGTCTTGGACGTCGACCCGGTCGGCACCTTGAAGCTCGGGCAACTACACCCAGTCGCCTCGCACACTCCGCTGCGAGGACCGGTCACTGTGTCGCGATGCACAGACGACGAATGCTTGCACGACGGCCTTGCGCACTTGACGCCGGGCTCGATATAGGCACGTCGCCTCGGTCCGGACTTCGCCTTCTCGGCCGCTGCGAGCAAGCGCAGGGTGCGTTCAGTTCGGTTCACGACTTACTCCGATCCTCGTCGTCGATTGTGCCGCCCTGCTGGCGTCGCTGCCATCGTGCGTAGTGCCGTCCACAGAGCCACCGAGCGACGGGTCGCCGGTCGCAACCCGGGATCGAGCACGTTGCGTCGGCGGGATACCGCTGGACTCGCCGGACCGGCTCCGACTGCCCCTTCTGAGGAACGATCACCACCGCCTCGGGGTCACCGGTGCGCTTCCACCGCCCGTAGTGCAACGAGCACCAGCCCCAGCCGGTGACGTCGGTTCGTTGGCAAGTCGGAACGGCGCACGGAGTGCCCGGGATCCCCAAGAGGTACACGGTGGGGTCGCCGTGGCGGCGCCACCTGTCGTAGTGCAAGCTGCACCATCCACGGGACTGAGCCGTCCGGCCGCACCCATCGACTGAGCAGACCTTGGTCGGCAGCCACTTCCCGGGACTGCGCACGACCAGCGGATCGCCGGTTCGCTTCAGGCGCCGATAGTGGGTTCGGCAGAGGCCCAGACCGTGGTGTGGCCGGTCACAGCCCGGGATCGAGCAGAGCTTTAGGCGCGACGGCTGTTCCAACGTCAGCCCACCTCCTCAGCGGCGAACCAGGCTTCGAGCAACTCGTCGTCCAGAGGTGGTGCGTCGTCGGCGAGCTCGTCGGGCAGTCGATCGAGGTCCCTGAGCGTCAAGTCGGCGACGTCGCCGTCGGGGTCGAATTCCGGGCTCGAAAAGTCGAATTCCACGCTCTCGCCGTGAACCGGCTCCGCACCGTTTGCGCTGGTCAGCGACCCGGCGACACCATGCGACACCTTCTCCCTGTTCGCGCCCACGCGGGGGGTAATTGCTGGGGAATGGAGGGATGGTGTCGCATGGTGTCGCCGGTCGTCTTGCTTGTCGTCGGTGGGCGGTGGAGGGGCGTCGGGCAACAGGCCAAAACCGATCCATGTCGACACGTTCGACTTGCCGGTACGAGCCTTGTCGAAGCCTCTCGAGGTGAGCTCGGCGCCGACCGCTTTGGCTGACCACTCGCGCTCGCCTTCGGCCTTGCACCACGCCAGGTAACGGTCACGCAGAGCCGCGGCAGTCACCATCTCGGTCTCGCCCACCACGGCGCAGTCGGCCAGGAACCGGCCAACATGGTCCTCTCGGCTCCGATAGCTCTCGGTGGCGGCGCGCACCTTCGCGGGCACCTGCAAGCCGTCGCGCTGCCACTCGAGGCAGCCCTCGACCATCCAAGCCAGAATGCCCGCCGCTTCGGCCGCTAACCGGTCGGCGAGTCCGTTGTCGATCGGGAATGTGACCTCGAAGGGCACCAGCGCCAGACGCCGCCACATCCCGTGGTCCGTCCCGTTGACTTTCGGCAGGTGGTTCCCGGCCATCCACAGCTTGTGCGACGGATTGAACTCGAAATAGTCGGCACGCATACGGCGAGCCCGGATCGGATCACCGCCGGTCAACTCCTTCACCAGGCTCTCGGCCAAGTAGCGGCCCTGCTCGGTCTCGGTGGTGGTGACGAACCGCGCCCCGCGCAGGTCGGCGATGCCGGTCGGGTGCTCGTCGTGCTTGCTGGCGGTCAGGATCCGCGGCGCCAGCTGCATCCCGTAGTCCCCGACTGCGGCCCGAAGGGCGGTGAATAGTGTCCCCTTCCCGTTGGCACCGGCACCGTGGGCGAAGACGAGCAGGTGCTCGGAGACATCGCCCGTGAGGCTGTAGCCGGCGAAGCGCTTCACGAAGCCGATCAGCTCCTCGTCGTTGGCGAACACCTCGTCGAGGAACTTGCGGAACGTGGGCGCCTGGGCCTCGGGGTCGTAGGCGACGGGCGCGAGCTTCGTATGGAGCGCGGCCCGGTCGTGCTCCCGGAGCTCGCCGGCGCGCAGACCGACGATGCCGTTTTCGGCGTTCAGCGCCCAGGGGTCGTTGTCGAGCATGTCCACGGTCACCGGGATACCGGGCTCGGTACTCGCCAGCTCGACCATGGCGCGGAGCCGGGCAGCCGACTGCGACGACTTCCAGTGCTTCAGGAGCTTCTCCCGGCGATCGCCGCTGGTGTTCTTGACCTCCTCGAGCAGGCGGTCGACGACGTCCTTCGCCCGCCGGTGCACCTCGCCCGTCACGTCTTCGGCCCAGTGAGTCCCGTCCCACGCCAACCACGACAGAATCTGTGGCGCGTAACGCAGGTCGTGGCCGTGGTCTTCCACGAGGCGCCGGGCGTTGCCGAGATCGGTCAGGTCTCCGTCGAATGGCTCGGCGCCGCGGCGAAGGCCGTCGGACTCGCTCTGGACCTCCACGGCGGGGGCGAGCTCGAAGTCGACCAAGTCGCCCAGCCCTAGCCCGGCGGCGATGTGGTCAGCCACATCGTTGTACCCATCGGCGGGCAGCTTGAACATCAGCTCGCCGACGTGCCCGGCTAGGGCCTCGTGCACGAGCCGGGCCCGCTTGATGCCGGCCGGATCGTTGTCGAGCATCACCACGACCCGGTTGGCCCCGTCGAGCTGCGCGACATGCTGCGATCGCAGGCGGACGTTCTCACCGTCGGCAGTGGTCGTAGCCACCACTCCGGCGGCGTTGGCCGCCTCGGCGTCGTGGCAGCCGGCGCAGAGCCAGATGTCGGAACCGGCTTCGCGGGCGGCAGCGACCTGAGTCGGGTTCAATAGCCAGTCCGGTATGGCGTCCCCTCGCCCGTTCCACCGCCACCCGTCGCGGCTGGTGGGATCGGGGTGGCTCCAGCGGAACTTTCGCCTTGCGTCCGTTAGGCGCTCCTGACGAAAGCGTCGGCCGTCCGGATGGATCCAGAGATACGAACGCAGCACCTCCGAGGCGTCGTTGGTCTCGGGCCCGCGGTCGTGCAGATCGGCCAGCGTGAGCCCGAGCGGGGCGAGGACGGCCTCCGGAGCGCAGCCGGCGTGACAGTGGATCAGCACGCGGTCGCCCTTGTCGGTGACACTCAGGGACGGTGTGCTGTCGTCATGGCCCGGACATGGCCAGGTGCCGTTGCGCCCGGGCCCGCAGCCGTGGGCCTCGAGGGCGGCGGTGACAAATTCGAACCGGGTCACAACATCCCGCCCTGGTCGACAAGCCGGCCAAGTCTCTCGGCCACCATCCGGATCCCCATCGCCACCATCCCCAGTGCATCGGGACGTAGGTGTCGCTCGTCACCGGCGGCGGCCAGGTCGACCATCACTGCCATCGCCTCGATGGCGCCCTGGCAGCACTCGATGTTGGTGGACCGTGTACGCTCGCCGGCGAAGGTGGTTGGTTGTGTGTTGCCACTGACGGCCCCGGATCGCCCCCGGGGTCGTCGTCTATCCCGGGTCGCTTTCATCCGCTGTCACCGTTCGTCACGGCCTTCAGTGAGCGCAGCAGGGCCAGCGCCGCCAGCGCACGATCGCCGCTTGGCGTGACTTGACCACACTCCCAGTGGGACCAGGCCGTGTTGCAAACGCCGACGTCTCGCGCCAGGTCGGTCTGGTGCACGCCCGCTTCGATCCGAATCCTGCGGGCCTCGCCGGAGCGAAACATCTCCACGACGGTGGCGATGGCAACGGCTCGTGACTCCAATGTTGTCGTGACCATGCCGTTAGGCTCTGCCGTCGCTAGAGTGCAACTGAACGACACGCCGTTTCTCCAGGTCAGCGACCACCAACGCTCCAGCCGCCCCGATCCGCTTCGTCCCCTGCTCGAACCGCGCGCCGTCGGCCTCGACGCCGATGAACTCCCGACCGAGGGCCACGGCCACCTCGCCGTAGGTCCCTGTGCCCGTCATCGGGTCGAGCACCACGGCGCCCGGATGGGTCAAGCGCTCCAACAGGTAGCCGGCCGGATCGCCACCTTGTTGCCACCGGTAGGACTTCGCCATCTTGGAGGGGTCGGTCGTGTCCTCGTGCCAATCGATGAGCCCAGACGGCCATGCGCCGTTCGAGAACACGAGCCACGGCTTCCAGGTCTGGAACACATGACGACCCGGGAAGCGGCTGTTCTGTCCGGGCATGGGCTGGCAGTAGGTCCAGCCGTAGTCCAGGTGCTCGCGTAGGCGTTGACCCACCTCGAGGAGGTAGAACAGACCGGAACAAGCAATCAGGAGCCCCTGGGGCTTGAGCAGTCGGCCCGCGTGCTTGCCGAGGTGCGACCAAACCCACAACGAGTCGGCGTTGTAGGGCGGGTCGGTGATGACGGCGTCGACCGACCCCGGCTCGAGGTCGGCCAGGCGATCCCGGAAGTCGCCGTGGAGCATCTTCCAGCCAGGGCCTTCGGCGTCGGCCACGGTAGCGTCGAACGTCGTCTTGCGCGCCTCGGTCTCTCGCTCCTGGGCGATGCGCCGCGTCAACTGGCGCTCGGCGTCCTTCAGGTCGAGATCGCCGGCCATGACGCGCTTGGCCAACTCGGGGGCCTTCTGCGATACGCGCTTGGCGCGCTCGACAGTGCGCGGTGCCGCGCCGGTTATGCGGGCCGCATACTCGACCGCCTTACCCCTAGCGCCCTGGGGCGCTTGGGTCCCGGCCTTCTCTCGGGCCTGGGCCTCGGCCTCGTAGTGAGGCAGGAGGTCCAGGGTGACCAGGCCGATTTGGCCGGGATTCAGGTGTCGACGATGAAGATTCTTGGCCACCACGAACCCGAGCGCATCGCCACCCATGTATTCGGCGACGGGTGCCTTGATGCCGAGCTCCCGACAGGCCCGCTCCCGGTGGATGCCGTCGAGGATCCGCCGCTCGAAGGTGACGATGGCCTCGATGCACCCGCGCTTGGCGATGTCGTCCCGGAGCGCGGCGAACTCTTCCTCGGACATCGGCGGGATGGCCAGCGCCAGCGGATGCGGTTCGAGTCCTACGGCGTCGAGCTCTGGACGCGCTTGCGGACGTTCGAGGAGCACGCTCTGGTTGAGGTCAAGGGTCACGATCCCTCCCCGCTTACCCAGCGCTCGAGCGCGTCGGGATCCATCCCCAGTTCGATATCCATGACGTGGCGGGCCGCGAACTCGACCACGTCACCGAACTCAAGGTCGACCTGCAGGGGGTGATTGGACAGCGTCCCCGTGTAGGCACCGTGGCCATCCCGGTCGACGACGGCGACCCACATTCTCTCGGCGGCGAAGTCAGCGTCCTCGTCGTCGCACACGAACGCGAGGAGGACCTGCGCGCCCAGCGGTATGCCACTACGTTCGTCGGCGGCCGGGATCCAGAAGGTGTCCGGGTTCTCCCGGTTCATCGCCTCCGCGTCGATAAGGGCCATCACGACGCCCTCAACTTCTTGGCGACGTAGCGGTCGATCTCGGCGCGCGGCACGAGCAAGCGCCGATCAATTCTGACGCTCCGCAACTCGCCCGAGGCGATCAATTCACGGGTCTTGGTTGTGCCGATCCCGAGCGCCCGCGCCGTGCTGGGCACCGGCAGCAAGACGGGCTCGACGTTGTCGGGACGGTCATCGTCCCGGTGCTGGTTCGCGGCCATTTTTCGGCCTTCCTCCCGGCCCCGCAGGAGGTTGGATCAAGTCACGGGGCGCGCCCAGGTGCGGGCGGGAAGGCTCTAGGTGCCGCTGCGGGAGTGCCGGGAGTTACGCGGCGAGCCGACCCACTCGCGCCCGCTCAAGGGGCGCGATGGACCGGCTGGGCGGTGCATGCGGCTGGGAGGGTTGAGCGACGACGAGGTGACCCGGTGGGCCGCGGTCAGCGTCGGCGACCCGGCGGTTCGCGTCCTGTGGCGACACGATCGTCACCGCGTCGCACAGCGCCCTGAGGAAGCAACGGGCTCGGCGCCGGGGCCCTTCGGCCGACTCTCGATCAGCGAAGGCGGCTAGGACACGACGCTCCGCTTCAGCTTCGTCAAGAACCTCCGGGATCTCGAAGCCCTCGAGCCCGGAGAACACACCCTCGGGGATCTCGACGTCCTCGGTCACAGGCGGGATGGTACGTCACCCGACGATGCGACAGGGTGACCCCTGTCACCCTGCGACGACGGGCACCAGCTACTCCCCCACCGACCGGATGGGCGTGATGGAGGCCACCGGCGCCAGCTCGGCCAGCGCGTCGGCCAGGGCCCGGTCGCGGTCCTTGGTGGCGTGCTGGTATCTCATGGCGGCCACCGGACTCTTGTGCCCTGCCCGGTACATCAGCTCCGCCTGGGTGGCGCCGGTCGCCGCCGACCACGTCAGCCCCGAATGCCTGAGGTCGTGGAAGTGGATCGTCTGCCCTGTTGCGCGCCGGGCTCGGTCCCACGCACGGCGCAACTCGCCGGCGCCGACGTCGAAGATCCACGCGTCCGGCGCAGCGCCGACGAACCGGTCGAGGTGGTCGGTGAGATCGCCGGCGACGTTCCTCGGTATCGAGAGCTTGCGCTTCCCCGCCTCCGTCTTCGGCCTCTTCTTCACCTCGACGCGTCCCATCGTGGTCGTCCGCGTCCACTCCACCCGCACCTCGTGGTGCACAAGGTCGATGTCCTCGCGCCGGAGCCCCAACACCTCGCCCCGTCGCAATTGGCACCAGGCGGCCAGCAACACGGCCAGACGGAGCTCCTGGGGCATGGCGTCGGCCAGCGCCTGGACTTCGGCGACCGACGCGACCGGACGCTCCGACGCGGACTCCTCTGCCGCACCTTTGACAGCACAAGGCGTCACGGTGATGACCTTGTCGGCCACCGCCGACTTCATCATGCCGGCGAGGAGGCGGTACGCCTTCGCCGCGGTGGTGGGGTGGTCCTTGGCAATCCCGGCGTGCCAGCTCCTAATCCGCGTGTGGGTCAAGCTGCCGACAGCGATGGAGCCGAGAACGGGCACGATGTGGGAGTCGAACAAGTAGCGATACAGAGCCGCTGTCGTGTCGGCCAGGTCGGTGCGCTGCTCGAGCCAGCCAACGCCGAAGTCCTTCACCGTCACGCGACCCCGCTTCGGGTCGACGGCTGCGCCGCGCAACTTATCCGCCTCGGTCAGGGCGGCGTGGGCCTTCGCTTCCTTGATCGTCGGCAGGGTCCGCGTCACCACCCGGCCATCGACCCGCGTCCTGATGTCGTAGACGGTCTTCGCGTCCCTCAGGCCCTTGGCGAACGCTCGGGCGGCAGCACGCCCGTCGTCGGTGTCGCGGAAGGTCTTCGTCACCCGCTTTTTGTTCGCCGTGCCGCTGACTCTGTAGATGATCTGCGCCACCGGCTTACCGATCCTCGGTGAGCCTGTACCCAGTCTCGGTACGGACCCACTTGCCCTCGGTGCGCTTCTGCCAGTCCTCAAAGGACTCGTCGCGGCGACGGGCGTTGGCGAAGACTCCCTTGATGCGGGCGACCCTTTCGGTTCGGCTCTGTTCGGTGTTCATCACTTCCGGCACCTCCTGGCACCCGACGATACCGGACTCTCCGCGCGATAGCCGCGCGATGGACCCTCCGGGAGCTCGGGAGCGGCGGGCCCCGGGAGGCCGGAAATGGGCCTCGACCTGGGCATTTGCTGGGTGTCGGAGAGGGGACTTGAACCCCTACGCCCTTGCGGGCACCAGCCCCTCAAGCTGGCGCGTCTGCCTATTCCGCCACTCCGACGAGAGTGCACGCGCCACCTTTGTGCCCCGGCGACGCATCGAGCACACTAGCGCGTCGGACTCGCGATCTCGGGCCCGAGCGCGCGTGCCGGGGTTCCCTTCGGAGGTGCCGGGACCAGGAAGAACCACTGGTCGGCATCCCACAGCACCCCCGATCCGCCGGGGTCCGGTTGGGGCCCGAACAGGTTCACCGCGGACACCACGACGATGGGCTCGGCGAACAGCGGCAGCGTCGGGAGCTCCTGCCAGAGAACCTGATCGATCTGCTGGTACAGCGCCTGGGCCGACTGCCCGGCTAGGTCCTGTGCGGCCTCCGTGAACAGTGCGTCCACCTTGGGGTCGTCGAATCCCGACCAGTCGAACGAGGCGCCCGTGCGGGCCGGGCCGTCCATGGTCGAGAAGTAGCGCACCATGGCCGTCGGATAGGCGCCCGCCGCCACCGGCGCCAACGCCAAATCAAAGGCACCCGTCGGCAACACGCTCCCGAGCAGCACGACGCTCGGAACCGGTTGTGCGGCGACGTCGAAGCCCGCGCTCACCAGTTCGGCGGCGATGATCGGTCCCGCGGCCGACGACCAGGGGTCGTCGGCCGCCCAGGCCAGGTGGACCACCACCGGTGCGCCATGCGACGTCCAGGTACCGTGCTGATCGGCCACCAAGCCGCCTTGGGCGAAGAGCGCCTTGGCCGCCTCGGGGTCGGCCGCCGGATATCCCGTCGCGTTGTCCTCGTATCCGCTCTGCACGTTGGCGTGGAGATGGTCGTTGTCGAGACTCACCATCGGATCCAGGGACTGGGCCACCGACGTCACGATGCCGAGACGGTCGATCGACTGGCCGATCCCCTGGCGGACGGCAGCCGACGTGAAGGGCGCGTGGGTCACGTTGAATTCGAGCTGCAACATGGTGGTGCCCAGGGCCGATTCGCTCGTCAGCGTCGGCGAGGACGACACCGTGGCCAAGAAGGTGCGGTCGTAGCCGGCCGGGGAGGCGACCTGGGCCTGGCCTCCCGTCAGGTCGGCGGCGGCCACGTCGGCACCGGATGCGACGTGGAGGACGATCTTGTCGAGGTGCGTCGGCGACCCCCACCAGCGCGGATTCTTGACCAGCACCATCTCGGTGCCCGGGGTCCACGAGGCCACGCTCCACGGTCCTCCCGACACGACGACCGACGGGTCGAAGCGGTCGAAGCCGTGGTTCCACCCCACGCTCTCGGCGATGTGGGCGGGCACCAGGTCGTTGAACAACGACGGCCAGTCGGCGAACGGCGTGTGGAAGACAACGGTGACCGTGGTACCGCCGTCGGAGCCGGTCACGCTGGCGATGTCGCGATACCCGGCGGTGGAGGCCACCGATGCAGCCGACCCGTCGAGGTCCGCGGCACCGCCGCGCTGCATGGTCCAGGCATAGACGAAGTCGTCCGCCGAGATGGGCACGCCGTCGGACCAGACGGCGCGGGGGTCGATCTGGTACTCCACCGTTTGCGGGTCGACACTTACCACCTCGGCACTCGTGACCAACGCCGTGTTCAACGTCGGTGCCACCTTCGGGGCAACCTCGAACACTTGAGGCCACACGGCGGCGGCCACCATCTGGGTGGCGGCGTTGTCGCCGGCGACCGTATTGGCGTTGAGCGTCGTCGGTATGGCGGCCACGTCGACCGTGGCGGTGCCCCCCTCGGCGCCCACGAGGGTCGGGGCACTCTCCCCCGTCGCCGTCGATCGCGTCGAGGAGCTCCCCCCGGTCGAGCCGCAGGCCCCCCCAGCCGCCACGGCGGCGATGACCGACACGGCGAGGAGACGGCGACCGCGCATGGGACCGATTGCTCCTACACGGCGGCCGCAGCGCGGCACCGGGTCAATGCAACCGCAGCGAGAGGGTGATCGAGGTGAAGCCGAAGATGATCGCCACCGTGACCGTGATGCGGTCGAGGTTCTTCTCGACCACCGTGGAGCCCGAGGCCGCCTGCCCCACGCTGCCACCGAACATGTCCGAGAGGCCGCCGCCCTTGCCCGAGTGCATCAAGATCAAGAAGATCAGCGCCACCGAGACGAGGATGTGGAGAATCAGGATCGCAATCGTCAACACGAGGGGGTCCTCCCCGGGCCGTCCGGACCCGCCAACGCTAGCAAACCCCCGACGGTCACCTCTTGCGCCCCGCCACCGACGCGGCCGCCTGTACGATCGCGGTGAACGAGGATGCGTCGATGCTGGCCCCGCCAACCAGGAGGCCGTCCACGTCGGGCAGGCCCACGAGCTCGGCCGCGTTCTCCGCCTTGACCGAGCCCCCGTACTGGATCCGGACCGAAGCGGCCGTCCCGGGGTCGGCCAAGGTGGCCACCAGCCCCCGGATGAACGCGCAGGCCCCCTGGGCGTCCTCGGGCGTGGCCGTGACGCCGGTGCCGATGGCCCAGATCGGCTCGTAGGCGATCACCAGGGCGGCCAGGGCCACAGGGTCGAGTCCGGACACGGCCGCCTCGACCTGCGCGGACAGGCGCTCCTCGGTGGACCCCGCCTGGCGCTCGTCCTCGGTCTCCCCCACGCACACGATCGGCGCCATGCCGTGGCGCCGGACGGCCCGCAGCGTCATCGCCACCTCGGCGTCGGACTGGCCGAAGAGCTGGCGGCGTTCGGAGTGGCCCACGATCACGTAGGCCACGCCCAAACGGGCCAACATGGGCGGTGCCACCTCGCCGGTGAACGCACCCTCGTCGTCGTGGTGGCAGTGCTGGGCACCGAGGGCGACCGGGATGGCCCGGTCCTCGAGCACCGTCTGGACCGAGCGGATGTCGGTGAACGGCGGGTGCACCGATACGTCGAGGGCGGCCACGTCCGACGGACTCAGTCGCAGTCCGAGGTCCTGGACGGTGCGAATGGCCTGGAGATGGTCGTGATGCATCTTCCAGTTCCCGCTGACCAGCATCCGCCGGCGCGTCGTCTCCCCGGTGCCGGCTGCTGCCGCCATGGGTCAGCGCCTCGTCGCCGGCGCGTTGGGAGCACCCCGCAGCGCTTGGAGCCCGGGCAGGTCGCCGTGCTCGATCAGCTCGAGCGACGCGCCGCCACCGGTGGACACGAAGCCGATGCGGCCGGCCAGTCCCAGGTGGTCGATGGCGGATACGGAGTCGCCACCGCCGGCCACCGTGAAGCCGGGGCAAGCGGCCACGGCATCGGCCACGGCGCGAGTGCCGACCTCGAATCGCGGGTCCTCGAAGGCGCCGACGGGCCCGTTCCAAAAGACGGTTCCCGCCCCGGCGATGACTGCCGTGAAGGCCCGAATCGTGTCCGGGCCCATGTCGACGCCCTCCCATCCGGCCGGGATGTCGGTGCCCACGACCTCGACCTCCCCGCTCCCGGGGTCGCCGATCGTCCCGCCGGGACCGAGGACGACCACGTCCGACGGGAGCACGATGCGATCGCCGGCCTCCTCGAGCAACGCCGCGCAGTCCGCCTTGTGGGCTTGGTCGATCAAGGACGTGCCGGTGTCGTGTCCCAGCGCGGCCAGGAACGTATAGGCCATGGCCCCGCCCACGACCAGGCGGTCCACCCGCCCGAGCAGCGCTCGGAGCACACCGAGCTTGTCGGCCACCTTGGCCCCGCCCACGACGGCGACGAACGGCTTGGCCGGGCGCACCATCAGGCGACCGAGCATCTCCACCTCGCGCTCGAGCAACAAGCCGGCGGCCGACGGGAGGTGGGCCGGGGGGCCCACGATCGAGGCGTGGGCGCGGTGCGACGCGCCGAAGGCGTCGTTCACATAGCAATCGAAGCCGTCGACCAGGTGCTCGGCGAAGGCCAGGGTGTTGGCCTCCTCCCCGGGGTCGAAGCGCAGGTTGTCGAGGAGGGCGACGTTCGGGGCCAACTCGGCCAGGCAGGCACGCACCGGGGCCACGTCGAAGCGGGGGTCGACTTTGCCCTTGGGCCGGCCGAGATGAGTACAGGTGGTCACCGACGCGCCGTGTGAGGTCAACCACTCGATGGTGGGAAGCGCGGCGCGGATGCGGAAGTCGTCTTCGACCACGGCCTCTTCCCCGTCCCCGGGATGGCGCAAAGGGACGTTGAAGTCGACCCGGACCAGCACCTTCTTCCCGTCGAGTGGCGGCAGGTCCTCGAGGAGCGGGATCCCGACCAGCGGGCCGCGGACGGCGGCGTTCACGCCCCGGTCGAGGCGTCGGCTCCCAGCAGGAGGACGAAATCCACCATGCGGTTCACGTATCCCCACTCGTTGTCGTACCAGCCCTGGACCTTGACCAGTGTCGACGATTCGTCCACGGGCATGACCATGGTCAGTTTCGAGTCGAAGATGCACGAGGCCGGGTTGCCCACGATGTCGGAGGACACGATCGGGTCCTCGGTGAACTCGAGGACCCGAGCCAGCGGGCCGCTCGACGCCGCCACCCGGAAGGCCTCGTTGACCTCGTCGACCGTGACGGCGCGTCCCACCACGGCGGTGAAGTCGGTAATCGAGCCGTCTTCCACCGGCACGCGCAGCGCCGTGCCGTGGAGGCGCCCCTGCATGGATGGGAGCACGAGCCCGGTGGCCTTGGCCGCCCCGGTCGACGCCGGAACGATGTTACGCGCCGCGGCCCGGGCCCGGCGCAGGTCCTTGTGCGGGAGGTCGAGGAGGTTCTGATCGTTCGTGTAGGCGTGCACCGTCGTCATGAGCCCGCTCACGATGCCGAAGGCGTCGTCGATCACCTTCACCATCGGCGCGAAGCAATTCGTGGTACACGATGCGCTCGAGACGACCTGATGGCGGGTCGGGTCGTACTCGCCGTCGTTGACACCGACGACGATGGTGGCGTCGACGTCGGCGGCCGGCGCCGAGATGAGCACGCGCCTCGCGCCGCCCTCCAGATGGGCCGCCGCCGCGGCCCGGTTGGTGAACCGCCCGGTCGACTCGATGACGACGTCGACGCCGAGCTCACCCCAGGGCAGCGCCTTGGGCTCGCGCTCGGCGAGGACCTTGATCCGGGCCCCGTCGACGACGAGGTCGCCGCCCTCGGCCCGGACATCGCCGGCGAAGCGGCCGTGGGTCGTGTCGTAGCGAAGGAGATGGGCGTTGGTGGCGGCGTCGGTGAGGTCGTTCACGGCCAGGATCTCGAGATCCGCCCCTTGGTGGCGAGCGGCGCGCAGGAAATTGCGGCCGATGCGTCCGAAGCCGTTGATACCTACTCGAACCGTCATGTGCCCTATCCGACCAGACGGGCGAGGACTTTCGCCAGTCGTGCGGGATCGTGGGCCATGCCGTCGGCCCGGGCCAGCGGCACGTCGACGACCTCGATGGCCACGTTCCCGAGGGCGATACCCGAGGAATCGGCCACCACCACGTCTACATGGACCCCGTGGACCTCCAGGGCGCGGAGGTGGGCGGCCACGTCGTAGCCCTCGGTCTCGGCCGGTTGGGGCCGGAGGTTGGCCACGTACACGCGCCGGCCCGGGGTCGCGGCGATGGCGGCGGCGATGCCGGGCAGGGCCGCCGCGGCCAGGACGCTGGTGAACAACGAGCCGGGACCGATCACCACCTGGTCGGCCTCGGCCAGGGCCTGGACGGCGACGGCGGAGGGAGCCGCATCGGCGGGGACCAGCGACACCCGGCGGATGCCCGCCGTGTTGGCCACGGCCGACTGGCCCTCGACGTCGCCCGCCCGGGACTCGGCCTTCAAGACGACGGGCGCAGCCGCGGCGGGCACGACCCGACCCACCGCCCCGAGGAGCCGTCCCGCCTCGTCCAGCGCGCCCTGGAGATCCCCGGTGACGGCGGTGAGCGCGGCCAGGAGAAGGTTGCCCAGCGCGTGGCCGGCCAGCTCGTCGTCGGTGGCCTCGAACCGGTGCTCGAAGGCGGCGGCCAGCGGGGCGCCCTCCTCGGCCAGGGCCACGAGACACTTGCGCAGGTCGCCGGGCGGCATGATGCCGAGCTGGCGCCGGAGCCGACCCGACGAGCCGCCGTCGTCGGCCACCGACACCACCGCGGTGATCGACCCGGCATAGCGGCGGACGGCGCACAGGCTGGCGGCCAGGCCGTGGCCCCCACCCACGGCCACCACCCGCGGCCCGCCGCCGTCGGGCACCCGGCCCGTCAACGGTCCACGTCCCGGTGGAACACCGAGACCGCCGTGCCCGCCGCCTTGAGCCGGACGGCCAGCTCCCGGGCCAGGACCACCGACCGGTGTCGGCCCCCGGTGCAGCCCATGGCGATGGTCAGGTACGACTTGCCCTCCTGGGCGTAGGCGGGAAGCAGCGGCACCAGCAGGCCCTCGAGGCGGTCGAGGAATTGCACGCTGGCCGGCTGACCCATGACGTAGTCCCAGACCGGGGCATCGAGGCCCGACAGCGGGCGGAGCTCCTCCACCCAGTGCGGGTTGGGCAGGAAGCGGCAGTCGAATACCAGGTCGGTGTCCAGCGGGATGCCGTGCTTGTAGCCGAACGAGACCACCGACGTGCGCATGGTGGCGTCGGACTCGTCGCCGAAGAGCTCGAGGACCCGGGACCGGAGCTGGTGGACGTTGAGCTCGCCGGTGTCGACCACGACGTCCGCCGCGTCGCGGATGGGTCCGAGCAGGAGGTGCTCGTCGGCGATGGCCTCGTGGACCTTGGCCGCGGCGATCGGGTGCCGTCGGCGCGTGCCCTCGAAGCGGCGCACCAGCACGTCGGTGGGGGCGTCGAGGAACAAGATCTTCACGTCGTGGCCGGCAGCGCGCAGTTGGGCGATGGACGGGAGGGCCTCCTCGGCCTGCGCCCCCCCGCCGCGCCCGATGACGAGCACCACCCGTTCTTGGCCCTCGCCGGCACGCCCGAGGACGTCGGCCACGTCGACCAGGAGGGACGCCGGCATGTTGTCGATCACGTACCAGCCGGCATCCTCCAAGGCGGCCGAGGCCGTGGAGCGCCCCGCGCCCGACATCCCGGCGATGACGATGTACTCGGTCACGACGCTCCATCCTCGCTCGCCGGGCGCCGCGGTGCGGGGACGGCGCGCCCGGCCCGGTAGCCACCGGTCGGCGGGTGCAGGTGGGCGTAGAGGGCGCCGGCCACGGCGTCGGGGAGCCAGCCGAGGGCGACCAGGTCCTCCCGGGAGGCCTGGCGCACGGCGCGCAGGCTGCCCATTTCCCGCACGAGGCGCTTGCGCCGGGCCTCGCCCAGGCCGGGGACGCCTTCGAGGCCGCTGCGGGTCATGCGCTTGGCCCGCAGCTCACGGTGGTACGACACGGCGAACCGGTGGGCCTCGTCGCGCACCTGCTGGAGGAGGAAGAGCGCCTCGGACCCACGCGGAATGCCGACCGGATCGGGACGCCCGGGCACGTAGACCTCCTCGAAGGCCTTGGCCAGCGCCGCCACGGGAATCTCGTCGCCGAGCCCGAGGCGCTCGAGGACGCGCACGCCCACGGCCAGCTGGCCCTTGCCCCCGTCGAGAAGGAGCAATTGCGGCGGGTAGGCAAAGCGCCGGGCGCGAGCCCCCGGCGGCGCCTCGACCCCTTCGACCCGGGCGTCGACCAGGGCCGTCAGCCGACGGGTGAGCACCTCCTCCATGGCCGCGTAGTCGTCGTTGCCCGGGACGTCGCGGATCTTGAAGCGGCGGTACTCCGACTTCCTCGGCAGGCCGTCCTCGAGCACCACCATCGAGCCCACGTAGTCGGTGCCCTGCAGGTGGCTCATGTCGTAACACTCGATCCGCAGCGGGGCCTGACGGAGGCCGAGCACCGCCTGGAGCGACTCCAGGGCGCGGGCCCGGCTGTCGTGGTCGGAGGCCCGTCGCAGCCGACGCCGGCCCCGCTCGTCGGCCGCGTTGGCGGTGGCCGTCTCCATGAGGGCGCGCTTACCCCCCCGGCGAGGCACCCTGAGAGAGACCGGGCCACCACGGCGGACAGCCAGGAAGCCTTCGTAGAGCGCCGGGTCCTCGGGCAGGTCGGGGACCAGCACCGACCGGGGAACGGCGGTGGGCGCCGTACCCTCGTTCCCCCATACCGACGGGTCCCCCCCGCCCGAGGCCCACCCGTCGCCGCGGCCCCGACTCGGACCGGCCGGCCGCGGCCCGGGACCGGGCGCGGCGGTGTCGCCGTAGAGCTCCTCGACGACCCGGCCGACCAACTGGGGACGAGACAGGTCCTCCACCTTGTCCATCACGAACGCCCGCCGCCCGACGATCCGACCGTTGCGCACGTGCAGGACGCACACGGCCGCCTCGAGCGGGTCCTCGTCGACGCCGATCACGTCGAGGTCCTCGGGTCGCTCGGTCACCACCTGTTGGCGCTCGACAGCCTGGCGCAGGGTGGAGAGCTGATCGCGCAGCCGGGCGGCACGCTCGAAGTCGAGCGCGTCGGCCGCCTCCTCCATGGCGGCGGCCAGCCGGCGTTCGACCTCGTCGGTGTGGCCGGCGAGCACGGCCATGAGGTTCTCGAGATGGGTGCGGTAGCGCTCGTGGTCGACCTCGCCGACACACGGGCCCGAGCATCGGTCGATGTGGAACAGCAGGCAGGGCTTGGCGATCTTGGCGTGGTGCTGGAGCTTGGTGTCCGAGCAGGTGCGCACCGGGAAGGTACGGACCAGCAGGTCGAGGGTGTCGCGGATGGCGCCGACATGGGCGTAGGGCCCGAAGTAGCGGACCCCCGCTCTGCGCTTGCCCCGCACCACCGCGGCCCGGGGCCACTCGTCGGGCAACGTGACGGCCAGCCACGGATAGCTCTTGTCGTCCACCAGCCGGACGTTGAAGCGCGGCCGGTGCTCCTTGATCAGGTTGTACTCGAGGAAGATGGCCTCGACCTCGGTGGCCACCGTGATCCACTCCACCCGGTCGGCGGCCGCCACCAACTGGGCCGTGCGTGGGGCCAGGGTGGCCGGGTCGGCGAAGTAGTTCGACAACCGGCTGCGCAGCGACTTCGCCTTGCCGACGTAGAGCACCCGGCCCTGGGCGTCGAGGAATTGGTACGACCCCGGGGCGTCGGGGATCGTGGCCGCAGGTGGGCGGGTCCGCACACCTCCACTGTGCCGTATGGGCGGTCGGGGCCGTGCCCGCGGGCGCCCGGTGCCAGGACCCCGAGGGCGACGTCCCGGGTGGCGGGACGCCGCGGTCGATAGACTGAGCGTCAACGCCGGCCTGGTATCCCGGCGTACATACCGCTCCGAGGCCGACAACCCCGCGGATGGGCGACCAGGCTGTCCCCGCCGGCCAGATCGGAGTGCTCCCCGAAGGGGTTCCATCATGCTCCGGATCCAGCGCCCACTCCCCGAGCGCTACACCACCGCCTCGCCCGAGGACCTGTCCCGGTGGATCGCCGCGGCCAAGGAGACCCTGGGACGACGACTCCTCGTTCTCGGGCACCACTACCAGCGCGACGAGGTGATGCGCTGGGCCGACGCCCGCGGCGATTCCTTCGGACTGTCGCGCCTGGCCGCGCAGCACCACGACGCCGAGTTCGTCGTCTTCTGCGGAGTGCACTTCATGGCCGAGTCGGCCGACATCCTGACCGGCGACCACCAGCAGGTGATCCTCCCGGACCTAAACGCCGGGTGCTCCATGGCCGACATGGCCGATCGGGACGCGGTCCAGGAGGCGTGGGAGTCCATGGCCGAGGTGACCGACATCGAGCGCGTGGTCCCCGTGACCTACATGAACTCCTCGGCCGCGCTGAAGGCGTTCGTGGGTGATCGAGGAGGGTCGGTGTGCACCTCGTCGAACGCCCAGGCCGTGCTGACGTGGGCCCTGGTGCCCGACGGGCCGGGCGAGGGGCGCGGTGACAAGGTCCTCTTCTTCCCGGACCAGCACCTCGGCCGCAACACCGGCTACCAACTCGGTTGGACCGAGGACGACATGCGCGTGTGGGACCCACGTCGCCTGCTCGGCGGACTGGCCGAGGCCGACGTCAAGGCGGCCACCCTCTTGTTGTGGAAGGGATTCTGCTCGGTGCACCAGCGCTTCACGACGGCGCACGTCGACGCCTTCCGGGCCGAACACCCCGGCGGCGTCGTGTTCATCCACCCCGAGTGCGCCCACGACGTTGTCGAGCGAGCCGACCAGGTGGGCTCGACCGACACCATCATCCGGTCCGTGGAACAGGCGGCAGCGGGATCGGTGATCGGGGTGGCCACGGAGATCCACCTTGTGAAGCGCCTGGCTGACGAGCATCCCGACAAGACGATCGTGTCCCTGGACCCGCTGGTGTGCCCGTGCTCGACCATGTTCCGGATCGACGCCCCCCACCTGTGCTGGGTCCTCGAGGGTCTGGTGGAGGGCGAGGTTCGCAACCGCATCACCGTGGAGCCCGACACCGCCGCCCTGGCCCGCGTGGCCCTGGAGCGCATGCTGGCCATCAC
>Ga0181536_10002746_pt1 | contig 19591 bp, 16 predicted proteins | sample PEATcosm2014_Bin_41_FD_121105 | JGI IMG/M metagenome (GOLD analysis project Ga0181536, IMG submission 121105) | Peatland microbial communities from MTU Mesocosm Facility, Houghton, MI, USA - PEATcosm2014_Bin17_60_metaG | ecosystem: Environmental > Terrestrial > Soil > Wetlands > Peat | place...
AGGAATTCGTCGAGCAGATAGCGGAACTCCGGCACCTCCCACGATTCGCCGCGCGCCCCGCCGCCGCGCCGCTGCCAGAGGTGATGATGCGTGTCGATGATCGGCAGCTCCGGCTCGATGATCGGCTCCGGCGGCGCCTTGGCGAGCCAGGCCTCGCGTAACGGAAAGATGCGGCCGAACGCCGTTTTGGTTTGCGTGCCACTCATCGTCGTTGCTCCCGATCCGGTGGTTTGCCCGATTACCGCATGGCGGGCCCGCGCGCTCAAGTGACGCCGCCGCGAACCAGGGCCCAGCCGCGAACATGGTCAGCCGCGCGCCGTCCTTGTAGCATCGGCCCGACCGGCACGCAGCCGCGACCCACATTGAGGAAACGGACGCTGGTGCGGTCCTGGCTCATTCTCGCCGCCCTGGCGCTCGCCCGGGTCGCGTTCGGCTATCAATTCCAGGCGGTCGCGACCTTGGGTCCCGACCTGGTGACGCTGTTTCACCTGAGCTACACGGCGTTCGGCTCTTTGATCGGTGCCTACATGCTCATGGGCATGTTCGTCGCCCTGCCGCTGGGCGTGCTGGGCCGGCGGTTCGGCGACCGGCCGGTGCTGGCTTCGGGCCTCGTTCTCATGATGGTGGGCGCCCTGTTCGACGCCTCCGCGACCGGGCCATCCGGCATCGCGCTCGGCCGCACCATCGGCGGCGTGGGCGCGGTGGCGATGATCGTCCTGCAAGGCAAGGTCATCGCCGATTTCTTCACCGGACGGCGCTTCATGATCGGGATCAGCGTCTCGGCCTGCGCGTTTCCGGTCGGGGTGGGGCTGGCGCAGATCGTGCTGCCGCCGGTCTCCCACGCGTTCGGCTGGCAGGCCGCGTTGGCGACCGAGGCGGTGGCGCCGGCCCTGGCGCTGACCCTGTTCCTGAGCAGCTACCGCCAGCCCCACGCGGTCGCCTCGCAGCCGCGCGGCTTCTCCTGGCCGACGAAGCGCGAATGCCTGCTGGTCGTCATCGCGGGGTCGATCTGGACGGCGTACACATCGGGCTATTCCGGCTACACCTCTTATGTCCCCGCCACGCTGGCGGCGCGCGGCGACAGCCTGGGGATGATCGGTCTGGTGCTGGTCATCGCCACCTGGGGCAACGTGCCGGCGACCATGCTGGGTGGCGGGCTCGCGGCACGGTTCGGCGCGTTGCGGATTTTCCTGATCGCCAACGCGGCCCTGGTCGTCGGCATGGCCGGCACCGCGCTGACCGGTGGCGCGATCGGCTGGGCTGTTCTGGTCGGCGTGTTGGGGTCGATCCACCCCGGCGTGATCATGGCGGTCGGCACGCTGTCGGCGCGGCCGGAGAACCGGGCGGTCGGCATGGGCCTGTTCTACTCGATGTATTATCTCGGCGGCACGGTGAGCCCCACCTTGTGCGGTTACACCGCCGATCGTCTGGGCGGACCCGCCGGTGGCGTGCTGGCGGCGGCGGCGCTCTCCGCGGTCACCGTGCCGCTGTATTTGCTGCACCGGAAACTCGCCCGGCATGAGACGATGCTGGCAAGGGTGTGAGTGCTGGCCGGACACGTGTCAAAACCGAAATTCCATCGTCCCTGGATTGACAACCGTCGCGGGGCCAGGATTTGGCCGACACTTCTGTTCCGAATGGCCGCCTTCCCACTTCCGATCGAATAACCAGACAAACCTTCCCTTGCCAGGATTGGACCTGTATATCATTAGATGATAGGAAGAAGAGAGCCCATGCCAAGCAGTTACACCCTCGGCAAGCATTTTGAGTCGTTTGTGCGGGCTCAGCTCGCCAGCGGCCGGTACAACAACGCCAGCGAGGTGCTGCGCGACGCGCTGCGGTTGATGGAGGAGCGCGAGCGCAAGCTGGCGGCGCTTGATGCTGCCATCGAGCGCGGCGTGGCGGATATCCAGGCTGGCCGCGTCCACGACCTGGACGAAGTTTGCGACGAACTGGACGCGGAACTGGCCGCGTTGCCCGACCCGCCCTCGTTATGAGGGTTGTGCTTTCCGGGGAAGCGAAAACCGACCTCCGCGAAATCGGCTTCTTCATCGCTCGTGACAACAAGATCCGCGCCCGCTCCTTCGTCCGCGAGCTACAGGCGAAGGCGCATGACGTTGGGAATATGCCTCGTGCATTTCCGCCGATCCCGCGCTACGAACATCACGGCATCCGCCGCCGTCCATACCGCGACTACCTGATACTCTACCGTATCGAAGACAGCCGGATTTCCATTGTCCGTATTTTGCACGGCGCGAGGGATTACGAGGCACTGCTGTTTCCGGAACAGTGAATTCTCTTGCTGAGGGATCAGAATCGGATACTGGAATTATTGAACAGCATGGGCGGATTTTCATGAGTATCTGGGTCGCGCCGGGGGGAGACACCAGGGGATGCGGATGAAAATCCCGCGCGCATGATTGGTCGGCGACGCGACAGAAATTTCCCAGGGTTTGCCGCCGGCGCGGCGTCCGGTCGCATCAGCGTCCCAGGCGACGTCTTATGTCATCTGCCTAAAAAAACCGACTTTCGACATTACCTCATCATGGCCCGGCCGGATGTATCGGCCGGACCGGGCCATGACAGGGGATCCCTACAAATAATATTCCGCCAACGGCGCGAACCCGTTGAACCTTTGGCTAGCATAAGTCGTGACATACGCACCAGTCGACAGCAGCTCCACCCGGTCGCCCGAGGTGAGCGCCATCGGCAGCCGGTAGTTTGACTTCTCGTACAGAATATCCGCGCCGTCGCAGGTCGGCCCGGCGATCGCCACCGGACCCGCGGCGCCACCATCGTGCGGCGTGGTGATGCGATACTTGATCGCCTCGCCCTCGGTTTCCGCCAGCCCGCCGAACCGGCCGATATCCAAATACACCCAACGCACCGGATCGTTCGGCTCGCGCCGGCACACCAGCACGACCTCGGCCGAGACCAGGCCGGCGTCGCCGACGATGAAGCGGCCGGGCTCGATGAACATCTCCGGCAGGTTGTTGCCGAAATGCTCGACCATCGCCGCCATGATCGCATCGCCGAACTGATCGATCTCCGGCACGTCGTCCTTGTAACGAACCGGAAACCCGCCGCCGAGGTTCATCATGCGCAAATTGACGCCCGCCTCGGTCAGGTCGGTGAACAGCATCGCCACCTTGGCGATCGCGACCTCATAAGCGCGAGTCGTGGTCTGTTGACTGCCGACATGGAACGACAACCCGTACGGATCGAGCCCCATCGCCGCGGCGCGCAGCATCAACGCCTTCGCGTTCTCCACCGTCGTGCCGAACTTGCGCGATAACGGCCAGTCGGCGCCTTTGTTTTCCACCAGCAGGCGGCAATACACGCGCGCACCGGGCGCGTGCTTCGCCAGTTTCTCCAACTCCTCGAGGGAGTCGAACGCGAACAGCGACACCCCGCGCGCGAAGGCGTCACGGATCGCGGCCACTTTCTTGATGGTATTGCCGAAGCTGATCGCCTCCGGCCGCGCGCCCGCATCCAGGCACGCCGCCACTTCTTCGAAGCTCGCGGCATCGAAAAAGCTCGATAGCCCAACCAGCCGCTCCAGGATCCGCGGCGCCGGATTGGCCTTCACGGCGTAGTAAATCCGCGCCAGCGGCAGCGTACGCCGCAGCGCACGGAAGTTGTCTTCCACGCGGTCCACGTCGAGCACCAGACACGGCGTCGCCGGCTGTTGCTCACGAAGGAATCGGGCGATTTTTGGAGTCATCGCACCCAGCCCCCTATGTGACGCCCACCTGTAAAGGCGATGGGCGGAGTTGACGAAACGGTCGAACGAACCAGCGACCAAACGATTGCCAGAACGCTTGACGTCGTTGCGTAACCACTGAGGGCCAGAGGCACGTGCGTTGCTGCGTGGGGGGTGCACATAGGACCCCTACCCCCTTGACGCAACAGAAAATTTCGCCGCCGCTGGTTTTTTTCGCCGGCTGGGCGCATGGCCCACTCCGCGCGACCGGTTTCCTTGGTCCATCGGCGCCGCCGACCGTCATGGCCGGCCTGAGCGAGCCTTCCGCATCGAGCGGCCAACCGTCGTGGCCCGGCTTGACCGGGCCATCGGCATCGACTTGTTGTGGCTGGCGACGGCCCGCCGATCCCCCAATCAGGTCGGCGGAGAAGCCACGACGGTGCCTACAACAAGGAAGCCGCGATCATGCCGCGATGGGACCATGGCTACGTCACCGACGTGGCCTACACCACGAACGCGTATCAGGAGACGATGCCGTCCTGGCTCGCCGCGTGTTCGGTGCTGCTCGGCTATCGTCCGACCGACCTCGCGGCGCCGTTCCGCTACGCCGACCTCGGCAGCGGCAACGGACTGAGCGCGCTGATCGTCGCCGCCACCCACCCGCATGCCGAGGTCTGGGGCTTCGACTTCAATCCGACCCATATCGAAAATGCCCGCGCCATGGCGGCCCAGGCGAAGCTGACGAATGTGCAATTCGCGGAAATTTCGTTCGAAGCGCTGGCGCATGCCGCGCCGGACGCCTGGGGCGCGTTCGACATCATCGTCGCGCACGGCGTGCTCAGTTGGATCTCGCTGGAGAACCGCCGCCATTTGACCGCCATCATCGGCGGCCGGCTACGGCCGGGCGGGCTCGCCTATCTGAGCTACAACGTCGCCACCGGCTGGTCCGGCGTGGAGCCGATCCGGCTGCTGATGCGCCAGCTCGCCGAGGCGGACCATCGCCGGACCGACCAGTCGGTCGCCGGCATCTTTCAGACCGTGGAACAGCTCCGCGCCGGTGGCGCCGCGTTCTTCCGGGCGCATCCCGCCCTGGAGGCGCGGCTGGAGCAGATGAAAGCCCAGGACCCGCGGTATGTGGCGCATGAGTTCCTGAACCGGGACTGGCATCCAGTCATGTTCGCCGATGTCGCGGAGGCGATGGCGGAGACCAGGACCAGCTACATCGGCAGCGCCACGACCATGGAAAACATCGATGCCGTCGCGGTGCCGGAGGGGGTTTTGCCGGTGCTCGCCGGCACCGGCGACGCGGCGATGCGGGAAACCATCCGCGATCTGGCCTCGGCGAAGAACTTCCGCCGCGATCTGTGGCGCAAGGGCGGCGAGCCGCTGACGGCGCAGGAACATCTGGCGCTGCTGGATGCGATGACGTTGGTCTGGACCGGCAAAACGGTGGAAGCGGAGGTCACCTTCGCGGGACCGATCGGGACGGTGACCGGCCAGCCGGAGTTCTATCGCCCGCTGCTGGAAGCCATTCGCGACGCCCCGGTCACGATCGGGCAATTGCGCGCCATGCCGCTGTCGCGGGACCGCGTGCCTGGGGAATTCATCCAGGCCGCCTTTTTGCTGATAGGCGGCGGTTACGCGCATCCTGGCTGGTCGTCCCCCCAGGGCGCGGCCGGCGGCGGGCGGATCGGCCCGCCGGGTGCGCGCGAGAGCGCCGCGCGGCTCAATTCCGCCATCGTCGACCGGCTTCGGATGGGAGTCGACCTGCGTCGCCTCGCGGCCCCGCTGATCGGTTCCAGCATCCAGATTGACCTGATGGAAGGGCTGGTGATCGGCCAACTGCTGGACGGCGGCTCCGGCGACCCGGAGGCGCTGATCGACGGTGTGTTGCATGACGTGACACGGTCGGGGCGGTCGTTATTGCGCGATGGGCAACCACCGCGGGACGCGGCCGAGGCGCGTATGCTGGTTGGCGAGACCGTGCGAAGCGTGCTGGCGCGGCGGCTGCCGTTGCTGCGCGGGCTGGGTGTGATCGAGTGACCCGGGATCGCCGTCGGGACATGGGCGAGCCCAGGCCAGGGGCGGCCGGGCCGCTCGCTGGTCAGAACACCTGTTCGCCATGCAAGGCGATGTCCAGGCCTTCGCGCTCATCGTCGCCGCTGACGCGCAGACCGACCAGGAGCCGCGTGACGATCAACAAGACCCAACTGGCGCAGCCGACATAGGCGATGGTGGCGACGACGGCGATCGCTTGCGTCGTGAGCAGCGCGAGACCGCCCACGTAAACGCCGCCGGGCGCCTCCGCGGTGGCGGTCAGCTTGCCGTACGCGAACCAGCCGGTGGCCAGGGTGCCGATGATGCCGCCGACGCCATGCACGCCGAACGCATCCAGGCTGTCGTCATAGCGCAGCGCCGCCTTCAGGCTGGTGGAGGCCCAGAAACAGACGAACCCGGCCGTCACCCCGATCATCAGCGCAGGTCCCGGCAACACGAACCCGGCGGCGGGGGTGATCGCGACCAGCCCCGCCACCGCGCCGGAAATCGCGCCCAGTACCGAGGGTTTGCCACGCAAGAACCACTCGGCGAAGCTCCAGGCCAAGGTCGCGCCCGCCGCCGCGATCTGCGTCACCAGCACCGCCATGCCGGCGCGGCCATTGGCGCCCATCGCGCCGCCCGAGTTGAAGCCCATCCAGCCGACCCATAGCAGCGAGGCGCCGATCACCGCGTAACTCAAATTCCACGGCGCCAGATTTTCCGAGCCGTAGCCGATGCGCCGCCCCAGCATCAGCGCGCAGACCAGGCCGGTGACGCCGCAGTTGATCTCGACCACCGTGCCGCCGGCGAAATCGGCCACGCCCAGCACGGCGAGCCAGCCGGTCGGGCTCCACACCCAATGCGCCAGCGGGGCGTAAACCAGCAGCGACCACAGGGTGAAAAACACCAGCATGGCGGAGAACTTCATCCGGTCCGCGCAACTGCCGGTGACGACGGCGGGGGTGATGATGGCGAAGGCCATCTGGAACATGACGAACACGCTCTCGGGGATCGTCGTCGGCACCGGGTTGGCCGAGCCGGCGCCGAGCGTGAACGCCTTGTCCCAGTCGTCGGCGAGCCCGTCCAGCAGGACGCGGGAGAAGTCGCCGGCGAAGGCCGCCATGCCGCCGCTGCCGTTGGTGAAAGCGATCGAATAGCCGGCGACCATCCATACGATCGTCATCGCCGCGCAAAGGCTGAACGACTGCATCATGATCGCCAGCACGTTCTTCTTCCGCACCATGCCGGCGTAGAACAGCGCCAAGCCCGGCACCGTCATCAGCAACACCAGCACCGTGCTGACCAATACCCAAGCCACATCGCCCGCGACGATCGGTTGCATCGACATTTCCCCGGAGTTTTGCTTTGATGGCAGTCAAATTTCGTGCCACGCGCAAGGGGTTCGGCGGACCCGCCGCGCAGGCTGGTTTGGCGCGCGATTGGGCAGCGGGAATTGCGCGGTCCGGAAGCAAGTGGCAGCATATTAACCAGAACGCTCGTAGAACGGCCTGCTCATTTGTTGTGCGGGCAGTGGCCCGGTGGTGAGGCGGGCGTTCCTGGTTGCCCGCTGTTCGTCATGGGCGAAATCTTATCCGTCATGGCCCGGCTCGTCCGCGCCATCCGCCGCCGCGAAATGCTGGATCAAAAGGGACGCCCAGGCCGATGCGGAGCGCTCCCGCCACTTCGTCCTGGCCCGGCTCGACCGCGCCATCCGCCGCCGCGCGATGTTGGATCACAGGGGACGCCCAGGCTGAAGCGGGGGGGCGCTCCCGCGGGGGGCCGCGACCGGCCTATACTGCCACCGCGTGCCCGCCGCTTCCCGGCAGCCGATCTGAACGGGGCTTTGCCATGACCGAAACCATCTCCGCCGATGTCTGCATCGTGGGCTCCGGGCCGGTTGGCGGCACGCTGGCCTGCCGTCTGGCGTCCGCCGGCGTGGCCACCGTCATTGTCGACCGCGCCGCTCTGCCGCCGATGGAGCATCCGGCGTTCGACGGCCGCGCCTATGCGATCGCCGCCGGTTCCCGCGCCTTGCTGACCGAGGCCGGGTTATGGGACCGGCTGCCGGACCCGCCCAATCCGATCCTCGACATTCGGGTGACCGACGGCCGCGTCGGCCGGCCCGCCTCACGGCTGCATTTGCATTTCGATCATCGCGAGGCGGGGGACGCGCCGTTCGGCTGGATGGTGGAGGCCCGCGGGCTGCGCCGGGCGCTGAACGCGCATCTGCGGACCTTGGCCAGGCTTCGCGTGTTCGCCCCCGCCGAGGCGGCCGTCGACCGCGCCCCGGAAGGCGCGCGGGTGCATATCGCCGGCGGACCCTCGATCGCCTGCCGGCTGGTGGTCGCCGCCGAGGGCCGTAACTCGCCGCTGCGCGAGGCCGCCGGCATTCCGGTGACGCGGGTCGACTACGGCCAGACCGGGATCGTCTGCGCGATCAGCCACGAACTGCCGCACCACAACGTGGCGCTGGAGCATTTCCTGCCCTCCGGCCCGTTCGCCGTGCTGCCGATGGCGCCCAGCGCGGATGCCGAGGCGGGCGGCGCGGCCAATGTCTCCGCCGTGGTCTGGACCGAGCGCACCCGCATCGCGACGACGATGCTGGGGTTGGACGATGTGCGGTTCGCGCGCGAAATCCGGCGCCGGCTCGGCGATTATCTGGGCGCGGTGCACACGGTGGGGCGGCGCTGGAATTATCCGCTGTCGGCGATGCTGGCGCATCGCTACGTGGACACGCGGCTGGCGCTGGCCGGCGACGCGGCGCATGGCATTCATCCGATCGCCGGTCAGGGGCTGAACCTGGGGTTTCGCGACGCGATCGCGCTGGCCGCGCTGGTGATCGAGGCGAACCACGCCGGCGAGGACGTTGGCTCGCCGGCTCTGCTGGCGCGCTATCAGCGGGCGCGGCGGCCGGACAATCTGGCGATGCTGGCGATGACCGACGGGTTGGACCGGCTGTTCAGCACGAACAACCCCGCCGTCCGGCTCGTCCGCGACCTGGGCATCGCGGCGGTCGACCGGACCCGGCCGTTGAAGCGCGTGTTCATGCGGCGGGCGATGGGAGCGTAGCGAGGCGCATTTCGCTCTCCGTCGCCATCCTCCTGCTCTCCGTCGTCATCCTCCTGCTCTCCGCCGTTATCCTCCTGCTCTCCGCCGTTATCCCCTCGCTCTCCGTCGTTATCCTCTCGCTCTCCGTCGTTGTCCTCTCGCTCTCCGTCGTTATCCCCTCGCTCTCCGTCGTTATCCTCTCGCTCTCCATCGTCATCCTCGGCCTTGAGCCGAGGATCTGTGGCCGCACGATGTCAATTCGCGCCGATTTCCGCGCGGCCGGAGATGCTCGGCTCAAGGCCGAGCACGACGGTTTGGGTGATTGCAGCCACGCCCCAACCTTAACCTGACGCGTATGGCCCTCCAGGCAGCGCCGTCAGACCGCCCGCGTCACCGCCCGCCACGACTTCCGCGCCTCGGCCGCGTGCGCCGCCAGCGGCACCAGCATGCCCGAGAGCAGCACCAACGCCCCGATCGCCAGCATCGGCGTCTCATAGTTGCCGGTCAGGTCGCGCAGCACCCCGACCATCTGCGGTGCCGCGTAACCCGAAATATTGCCGATCGAGTTGATGAACGCGATGCCGCCCGCCGCCGCCGTGGCGCTCAGGAACGCGGTCGGCAGGTTCCAGAACACCGGCAGCGAGCCGGAGATGCCGAAACTCGCCAGGGAGAAGGCGGCGATGGCGAGCCAAGGGTTGATGCTGAGGCTGAGGCCCGCCAGCACCAGGCCCGCGCCGCCCAGCAGCAACGGCACGACCAGATGCCACACCCGTTCCCCGGTGCGATCGGAGCGGCGCGAGAAGAACACCATGCCAATCACCCCGAGCAGCGCCGGGATCACGGTGATGTAGCCCACCGCCGTGTCGGTGAAGCCAAGGCTCTTGATCATCAGCGGCAGGAAGTAGGCCTTGCCGTAAACGCCGAACCCGACCAGCAGGTAGACCAGCATCAGCAGCACGATCGTCGGGCTGACGATGGCCTTCATGAACGGCAGGTGGCCGCCTTGCGCCGTGGTCTGCTCCTCATGCAGCGTGCGTTCCAGCCAGGCGCATTCCTCGGCCCGGAGCCACGCCGCCTCGGCCGGACGGTCGCGCAACAGCAGCGGACAGGCGGCGGCGAGCAGGAGCGCGGGCACTCCCTCGGCCAGGAAGATCCACTGCCAGCCGGCGATCCCCAGCACGCCGTTCAACTGCAGCAGATTGGCCGCGATCGGCCCGCCGATGATGCCCGCCGAGGCGCCGACCGCGTAAAACACGCCCATCGCCCGGCCGCGATGCCGCGAGGGGAACCAGCGCGTCATGAAGAACGCCACGCCGGGGAAGAAGCCGGCCTCGGCGAGGCCCAGCAGGAAGCGGACGATGACGAAGCTGGTGGCATCGGTGATCAGCGCGGCGCTGGCCGAGCACAGGCCCCAGAAGAACATGATGATCATGATCCAGCGCCGCGCCCCAAGCCGGCCGAGGACCATGTTCGCCGGCACCTGGAACAGCACATAGCTCCAGAAGAACGCGCCCGCGCCCAGACCATAGGCGGTGGCGGACAGGCCGAGCGCCTTGTTCATGGTCAGCGCGGCGAAGGAGATGTTGAACCGGTCCAGCACGTTGATCAGGTAGGCGAGGCTCACCAACGGCACCAGCCGCCAGGCGACCTTACGCATCGTCTGGAGTTCCAGATTGGACGCCATGGCACCCTCCTATGGTCGGGCTATGCTGCCCTTGCTGGAGCGACGATAGGGGTCGGAGGGCGGACTTCACAAGGACTTTCGCGCCCCTGTTGCACCCCTGTTTCGTGCCCCCTGGGCTGCCGCGGCAACCGCCCCGGCCCTCTTGTCGAGGCACCGCCCCCCGTCGTCATGGCACCGCCCCCGTCGTCTTGGCGCCGCCTCCCCCATCGTCATGGCGCCGCCTCCCCCGTCGTCATGGCCCGGCTCGTCCGGGCCACCTGGCGCGGCACGCTGCGGATTAGAGGGGCGCCATGACGAGAGGGGTGGGGCTGTCTCAACGCGAACGGACCACGCATCGCGGGCTGGCGGATTTTGTCCCGCGAGCGATCGTCGCAGCAGATTCGCCGGCCGGCGCGGCGCATGCTTTCATACGCCCCCGGAGATCCAATGAGCCGATCTCGCCCCGTCAATCCCAAAGGCCCACCGCGACCAGGACGCACCGGTCACCGCGACCGTCGAACCGGCCGGGACGTCACGCATGGAAGAAAAAACCGATGAGCGCCGCGAACGAGAATGTGAAGATCATGACAGTCGCCAGTTGCTCATTCGTGCGTGAGGAGCATCGTTCGCACGTCGTCGTGTCCGGGTCCTATGGCGGCCGGTACAATGCTTTCAACGCGGCCAAATGGGGCGTGCGCGGCGTGATCATGAACGATGCCGGCATCGGCAAGGACAACGCCGGCATCGTCGGAATTGACTATCTCGACCAGATCGCCCTGGCGGCGGCGACCGCCGATGCGCGGACCTGCCATATCGGCGACGGTGACCACATGCTCGCGCACGGCATCATCAGCCACGTCAATCGCACCGCCGCCGCGCTCGGCTGCGCGCCGGGCCAGAGCGTCCGGGACTGCGCCGGCCTGATGCGTTCCGCCGCCGTGCCCACGGCGACGCCGCCGGCCATCACCGACGGCGCCCGCTATGTCGAGCGTGCCAATCCCGGCGAACCGCGGGTGATTTGCGCTGACTCCGTCGGCATGCTGCGGCCCGAGGACGCGGGTCAGATCGCCATCACGGCATCGCACGGCGCGCTCTCCGGCGGCCGGCCGGACAACGCAATTCCAGCGGGCATCCACGCGGTGTTCTTCAGCGATGCCGGCGGCGGGATGGATGGGGCCGGCATCGCCCGGCTGGCCGATCTCGAGCAAAAAGGCGTAGCCGCCGGCACCACCTCCGCCGCCAGCGCGCCGATCGGCGATTCCCGCGCGCTGTATCACGACGGCGTTCTGTCGCACGTCAATGGACCGGCGGAACGGCTCGGGGGCCGGGTCGGCATGAGGCTGGAGGAATTCGTCGATCTTCTCATCGCGACAGCGAAACGATAACCCGCGTTGGTGCCTGACGCACCGGAATCAACTCCGTCCACCGGAGCTTGCGTAAGTCCCGATTAACCCAACAGGCGCGCGGCGGCGGCGGCATGACGGTTTAAGCCCAGCATGGCCGGAGCCCGCCCGCCATGCTATACGCCGCGTCAGCAAACCGCCGCCCACCAGCAAAGGCACCCAACCATGGAATTCGGCGCTTCGATCTTCTTCACCGACTACTCCATCTCCCCGGCCGAGCTCGGCGTCGCGTTGGAGGAACGCGGCTTCGACTCGCTCTGGGCCGCCGAGCACTCGCACATCCCGGTGCCCCGCCGCACCCCGCCGCCCGGAGGCGGCGAACTCGCGAAGCGCTACTACGACGTCATGGACCCCTTCGTCACCCTGACCGCCGCCGCCGCCGTCACCAAGAAACTCAAGGTCGCCACCGGGATTTGTCTCGTCATCCAGCGCGACACGATCCAGACGGCGAAGTCGGTCGCCTCGATCGATCAGGTCAGCGGCGGGCGGTTCCTGTTCGGCATCGGCGGCGGCTGGAATGCCGAGGAAATCGAAGCCCACGGCACCGTCTTCGCCACCCGCATGAAGAAAATGCGCGAGCAGATGGAGGCGATGAAAGAAATCTGGACCAAATCGACCGCGCAATATAACGGCGAGATCGTCAAGGTCCCGCCGATGATGACCTGGCCCAAGCCGACACAAAAACCGTACCCGCCGATCCTGCTCGGCGGCGCCTTCCCCTGGGCCGCCCGCCGGGCGATCCGTTACGGCGACGGTTGGTTCCCCAACGCCAGCAGCGGCAATCCCGAGGAGTACATGCCGCGCTTCCGCCAGATGTGTTCCGAAGCCGGTCGCGAGCCATTGCCGGTGACGCTCGGCGGCTGCCCGGAAGACCTTGCCCAATTGCAACGGTTCCGCGACCTCGGCGCCGTCCGGGTCAACGTCAGCCTGCCCGCCGAGGCCGCCGATAAAATCCTGCCCATCCTCGACCGCTGGGCCAAACTGATCCCTCAGGTGCGTACCTGAACGAGCACGCGGCGGCGAAGCGCGTGCCGGGATGCCGGCCGCGTTCGCTGACGCCGGGGAGTGCGGGGTTCGTGAGCTCGGTGGCAGGCAGTTTCGATTCCGCGACCGAGACGTTCACGGGTTATTAACCGGCGTTGGCGGAAGATTTGGTGGAACCCACCGTGGTCTCAGCGGGTTTGGGCAATGCTTGTTTTACCGCGGATGAACGCGGATGAACGCAGATGAAGTCGGGATGGACAGTGTCACCGAACACATTACTGGGTGTGCCTTTACCGTCGCCAACACGTCAGGTATTGGATTCGCGGAAAAGGTTTATGAGAACGCGTTGGCTCATGAAATGAGACAGCGCGCCTGACTGTCATGCGACAGCGAGGCGTTGTGGTCCCCTACGACAATGTCGCTGTCTGAGAATATAACGCGGACCTGGTGGTAGACGACCATGTCATCGTGGAATTGAACGTCGTGCAAGCGATCAGCACGTCGCTCAATGCATGAATTATTTACGAGCCACCGGCGAACACTGGTGCCTGCTTATCAATTTCGGCCACCCTCGCATGGAAGTTCGCCGCGTCGTCTCGAGCGCCTGATCAGGCACGGGCCATCCATTCTTATCCGCGTTCATCCGCGTTCATCCGCGGTAAAAAAAATCGTCAGTAGCACGAGCCTCTGACCCTTCCCAACCACCCCCGCGACACACCTGGACCGGTCAGCAAATCCAGGTCTGACCATATCGTGGCCCTCACACCGGCAGTCACCCCCGCCCCCGATACCCCGGCACATCCTGCGCCGGAATCCACACCCCCTCCGGCGGCGGCCCGCTCTGCCAGAACACATCGATCGGCATTCCGCCGCGCGGATACCAATACCCGCCGATGCGCAGCCAAACCGGATCCAGCGCCGCGATCAGCCGCTCGGCGATTTGCATCGTGCAGCCCTCGTGGAACGTGCCATGGTTGCGGAACGAACCAAGGAACAGTTTCAGCGACTTGCTCTCCACGATCCATTCCCGCGGCACATAGTCGATGACGATATGCGCGAAGTCGGGCTGCCCGGTCAGAGGACACAATGTCGTGAATTCCGGACAGGTGAACCGCACCAAATACAATTTCCCCTGGGCCGGCGCGGCCACGCGCTCCAGCACCGCCTGGTCGGGCGACGCCGGCAGCGCCACGAGGTGGACCAACTGCGTGAGCTCGGACGTGTCGGTCATGTGAGGTCCTCCCGCGCGGTCCACCCCGCGCGCAACTGAGCGGCATGCGCCGCGAGCGTTCCGGCCCGGATCGCCCGCCGCAGGCCGCGTGTCAGATCCTGATAGTACTGCACGTTATGCCAGGTGAGCAGCATCGGCCCCAACATTTCCTCGGCCTTGAACAGATGATGCAGATAGGCCCGCGAATGTTTCACGCAAACCGGGCAGAAGCACGCCGGGTCGAGCGGCCCGTCATCGTCCGCGAACCGTGCATTGCGCAGGTTGAAAACCCCCAGCGAGGTGAATGCTCGCGCGGTCCGGCCGGCGCGCGTCGGCATCACGCAATCGAACATATCGATGCCGCGCGACACCGCCCCGACGATATCGTCCGGTGTGCCGACGCCCATCAAATAGCGCGGCCGGTCGGCGGGAAGCAGCGGCACCGTGATGTCCAGCATGGCGAACATCGTCGCCTGGCCCTCGCCCACCGCGAGGCCGCCGATCGCGTAGCCGTCGAAGCCGATCCCGCGCAACGCCGCCGCCGACACCGCCCGCAACTCGGGATAAACGCTGCCCTGCACGATGCCGAACAACCCATATCCTGGACGCGCAACGAAACTTTCCCGGGATAACGCAGCCCAGCGCATGGAGAGTTCCATGGATCGGCGGGCCTCTTCCGGGGTCGCGGGGAACGGCGTGCACTCGTCCAGCGCCATGGTGATGGTGGCGTCGAGCTGGTGTTGAATCGCGATGGACCGCGCCGGCGTCAGCCGGTGGCTCGAGCCGTCGATATGCGACTGGAACGTGACGCCCTCGCCGTCGATCTTGCGCAGTTTCGCCAGCGACATGACCTGGAACCCGCCGGAGTCCGTCAGGATCGGCCCCGGCCAGTCCATGAATCGATGCAGTCCGCCAAATCGAGCGATCCGCTCGGCGCCAGGCCGCAACATGAGGTGATACGTGTTGCCGAGTACCAGCCTGGCGCCGGTCGCGCGCACCGAGTCGGCGGTCATCGCCTTGACGGTTCCCGCCGTGCCGACCGGCATGAACACCGGCGTCTCGATCTCGCCATGCGCGGTCGAGATCGTCCCCGCGCGCGCGGCGCCGTCGGCGGCATCGAGCCGGAAGCTGAAGTCAGGGCCGGTCATGGCGCCACAACAACGACGAGTCGCCGTAGGAATAGAACCGGTAGCCGGTGGCGATCGCGTGCGCGTAGGCCGCGCGCATCGTCTCCGTGCCGGCGAACGCGCAGACCAGCATGAACAGCGTCGAGCGCGGCAAATGGAAATTCGTCATCAGCAGGTCGACGGCGCGGAACCGGTAGCCGGGCAGAATGAACAGCGCGGTCTCGCCGGCGAAGGGCTCGATCGTGCCGTCCGCGGTGGCCGCGCTCTCCAGCAGGCGCAGACTGGTGGTGCCGACCGCGACGATCCGTCCGCCCGCCGCTCGCGCCGCGTTGATGGCGGCGGCGGCGGCGGCGGAGATCGCGCCGCGCTCGGCGTGCATGCGGTGGTGCAGCACGTCATCGGAGCGCACCGGCAGGAAGGTACCGGCGCCGACATGCAGTGTCACGGTGACCCGGCTTATGCCGCGCGCCTGCAACGCCGCCAACAAGGCGGGCGTGAAATGCAACCCGGCGGTGGGCGCGGCGACGGCGCCCTCGTCGCGGGCGAAGATCGTTTGATAATCCGCCGCGTCGGCGGGCTCCGGTCCGTGCGGCCGATGGATATACGGCGGCAGGGCCAGCACCCCCGCCCGGCGCAGCGCCGCCAGGAAGGCATCGTCGCGCTGGTTGAACTGCAACGTCACGCCGCCGTCCGGATCGCGCGCCGTGACGATCGCCGACAGCTCCTCGGCGCCATCGAAGCGCAACGAGTCGCCCGCATGCAACCGCCGCGCGTTGCGGGCCAGCGCATGCCAGGTGCCGTCCGGCTGAGGCTGGTCCAGGGTAATGCCGACCCGCGCGTCACCCCGCCAGGCCGTGAGTCGCGCCGGAATCACCCGGGTGTCGTTCGCCACCAGCAGGTCGCCCGGCCGCAGCAAATCCGGCAGGTCGCGCACCATGCGATCCTCCAGGCGCGGCCTCTCCCGTTCGTCATGGCTCGGCGTCTCTCCCTGGTCATGGCTCGGCGTTTCTCCCTGGTCATGGCTCGGCGTTTCTCCCTCGTCATGGCCGGGCGCCTCTCCCGCGTCATGGCCCGGCCTCTCCCCTTCGTCATGGCCGGGCGTTTCTCCCTCGTCATGGCCCGGCTTGTCCGGGCCATCCGACCCAACATCGTGCGGCGACAGGTGGCCCGGACAAGCCGGGCCATGACGGGGAGAAGAATCAACCGGGCCATGACGGGGAGAAGAATCAACCCGGCCATGACGGGGAGAAGAGTCAACCGGGCCATGACGGGGAGAAGAGTCAACCGGGCCATGACGCGGAGAAGAGTCAGCCGGGCCATGACGGGAAACAGGCACAGCCGGGCCATGACGCGCGGGCGGACGCACGCACAACAACCGCGCCGCGTCCCGCGGCCGGACCGGCGTTTGGGCGATGCGATCCGGCGGCAACGCGAAGTCGAACGCGGCGAGGCTGACCACCATCAGGCCGGCGTCGGAGCCACCCGGCGCAGCAACCGCACCAGCGGGATCGCGATCAGCACCGCCCAGGCCTTGCCGACGATCTGCCCGGGGAGGAATTCGAGGCTGCCGAACGCCAGCGACAGAAACACGATCGAGTCCACCACCAGCCCGGCCATCGACGACGCCACGACCGCCAGCAGCAGGCGCCTCCGTTGCAGGGGCGTGTAGACCGCGCAGTCGGCCAGCTCGCTCAGCGCGAAGGCGGTGCCGGATGCGAGGACCAGCGACGGCGGCGCCACCAACGCCGACAGCGCGGTGCCGGCGGCGATCGCGATCAGGCCGAAGCGCAGGCCCAGGCAGCGCTGCACCACGTCCCGCAGCACCAGAGCGATCCCGACCATCAACACGCCCGACGGCGCCATCAGGCCCGGCGCCACCGGCACGAGGCACGGCCCGTTTGGCACGCAGACGGTCCCGGCGTGCAGGATCATCCAGTTCGCCAGCGGGACGCAGCCCAGAAACGCCACGAACGCGGCGGTGCCGACCATGCCGCGGTGCGCCTCGTCCATCAGAGTCCCTGGTACGAGGAGATTTCGACCAGATTGCCATCCGGATCGCGGCAATACACCGACTGGATGGGACCCAGCGCGCCGGCCCGCTCGATCGGGCCTTGCAGGATCGCCACGCCGCACTCGTGCAGGTGGGCGATCACCTCGTCCGGCGGCACCGCGGTGACGAAACACAGATCGCCGGCCCCCGCCTCGTGCGTGGCGCCGGTGGGCCACGAGTAAACGTCGTGGTCATGCGGCCGCAGGTTGATCTTCTGGCCGCCGAACTTCAGCGCGGTGCGGCCATGGGGGCCGAACTCCTCCCGCTCCATGCCGAGGACGCGTTGGTACCAGGCGGCGGCGATGTCCACGTCGATGACGTTGAGGACGATGTGGTCGATGCGGTCGATGGTGAATCGCATCGGCGTCGGGCTCCTTCCGGTTGAACCCGGCAGGCTCTAGCGGATTTCCGCACCCGCGCAAACGGGTGACGCCCCACGGGGAAGCCCAGGCGGAGGACCGGGGGGGGAGGTCCAGGGGAGGCGTAGGGGGACGCGGCCAGGTGTAGAGACCCGATGGATGCCAAATTATCCGCCATGGGATGTCATGGCATCCCGCGGTTCCGCCCCAGACCATCTGTGCTTATCCGCGTTCATCCGCGTTTATCCGCGGTTAAATTCGCTTTCGCCGAAGCGGCAATGGCCGCGGCTCGTGCGGTCTTCAGGCAAAGTTTAAGGATTCAACTGCGGATGAACGCGGATAAAAGCGGATGTGCCCGTGCGGCCACGGCCGTCTGGCCAATGATGGCGAAAGGCGGGCGCCTGGGCCGTTGACTTAGCGCCCATTGGGTGAGGCCCATGGGAGGCCCGCCGGAGAAGCCCAGGGGGAGGTGAGGTCACCCCCGCCGCACGCCCCAGAACAGCGGAATGGCCGCCGGCACGATATCCTTGATGCCGGAGCGAAACGCGGTCGGCTGAAAAATCTGGCCCAGCGGAATGTACGGCACGGTTTCCAGCGCCCTGAGCTGAATTCGCGCGGCGATCGCCTGCTGGGCCGCCAGGTCGGGCGCGTCGAACCACGCCTCGCGCAGGGTTTCCAGCCGCTCATCGGTCGGCCAGCCGAACCAGCCCTTCCGGCCGATCCCACGCAGCGGGTAGGAGCTGCCCGGATTGGACACCGTCAACCCGCCCCAGAGCGTATTGAACGCGTTCCAGCCCCCCTGATCCGGCGGTTTCTGATTGGCCCGCCGCGTCACCAGCGAGCCCCAGTCCATCACCTGATAATCGACCGTCAGCCCGACCCTCTGGAACAACTCCCGCGTTACCTGCGCCAACTGCATGATCGCCGGCTGATCGCTGGGCGCGATCAACAGGACCGTCTCGCCCTGGTAGCCCGACTCCGCGACCAGTTTCTTCCCCAGCGCGAGATCGCGCGGCCCGCTCAGCGCCTCCAGCCCGGCGTGCGTCGCCATCGGCTGGCCTTCGGTGAAATACCCGGCCGGGACCCGCCCCAGATCGGTCTGGTCGCCGATCATCGCTTCCACGAAGGCGCGCTGGTCGATCGCCGGCAACAGCGCCCGCCGCAGCTTCGGATTGTCGAACGGCGGATACAGGTGATTCATCGCCAGGATCGGCTGCCAGCCACAGGGGTCGAACACCTTGACCAACACATCCGGCGATTTCCGCAGCATCGGACAGAGGTCGATCAACGGCAGCTCGACCCAGTCGGTTTCGCCTTTCTGCAACGCGGCGGCGGCGGTCGCCGGATCCGGTTGCACGATCCACTCGACCCGTTCGAAATTCGCCACTTTCCCGCCGGCGAAATAGTCCGGCTTTTCCTGTCGCGGGAGATAACCGTCGAACCGGGCATAGGCGGCACGCGCGCCCGACATCCACTCGTCCGCCAGGAACCGGTACGGACCCGAGCCGACCGCCTCCTTGATCTGTTCCGCGGCCGGTGTGCGCGCCATCCGCTCGGGCATCATGAAGCAGTTTCGCGCGCCGAGCGCGTACGGCATTTGCCGGAACGGCCGCTTCAGGCGGATTTGGAAACGCCGGTCGTCCAACGCGGTGATTTCGTTGGCTAAGAGCATCAACTGCTGCCCGAACGGATCCCTCGCCGCCCACCGCCCGATGGACGCCACGCAGTCCCGCGCCCGCACTTTCTCCTGGTCGTGAAACCGCAGCCCGTCGCGCAGCGTGAACGTCCAGGTCAGTTCGTCGGCCGCGACCTCGTGCCCCGCGCACATTTGCGGCTGGCAGGCGGCGGCGTTGTCGATGCCGTACAGCGTGTCGTAGACCATGTAGGCGTGGATGATGACGACGGTCGCGGTGGTCCACACCGGATCGAGGGTCGACAGATTCGCCTCCGGCACGAACCGCAGTGTCGTCGCGTTGCCTTGCGCCAGCGCCGGCGTCGCGAGCAGTG
>Ga0181536_10002747_pt1 | contig 19585 bp, 15 predicted proteins | sample PEATcosm2014_Bin_41_FD_121105 | JGI IMG/M metagenome (GOLD analysis project Ga0181536, IMG submission 121105) | Peatland microbial communities from MTU Mesocosm Facility, Houghton, MI, USA - PEATcosm2014_Bin17_60_metaG | ecosystem: Environmental > Terrestrial > Soil > Wetlands > Peat | place...
CGGCATCGGTCTCCACTATACATTGGCCGGCAACGAAGTCGATCGCACGGCGGCGGAGTTCATCGAGGAATACTGGCGGAGGAGGATGGCCGCTCAACCAGGAATGACCGTTCGGAAACGCTAGTACCGCCCCATTTTCCGCTACTACGGCGTCAACAAACTGAAGATCTCCCGCTACCCGCTTCAGGTCCGAAAGAATGCGGCCGGTCACGAGTATAACCGTGATGCCGCGCGCACGTGTCTCCGCGATGGAGGCCTTTACATCCGAATCGAGTATTCCATCGCGCGCAATCGTCCCATCGTAGTCGAGTGCCAGAACACCGAACTTCACTCGTCCTCCTTCGCTTAGTGCCGTCGCCGATAGCCAGGTGCACCGCTAAAACCTGGCCCGTATGAACATGCAATCGGAACACCAAAAGCGAGAAGTTTATCGCTCGCCCCGCTGGCGTTCTTCACGTTGGGCCTTGGGCCTGTACCATTTAAAATAGATCAGGGCGCCGAAGCCGGCCATCGCGGCCAGCGCGATCAGGGCATACAGCATAGGCTTGTAATGCCGTGAGAAGAAGCCAATCATTTGCTGGCCATAGATCCTGCCCAAAAAGGCTACGGCAAAGAAGCGCGCGGCACGCCCTACTGTCAGTGCGCACAAGAACTTCTTGCGCGGATATTGCATGACACCGGCGGCCATCAGGACGGAGGTGAAAGGGAATGGCGGCGGTAGGATAGAGCCGGTGAGCACCGTTATGAGCCCGCGTTTTTCGAAGTACTTATAGACTCTTTCGGCGCGCGGTTTCCCGACTTTCTTTTCCAAGGTTTCCTGGCCACCCTTTTTGGCCAGCCGGTAGGTCAGATAGCCCCCAAGCACCTCACCAACGGTAGCCATGATGGCGTAATAGGCCCACCATTGGGGGCGGTGTGCCGAAAGCAGGATGACGAATACATCCACGCTTCCCGCTGGCGCAGAGACAAAAGGGGCGTTGTCGGCGAGTCCAAGCAGGATCAGCCCAGGCCCTCCCAGGCGGTGGATCCACTCCCACACCGAGTCGGTTACTGCAAGACTCATACGCCGCTTTGCGGATCGATCTGCCCCACAGGCTCAGCCGCCCACCACTTGGCATGGCTTTTCAACGCGGGCGCCATCGGCAGAAGATCCTGGGCTGGGGTTATTATCCAGTGCCTCTTTCACGACACTACCGCTCACCGTCTCTTGTTTTAGCAGCCGCTGGGCCAATGTCGTCAGGGCCGCGCGATGCGTTTGCAACAATTCCTGGGCACGCTTATATTGTTCGGTGACCAGACGCTGGACCTCTCCGTCGATCGCTTGACGAGTCTCCGGGCTGATCTGGCTGTTGTCCTCGACCGATCCCTCCAGATATTGAAGCTGCTGACCCGCATAGCGCACCGAGCCGAGCTTATCGCTCATGCCGAATTCCGTGACCATACGGCGGGCCAACTCAGTCGCTCGCATGATGTCGTCACTGGCCCCTGTGCTGATAGTCCGGAACTCCACGATCTCGGCGGCCCGCCCGCCCAGCATAACGGCGATCCGGTCCTGCAGTTCGTCGATCGTGAGCAGATACCGGTCTTCGGTTGGCATTTGCATGGTGTAGCCCAAGGCGCCGCGGCTATGTGGAACGATGCTGATTTTGCTGACCGGTTCGCCATGCGGCACCAGCTCAGCCACCAGTGCGTGGCCAGACTCGTGATATGCAACCCTGGTTCGTTCCTGCTCGTTCATCACCCGGCTCTTCTTCTCCGAACCTGCGACCACCCGTTCGATAGCAGCCTCGAAATCGCTCAACGTGACCGCCGCGGCCTTGCGCCGGGCAGCGAGCAGCGCCGCCTCATTCATAGCATTCGCCAGATCGGCGCCGCTGAAACCAGCCGTTATCCGGGCAGCCTGCTCCAGGTCGAAGTCTGCCGCCAGCTTAATATTCTTACTGTGAATCCGCAGGATCTGTACTCGGCCGATGAGGTCCGGATTGCCAACGGCGATCTGGCGGTCAAAGCGCCCTGCGCGTAGAAGTGCCGGGTCCAGCACCTCCGGACGGTTGGTGGCAGCCATGATAATCACTGGGGCGCTGGTGTCGGTTTTGAAGCCGTCGATCTCCGCCAGCAACTGGTTGAGGGTCTGCTCGCGCTCGTCATTGGTGCCCAGGCGCGTCACGCCGCCCCGGCTCTGACCAATGGCATCGATCTCGTCAATGAAGACGATCGCGGGAGCCGCCTTTCGAGCCTGCTCGAACAGGTCGCGCACGCGAGCGGCGCCCACCCCGACGAACATCTCGACAAACTCGGAGCCACTGGTCTCGAAGAACGCCACCTGGGCCTCGCCGGCCGTTGCTTTGGCCAGCAGCGTCTTGCCGGTGCCCGGGGGGCCCACGATCAAGACGCCCTTGGGGATATGCCCGCCGAGTTGAGCGAATTGCTCTGGCGCCTTCAGAAATTGAATGATCTCCTGGAGCTCGGCAATCGCTTCATCCGCCCCGCCCACATCTTTGTATGTGACCGTAACATCCTCCGGCTTGACCTCGATCGCTTTGCTCTTGCCGACCCCAAAGAAGCCTAGCCCCCCGCCGGCCCCTCCGCCCGCTCGCTGGTAGGCCATGTACCAGAAGCCGCCGAGTAGCACGAGCGGCAGAATGTACTGCACCAAAATGCCAGCCAGGGGGCTCGGTGGGCGCTCGAAGCGGTAAGTTACTTTTGCGCTTTGCAATTCTTCAATCAAATGGGGGTCGCCGGCAGGCGCAGGTACCGTATTGAATAAGATGCCCTGAGGCGCTCCGCCCGGTTTGGGATTATCCGGTTTGGGAGTTTTCATCTCACCAATGATGCCCCTTCCGCCAATGGTTACGTCGACGATTTGGGCATCAGCCAGTTTCTTCTTGAATTCGCTGTAAGGAATCTCCGTGCCCTGGGTCAGAGGGCTTACGACGAATACCTGGAACAGCCACAAGACAATCAGGCTCGTGATCAAGTAGCTGATGCCGAAATGAAATCGACGCCGGTTTTGTTCCTGGCGCGTCTTTTCATCGTTGCGGTCGTGTTTTCTTGCTGAGGATTCCGGTTCGTTCATGGTCCACCACCCTTCTGGCCCTCGCGTTGGAGGGCCTGGCCGTCAGGCGGCCTTAATTCAGATACCGATGACTGGACACGGCGACTGACGGACGATTGCGTAAACCTGTGTCGTCAACCTGCCATGTGTTTTATCTCGCGGACCCCTGCCGATCACGAGCAGGTCGGCTCCCGCTTCTTTTGCGAAGGAGCACACCGCCTTTGCCGCTTCGCCTTCTTGAATGTGAACGGTGGCCGTAGCGGGCCCGATCGCGCTCAGTACCGTTTCGACGTCTTTCCGCGCCATGTTCGCAACTTCCTCCCTACCGCCAAGGCCGCTTCCGGGACTGAGCGGCGGCACGGCATGCACAACGCCGAGTTGGGCGTGGAAGTCGGTTGCAAGCTGAGATGCCCATTGAAGTACGCCTGGACTTTGCGGGCCTAAATCGATGGCACAAAGGACATTTGAGAACCTGCCGAGCTTGGCGGCAGGCTCCTCCCCCATGTGAGCGCCCGTCAAAACCGGACAACACACGTCATGAAGGACCTTAGCGGTGACCGAACCGATGAGAAACTGCCGGAAAGCGCCATACCCGTGGGTCGGCATGGTGATCAGGTCGATCTTCTCGGATGCCGCAAACCGAACGATTTGCTCTACCGGATCGCCCTCGTGTAGCACACGCCGCACCTTAATGCCTTGAAGTTGGTCCGCGCCGAACTTCTCCAGTTCGTCGCCGGTTTTAGTAATGACCTCTCGAGGTACCGGGATGAACACGGGGCCGGAGATTCCCGTGGCGGGAATTTCGTAAATCGGGGCTGCCACGTGAAGCAGAATCAGCTCAGCGTCGTACTTCGCGGCTGCAGCTTTGGCATACTGCAGCATTCCCATGCACCGATCCGAAAAGTCTACAGGAAGCAACATTCGGGATATCAAATGCATACTCGCGACCTAGCACTTGGAGCACCATATCGCTATGCTCACCTTGCCAATTCATCGGCCAGCGCCGCGGCGGCCGGCCGGTAACCGCTCCAACTGGTCACACTGGCATGATTGCTGGATATCCAGAAGATCGATGTTTTTAGTGTAACGGCAAAACGGCTCGCAAGCCACAGTGACCGACTGACCGGAGCCATTTCCAGCTCCATGTGCGTCCCGGGCACGATCCTAACGGCAACCCCCAGAATCGATACTGGCTTCAGCACTTCAGCTTCCGCCTTCAACCAATGAAAGTCGTGATCATCGATCCACAAACGGCCCTGCATGCCGGTAAGAATCTTAGCCTCACGATTTGGCGGCCGGTAATCGCGCCTGGGTTTCGCATCGAGGACACATGCCGAATACCCGTTTATCACCTCTTCGCCAACCAGGCTGAAATTGAATGCTTTGGTATATTCTTGCAACAGTTTTTCATTTTGGTTCCGTTCCTTCCAATAACGGTCGGATCGTTTTTGCCTTTCCTTCTCTGTCTCGCGATCTCGCCGGTCGATCTCCTGCAACAGTTTCTCGTGTTCTTGCGCTAGTTGCTCCTTCGTGTACGGCTTGTCGTCGACCGCAATAGGCATGTAATAGTCCGTGCCGTCGATCATGAAGACCCGGTGGGTTTTGACGGCTACGCCCTTCGAAGTTTCGTCCGCATCGCGCTCCACAAATGCGAATCGGGGAAATGCGTCCCAATCCGACTGTATCGCGATCGCTCCGCGTTGGACTATCTCGCGCGTGTTTTTCGGCGTGCACTGCGCCAGAGCCCGATCAGAGACGCACGCTGCTAGTAGGGATAACCCGATTGCCGCAACCCGAGTTGAGCGACGCGTGTCCCGAGCTTTCGTGAGCCAGCCAATTCGGCGTTCCCGATTCATAACGGGTTCCCCTTGCGAACGCGGCCTTTGGCAATGATGGCGATGCCCTCATCCAACACGATCACCGCTAGCCGAGTGTTGGTTTGCGGAGCAACTGCTTCACGGTGTTCGATTCGTCATCGAATGGTCGATTGCCGCCGGCTGATTGCGGAAACGGAATCGAAATCGGAACCCGTTCCGACTTAACAGTGAATCCGCCGCACTTCACCGTGTAAACGAACGCCCTCGGTTCCTCGGCAAATCGGATATAAAGTTCCTTCTTAAACAGTGTGCGCGTCATGGTCTTCTTCCTTTCTGCGTTACACGCTCACTACCGGACAGGGCGACTCGCGAATGATTGCGTAGGAATTCGTCCGCAGCCGCCCTAATATCCCTGGCGTTGAAGCCCGGCCGATGACCAGCAGGTCGGCTCGCAGGTCCTCCGTTGTCGAACGCACTACCCTCGGGATGTTTCCGCTCTCGACCCGAATCTCGGCTTCTTCGGAGCAACAACCTTTGAGCATTTTGGCAACCTCCCTTTTAGCTTCAGTGGCAATTCGCTGCTGCCTGTCGACGTCCATGTAGTACGTCCACGGATTGAAGTCAAGGGGCGGTATGGCCTCGACCACGATCAACCGGGCTTGAGACTCGGACGCGAAGTTCGCTGCCCATCGCAACGGAACCGCACTTTCTGGCGTGACATCCACGGCACAGACGACCGTGCGCACACCCGATGAAACGCCAGTCGCGTTTTCTTCAACGTGCGTGCCGGTCCAAACAGGGCAGTCTGCGTCATGAAGAACCTTGGCGGTCACGGAGCCCAATATGAACCCGCGGAACGGTCCACATCCACGTGTGGCCATCATGATCAATGAAATATCGTTGGCATGCGCGTAATGGACGACCGCGTCCGCGGGGTCGCCCTCCAATAGTACCCGCGTGACACTGAAACCGTTCAGCTCGGACAGGAGAAACGAATCCAGTTGCTTTCGTGCCAAATCCCTTTGATTTTGAAGCACTTGATCGAAAAGCGCGCCGCCGCCGTCCATGGCTGCATATGGCATGTGAATGGGTGGGAGCACGTGAACCATCGTGAGCGAGGCTTCGAAATGCCGGGCTAGTTCGGTTGCGTATGTTGCTACGCTTTTCGAACGCGGTGAAAAATCGGTCGGCAGCAGAAGTCTCTTCAAAGAAAGCATTCTTGGCCCCTTTTATCACTCAACAGGCAATCCCCCTCTCTCCCTGGAAGACTCGCGGCCACAGGCGCATCGGTGTGCGGCGGCGACCGTCCAGAGCACTTCTTCCGCCTTGAACGGCTTTGCCAGCACATCATATCCGCCCAAGTTCAGGACCTCCGCCCATAGGCGGTCGTCCGCCAGGCGGGATGTAACGATGAGCATCGGGGGATCGAGCATGTCCTGGATTTCTTTTAGAACCTGCTTCCAGTCACCATCAGGCAGTTTCTGTTCGCACAGGACCACGGAGGAGTATCTCAACAGTTGCCGGGCTTGCTCGCAGGTTCCGCATACCAGCGTTTGCCACTCTGAACCTCCCAGAAAGCGGTGGAGGGCTTTCTGTTCTTCCACGACTGGACTGATCGCCAGTATCAAAGCTTTGGGGGTTTCCACCATTTTCTGCTGGATCGGGTTTGTTGCTAGAGCTGTCGCGGTCATAGCCACCGTTCCCGATAGAGCAACCATCTGACCGTTTGGTCACGTGCATGCTGTCGGTTCGACGCCCCAATCACGGAGAATCTTGCCCAATCTGGATACAGCCTGTCCAATTTTCAGACAGATCAGGTTGGCTGCACCTGGCAAGCTGCTGCGGACTAAAATAGGAGAGAAAGGTCGCAAATCGCATGGCAGACGATTTCGCAACAGAGTCAACCGAGCGGTGGGGCCGGCTGCGGACGCTCGAAGGCGTCGTCGACGCGTGCCCATTGGCGGTCGTCGCGATCAGCCCCGAAGGCATTGTCCGGATGTGGAATCCGGGAGCCGAGGCTCTCTTCGGCTGGACTGCCGCCGAGATCCTGGGCCGCCCTGTGCCGATCATTCCAGCAGGCCACGAGGCCGAATCTCAGTCGATACGCGAATCCCAGCTTCACGGCAATCCGAGCCTGGATCTGGAACTCCGCCGGCGCCGGAAGGACGGCAGCATAGTCGACGTTGGTCTCTGGAGCGCGCCGCTTCGGAATTCAAAAGGCGAGATTACGGGGATGATGGCGATTTACCAGGACATCACCGCCCGGAAATCCGCCCAAGAGGCGCTCCACGCCACGCAGTTTGCGATCGATCGCGCCGAGGATCCATGTTTTTGGATCGGCTCGGATGCGAGCATCATCTACGCCAACCATGCAGCTTGCCGGTCACTGGGCTATTCCAGCGACGAACTGCTTTCGATGAAGGTGAATGCGATCGATCGGAGTTATTCTCCGGAAACCTGGCCGGGGCTCTGGAGCGCGATAAAAGCGCGGGGTGCTTTCAAGTTGGAGTCCGTTCAGCGTAGAAAGGACGGAACTGAGTTCCCGGTAGAGATCACGGTGAACTATCTGCAGCATGAGGGACGGGAATACAACTGCGCATTCGTGCGCGACATCAGCGAGCGCAAGCGAAACGAAGAACAGCTGCGTAATGCTTACGCTGAATTGGAGGACCGCGTTCGGGAACGCACGGCGGAACTCACAAGAATCAACGAAGCTCTTCAACACGAAATCAGCGATCGGAAGCATTTCGAACACAAACTGCAGAAGAGCGAGGAATTGTTCAGGCTGCTGGTGGATGGCGTGGAGGACTATGCCATTCTCATGTTGGCCCCGGACGGAACGGTCGCTAGCTGGAACTCGGGAGCGCAGCGCATCAAAGGGTATCGCGCGGACGAGATTCTCGGAAAGCACTTCTCGTGCTTCTACACTCAGGAAAGCATCGAGCGCGGCGATCCGGAGAAAGATCTCAAAGTGGCCGCGGCCGAGCGCCGCTTTGAGACTCAAGGTTGGCGGGTTCGGAAGGATGGATCGAGCTTTTGGGCGAACGTGGTGATTTCAGCTCTATATGACGCGCAGGGTGAAATCCGGGGGTTTGCCAAGGTGACGCAGGACATCACCACCAAGAAGCTGGCGGAGGAAGAGGGCGAACGGCTAGCCAGGGCGATCGATGGCCAGCGCAGGCTTTTTCAGGCAGTCATTGAGCATGCCCCGGCGGCCATCGCGATCTATGACGGTGAGAACCTTCGGATCAAGTGGGCCAACCCGATTTACCGCCGGATGGTGGATGAGGCCTACCGCGGTGTGGATATAACCGGCTTGCGATTGCAAGATGTTTTCCGAAAAGCGGAGGAAACCGGGTTTGTGGATATGTTTCGCAAGGTTGCCAGTACCGGTCAGCCCTGTTTCAATCCCGAATACGAACTTATAGATCGCCCGGTATATTGGAATTACTCGCTATTGCCGCTCCCCCGGGACGATCGAGACACCCCCGATATAATGGCGCTGGTGCTCGAAGTGACCGATCAAGCGGTGGCGCGAAAGGAGAAAGAGAAACTCATGGCGCAAGTGCTGGAAGAGCGCCGCGCACTGGCGTTGGCGAATGCGGAATTGGAGTTGCGGAATCGCGAGATCGAGCGCGCCAACCGGCTGAAAAGCGAATTTCTGGCGAGTATGAGCCACGAGTTGCGGACCCCCCTGCACTCGATCATTGGCTTTTCCGAACTGCTCGCCGAGAATAGCGAGGGAAATCTCGGCAAGCAGCAGAAGCGCCAGTTAGGGCACATCCTGAAAGGCGCGCGCCACCTGCTTTCGCTAATTAACGATATTTTGGACCTCTCCAAGATCGAGGCCGGCAAATTGGAACTGCATCCGGAGAGCCTTGATGCGGAGGGGGCTCTGGCTGAGGTTCTTTCCACCATTGCTCCCATGGCTATTGCCAAACAGATTCGCATCGATAATGCGATGGATCCCTCCCTGGTGGTCTGGGCCGACCGCGTGCGTTTCAAGCAGATCCTGTACAACTTGCTCAGCAACGCGGTCAAGTTCACTCCCGAGTCGGGAATGGTATGCGTCTCCTCCGCCAGCCAGGAGGCATCCGTGGAGATCTGTGTCAGCGATACTGGCGTGGGGATTCCACCCGAGGATTTGCACGCCATTTTCGATGCGTTCCATCAGGCAAGCGCTACGACGAAGGGGGTAAAAGAGGGGACGGGACTCGGTCTTGCGATCACACGGCGTTTAGTGGAACAACACGGCGGCGACGTAAGGGTAGAGAGTGAGGTCGGGAGGGGCAGCCGCTTTACCTTCAGCCTGCCTCTAGACTCCCATGCGGGGGAGATCCCGGAAGCACTGGCTGCGCCTGGTTCCAAGGTGCGTACGAAGCCTCAAATCCTGATCGTGGATGATGAATTGCCTGCCCGTGAACTGCTAACCACCTACCTGCGAACCGAAGGTTACCGCACAATAGCAGCTAAGTCGGGAGAAGAAGCTGTGCGTAGGGCGCGCGAAGTTCGTCCGGACGCCATTACGCTGGATCTGCTGATCCCAGGCAAGAGCGGGTGGGAGACGTTGCACCAATTGAAAACCAATCCGCTGACCGCTTCGATTCCAGTCATTATTGTCTCGGTTCTGGATGAAAAAGAGTCGGGATTCGCGTTAGGCGCCGCGGAGTACCTGGTCAAGCCCGTTTCAAAGAAGGCGCTGATCGCGGCAATCCGGAGGCATGTGCATCCCCGGCCTGAGGGGTCGGCACGCATCCTGGTCGTCGACGATGAGACCGAGACGCTGCAGCTCGTGTCGGAGGTCCTGAAGTCGACCGCATACCTGCCGCTACTGGCAGCCAGCGGGAGGGAGGCTTTAGATATTCTGTCTCAGACCTCCGTCGATGCAATCCTGCTGGATCTGATCATGCCGGAGATGAACGGCTTCGAACTGCTCCACCATCTTAAGGCGGACACCCGGCTTCGGAATATCCCGGTCTTCGTTCTGACCGCCAAAGATCTGACTGAGAGCGAGATGCAGTTTTTGCGGACGAATGTGGATGCCCTCTACTTTAAGGGAACGCCCTGGCGGCAAGAACTGCTCGCTCAAATTCAGAAAGCGGTAGGCGCTCTGGCCGCCATTCCTTTGAAGAAGATCCTCGTCGCCGATGACAACCTGGAGAGCCGGGAGTTTATTCGAGACAGCCTGGAATCGCAGAATTACGAAGTGATTGAGGCATGCGACGGTAGGGACGCCCTGACGAAAATCGAGGAGATTGATCCGGACCTGGTCCTGATGGACATCCAGATGCCCGTGATGGACGGCTACGCAGTGCTGAAGGAGATTCGCCAAACTCCCCGGTTTTCAGCTCTCCGCGTCATCGCGCTGACGGCATTCGCAATGCAGGGGGATCGCGAGAAGGCGATTTCGGCGGGATTCAGCGGCTACATCTCCAAACCGGTGAACCCCACCTCGCTTCGCATGGAAGTCGAGCAAATACTTGGAAGATAAGCCTTTAGCGGTTCAATAGGCAGCAAGGAGCGCCGGTTGTATGATAGGCTGTCCAGAGAGGCGTCTTTCCATGGCTGCTTCGACGAGTTCCCTCATCCGGCTGCTGGCAATCGACGACGAACCGGAGAGCCTCGAGCTCATTGAGGATGCCCTCACGCAACCTAACCTCGAGGTTTTGACTGCGCCCAGTCCGGAAGAAGGATGGGATCTGGTGCGCCGGAAACATCCGGAAATCGTCCTGCTCGACCTGATGATGCCGCGGATCGGCGGGCTGGAATTGCTGGAGAAGATCGTCGAGTTTGACCCCGGTATCGACGTGGTCCTGTTGACCGGCCACTACTCCACAGAGTCCGCCGTCGAGGCCATCCGCAAGGGCGCCTGCGACTACCTCACGAAACCATTCTCTCCAGTGCTGCTGCGTGAACGCATTGAGAAGCTCCTGATGGACGCACGGAAGCGCCATCATGCGCTCGAACTCGAAGGGGAACTCCTGGAGGCGTGCCGCTTTCAAAACATGGTAGGGCGCAGTCCTCAAATGCTGGAAGTGTTCTCCCGCATTCGCCGCGTGGCGCCCCATTACCGGATTGCACTTGTGACCGGCGCGACTGGCACTGGGAAAGAACTCGTCGCCCAGGCGCTGCACCAATTGAGTCCGGTGGCCTCAAAGACCTTCGCCGTATGCAACTGTTCGGCCGTGGTCGAGACCCTGTTCGAGAGCGAATTGTTCGGGTATGTCAAGGGTGCTTTCACCGGGGCGACGCAGGATCACAGTGGGCTTTTTGAGTATGCCAGCGGAGGCACAGTCTTTCTCGATGAGATTGGCGATATGCCGCTGGCGACCCAAAGCAAGCTGCTTCGTGTGCTTCAGAATCAGGAGATCCAGCGCGTCGGCTCGCCCGCGGTTCGCAAGGTCGATGTCAGGGTAGTCGCCGCCACGAACCAGGACTTGAAGACCATGATTGCGGCCAAGCATTTTCGGGAGGACCTCTATTACCGGCTGTCCATGGTGGAACTTAAGCTGCCCCGCCTGGCCGACCGGAAAGAGGATCTACCCCTTCTTCAGCAGCACTTTCTGGAGCGCTTCGCTCGCCAGTACGGCAAGCCGATGCGGAATCTTTCCCGGCGTGCGCAGGCGCTGCTATCCCGTTATTCATGGCCGGGCAACATTCGTGAACTGGAAAATGTGCTCGGCAACGCTTGCATGATGGCGCAGGGCGACATGATTGACGTCCGCGACCTTCCGCAGCCTCTCCAAGAGCAGGCGCCGACGGCCGGCGGGGATGAAGATAAGCCCTTGACAATCGCTGAGGTCGAGCACCACCACGCTTGCCGCGTGCTGGAGTGGATGGGGGGCAACAAGGTCAGGACGGCGCGTGCGCTGGGTATCAGCCGGGCGACTCTCTATAGCATCCTCGGCGAAGACTACCGGGACCGGCAAGAAAAGGCTCCACAGGCGGCGCTTAAGTCCGAAGCATCCGCCTGATCGGTCTGTTATTTGCCGTAATCACGCTTGCAGACTGAACGAAGGTTGGCCCTGTAAAACAGGGACGAAACAGGGAGCTGCGGTTGTTGGGCGAGGCTTGCCGCGCGCGCCGGCGCCTGATAGAATCGAGGCTCCAGAGAGTGTACGCGTAAGGTACGGAGATAGAGTTGGACGTTCCCGGCTCGATTGCATTTGGAACATCCCCGGCGCGCACCGGGTTTTGGCTATTCCGGAAGAAGGCGGGATGAACTTATGAGCGGGCAACCCGCTTGCCGAAGGCGTGCTGCCCGCTTAGGAAAGGCCAGGAGGCTTGTCCTGCTCATCCGGCTGTCGTGCTGCTCTTGCGCTCTCGCGTTGGACCCATCTCTCGATATCAATCAATACGCGCACACGACGTGGAAGATCGGCGAAGGCCTTACCAATGGCACCATCACCTCAATTGCTCAGACGCCCGATGGCTATCTCTGGTTGGGCACGGAATTCGGTTTGTTCCGCTTCGATGGCGTTCGGAGCGTCCGGTGGCAGCCGCGAGGGAGTGAGCATCTCCCCAGCAGCCTTATTCGAAGCCTGCTCGTCTCGCGCGATGGAACTCTCTGGATTGGCACTCATAAAGGGCTGGCCAGTTGGAAGGACGGGAAGCTGACTCAGTACCCGAAGGTTCCTGGACAGCGAGTTGATTCGCTCCTTGAGGATCGTGAAGGAACCATATGGGCCGGCGTGGAGGTGATTCCCACCTGGAGACTCTGCTCGATTCAAAGTGGAAGAGTCCAGTGCTACGGAGAGAACGGCAGCCTCGGGCTCGGAGTGGGCACCTTATTTGAGGATCGGAAGGGCAATCTCTGGGCAGGAACCGGGACCGGGCTGTGGCGATGGAAGCCCCGCGTTCCTGAACGCATTCCGCTGTCGGGCCCGGCCTCCGAAATCCATGCCCTGATCGAAGGCGACAACGGCGCGCTTCTGGTCACCACACGCGGCGGAATCATACAGCTCGTTGACGGGAAGCCAACGGCGTATCCGCTTCCAGGTACCGGTCCGGAGTTCAATCCTTTTTGGCTGCTCCGGGATCGTAATGGCGGTCTGTGGATCGGAACGATAGACCGGGGGCTCCTGCATCTGCACCAGGGAAGGACGGATCAGTACCGTCAGTCTGACGGTCTCTCAAGCGATTCCATTGAACGTCTCTTTGAGGATCGTGAAGGCAATGTGTGGGTATGCACCAGTAATGGCCTCGATCACTTTCGCGACTTGTCCGTAACCGCGATTCCCGTGAAGCAAGGTTTGGCGAATGCCTATGTTGAGTCGGTTCTACCGGCCGGGGATGGCAGTGTTTGGCTGGGCACTCGAAATGGCCTGGACCGATGGGATGACGGGCGCCTGACGTCTTACCGGAAGCGCCGCGCGCAGGCCCTGGGAACAGAGCGCGAGATCACCGATAGTGGATTGCCGGATGACTATCAGAGTTCCCTCTTTCAGGACCATCGCGGGCGAATTTGGGTTTTCTCGCGTGGCGGACCGGCTTACCTTGAGCGTGGCCGGTTTATTCCCGTACGCGCCATGCCCGGCGGATATGCGCATTCCATCGCCGAGGACAGTGCGGGGGATCTCTGGATCTGCCAGGATCAGGGTCTTTTTCATTTGCTTCGGGGAAGCGTGGTCGAACAGATCCCGTGGGCCAGGCTGGGGCGCCAGGGCTTGGCTCTTGCTGTCACCGCCGATCGTTTGCACGGCGGCCTATGGCTTGGGTTTTCTGAAGGCGGCGTGGCCTATTTCAAGGACGGTCAGGTCCGCGCATTGTACGGAGCCGCTGATGGTCTGGGCGAGGGCCGTGTCAACGGCGTTCAATTCGACCGGGACGGTACACTCTGGGCCGCGACAGAGGGCGGGCTAAGCCAGGTGAAAAACGGCCGTATTGTTACGCTGAGCGGCCAAAACGGACTGCCCTGCGATGCCGTCAACTGGATGATGGAGGACGACGCCCGTTCGGTCTGGCTGTACACGGCCTGCGGCCTGGTGCGCATTGCCCGGCCGGAGTTGCATGCGTGGGTCGAAAATCCGAAGCGGAAGATACAGGCCACGGTTTTCGACAATTCCGAGGGGCTCAGGTTCGTCGCGCTGCGCGGCGGCCTCAGCCCGCGTTTCGGCAAGTCCCCGGATGGAAGATTGTGGTACGCGTCTGGAGGCGGTGTCTTCGTGGTCGATCCGCTTCGCCTGGATCGGCGTCAGTTTACGTTCAACAAACTCCCGCCGCCGGTACACATCGAGCAAGTGAAGGTGGATGGCAGGATTTGGGATGCATCACGTGGGTGGCGCCTGCCTGCTCGGGTCCGCGATGTCTGGATCGATTATACGGCGCTGAGCCTCGTCGCGCCGGAGAAGGTCCATTTTCGGTACCAACTCGAGGGCCAGGACCCGGACTGGAAGGAGGTCGTCAACGTCCGCGAGGCGCAGTATTCGAATCTTCCTCCACGCCGCTACCGCTTCCGCCTCACGGCCTGCAATAACAGCGGCGTGTGGAACGAAACCGGAGACACGCTCGATTTTTCCATCGCCCCGGCGTACTACCAGACCACCTGGTTCCTGGCAGCCTGCGTGGCCGCTTTCCTGGGATTTCTCTGGGCGCTTTACTGGTACCGCCTCCATCAGATCGCGCAGGAATTCCACGTGCGCCTGGAAGAGCGGGTCAGCGAGCGCACGCGCATCGCCCGCGACCTGCACGACACGCTGCTGCAGAGTTTCCACGGACTGATGTTCCGCTTGCAGGCGGCGCGCAACATGCTTCCCCGGCGCCCCGAAGAAGCCATGCAAGTTCTCGATGGCGCGATCACCCGGGCGGAGGAGGCCATCGCCGAGGGCCGGGATGCGATTCAGGGCTTGCGTGCCAAGCAAGCCGATCAGCGCGATCTCGAACAATTGCTGACGGCCACGGGTCAAGAACTGGCGGGGGCTCAGGCTGCCGGCCAGGATGCGAACCGCGATTCGGCGAGCTTCCGTTTGACAGTAGAGGGGCCGCGACAAACCTTGTCTCCAATTCTCCAGGACGAAGTCTACCGGATTGCCCGCTGTCTCTTACGAAACGCATTCCAGCATGCACATGCCCGCCAGATCGAAGCCGAGATCCGCTACGGCCACGCCCAACTTCGCGTGCGCATTCGCGATGATGGAAAGGGCATTGACCCGAAGGTCTTAAAGGAAGGTGGGCGGTCCGGACACTGGGGGTTGCCCGGGGTCCGTGAGCGTGCGAAACAAATCGGCGCACAATTGGATTTCTGGAGCGAACCCGGCGCAGGCACGGAAGTTCAACTGACTGTTCCCGCCTCCGTTGCTTACGCCGCGCCTGGCGTTCGCCGCCGTATCCGATGGTTTCCGAAAAGGACTGGGACGAACTCATGAGCCGCGATCCTAGCCCGATTCGGATCCTTACCGTGGACGATCATGCACTCCTCCGCGAGGGAATCGCAGCGCTGATCAGCGCTGAATCCGACTTGAAGCTGGTCGCGGAAGCCTCCGACGGGCAGGAAGCTATCGAAAAGTTCCGATTGCACCGGCCGGATATAACGTTAATGGATCTCCAGATGCCGGTCCTGAACGGCATCGAGGCCATCATCGGGATTCGAAGCGAATTTCCCAATGCCCGCATCATCGTTCTAACAACGTACTCGGGCGACGTTCAAGTGTTACGAGCTCTGAAAGCTGGCGCGCGCGGCTACGTATTGAAGGGGCGCGTTCACAGAGAACTCTTGGAGACCATCCGGGCCGTCCATGCCGGCCAAAAGCGAATCTCCCCGGAGGTTGCCGCCGAACTGGCTGACCATGCCGTGGACGAGGATTTGAGTTCTCGGGAGATCGCTGTGCTCCGGCTGATCGCGGCCGGGAATGCGAACAAAGAGATCGCCGGTCAGCTTTCCATTACCGAGGAGACGGTGAAGAGCCACGTCACGAATATCCTCGCCAAGCTTGGCGCGAACGACCGGACCCATGCCGTCACGATAGCGCTAAAGCGCGGAATCATCGAACTGTAGATCCCCTGAAAGGGGGATAGTCCATTCCCAGTTTCAGGTGTTTTAATCCTGTTGCGAATTTTTTACGCTGAAGATGGGTGTAGTGCAACGGCTATTTTCGAGTTTCGCTGACGGTTGGCCCGGCGTGGGTCTGCTGCTCCTGCGGCTGCTTACTGGAGCTGCGCTAATCTATTTTGGGATCGCCAACCTGCGTGAATCCCCTCCGTCGGCGGCGGCCTTCCTGCAAATCATCGGAGTTGGTCTGGGTATACTTCTTCTGGCCGGTTTGTGGACCCCGGTCGCGGGAGCTCTGGTAGCCATCGGCGAGCTGTGGATCGCCTTCTCGCGGTATTTCTCGCATTCGGGCGATCCGTGGATTCCCTTCATGCTAGCGGTCCTCGGCGCTGCTTTGGCGATGGTTGGCCCTGGCGCCTGGTCAATCGATGCGCGGATCTTCGGCAGGAAGCACATCGATATTCCGGAACTCTAGAGACGTTTTTTCTCCCCCAAAAGTGGCAGCGCCAGATCTCACGACCCTGGTAACCGGCTACCCGACTATATAGCCAACGCATGGCCCGACTATCCGGGGTTGGCAGCAGACGGGAATGGTTCCACAATTACTTCATAAGAACGAACTGAACCGACTTCGAGACGCTCTAGCCGCGAAGGTTGCTGAACAGGGCCGTGGCACAGGAGCGTGGACGGTAGCCGACACGAACGAAAGGAGCAAAAAATGGCGGCGCAAGCAAGATGCGTTATGGTTGACTGCGGGGCATTTCACTTGCCCAGATTGCTAGGGCACAGTCCTCAAATGCTGGAGGTGTTCTCGCGCATTCGCCGTGTCGCGCCCCACTACCGGATTGCCCTTGTGACCGGCGCGACCGGCACTGGGAAAGAACTTGTCGCCCAGGCGCTGCACCAATTGAGTCCGGTGGCCTCAAAAACCTTCGCCGTATGCAACTGTTCCGCCGTGGTCGAGACCCTGTTCGAGAGCGAGTTGTTCGGGTATGTGAAGGGCGCTTTTACCGGGGCGACGCAGGATCGCATTGGGCTTTTTGAGTATGCCAGCGGAGGCACCGTTTTTCTGGATGAGATCGGCGATATGCCGCTGGCGACGCAAAGCAAGCTGCTTCGTGTGCTTCAGAATCAGGAGATCCAGCGCGTAGGCTCGCCCGCGGTTCGCAAGGTCGATGTCAGAGTAGTCGCCGCCACGAACCAGGACTTGAAGACCATGATTGCAGCCAAGCAGTTTCGGGAGGACCTCTATTACCGGCTGTCCATGGTGGAACTTAAGCTGCCCCGCCTGGCCGACCGGAAGGAGGATCTCTCCCTTCTTCAGCAGCACTTTCTGGAGCGCTTCGCTCGCCAGTACAACAAGCCGGTGCGGACTCTTTCCCAGCGTGCGCAGGCGCTGCTGTGCTGCTATTCATGGCCGGGCAATATTCGTGAACTGGAGAACGTGCTCGGCAATGCGTGCATGATGGCGCAGGGCGACACGATTGACGTCCGCGACCTTCCGGAGCCTCTCCGCGAGCAGGCGCCACAGGCCGGCGCGAATGAAGAAAGCCCCTTGACAATCGCCGAGGTGGAGCACCATCACGCTTGCCGCGTGCTGGAGTGGATGGGTGGTAATAAGGTGAGGACGGCGCGTGCGCTGGGGATCAGTCGGGCAACTCTGTATAGCATCCTCGGCGAAGACAATCGGGACCGGCACGAGAACGTTCCGCAGGCGGCGCTTAAGTCCGCATCCGCCTGATACCAGCGACGCTGATGAGGCAACTGCACGGGGTCGTCTCCACCCCTCCTGACCGGCATTAGCGTCAGCGTGAGTGGCGAAGCCGGCGCGATCAATCACCGGCGCACAAAACTAAGCAAGAAACAAGCAGCGGCGGCAATGACGATGAACGGGCCGGTCTCGCGATGCAGCGTGGTGGCCAGCCAGGTTCCGGCGAGCGTCGCCGTAACCGCAATACCGACCGCGAGCGCTAGCATTTCAGTCAAGTTCCGCGCAAGCCGCTTCGCCGTTGCCGCCGGAATGATAATCAAAGCTCCCATGAGGAGCACGCCCAGAAATCGCAATCCGAGCGCGATGGTGAGCGCGAATGTTTCGAGATACAACAGATCGAGCCGCCGAACATCGATACCGGCCGTGCGCGCTACGTCGGGCGAGACAGCATGACGACCAGCCTGTTCCTCTGCGTGACGATGAAGGCGACGACGGCGCTCGATGTGATAAGGCCGAAACAGATTTCGGGCCAGTTCAAGGCGCCGGCCCCCCGAAGAGCGCATCGATCAGCTCTTCTCCGGAAGTCATCATGCTGCCCAACGCGAGCGCTACGGAGAACAAAACGCCGATGATCGCCTCCGTACCAAGCCGCGCGTTTCTTACACCGCTCCGAAAAGCGGGTTGATGTGAAGCGCCAGCGCCACGCCGATGCCAGGTAACCCGACGTGTGACATCGGGTCGGCGGCAAGAGCCATTCGCCGCATCACGGCGAAGGAGCCAACCACCCCGCGGCGACCGCCATCGCGATGGAGAGCAGCAAAGTTTCAATGGTCATGGACGTGGTAGTCAACTCTGCTTCCATAGATTTCAGAGAGCAGGTCGGGCGTGAGAATCTTCCTCGGCGGTCCGCAGCACGGGTGTCCACCGCCCAGGCACAGCACGTTCGCGGCGTATCGATAAACGACCGAAAGCTCGTGCGAGATGAAGAGGACGCTGAGACCCTGTTCCGGCTTGACGGACATTGTCAAGCATTTAAGACGGCCGACCCGCTCCCAACGTGGCGGATTCCCGATGGTTTTTCCCCGCCGCCAAACTCGAAGACGACGCAGCGGGGCGGCATCCGTCGGCATGCCGCCCCGTGCGTCCAAGGCAAGTGTGGCTGGTGATCGCGTCAGTAATTGATCTCGATCAGGTTGTTGACCCTGGCCACACCGGGAGCGCTAAAAGCAGTGTCTTCCGCTTCTTCGCGCTCGCCCCAGGATCCGACGTTGCCGCGCAGCGTAACGGTGCTGCCCGAGGTCTCGACCGTGATTGAGTCGGCATCGATTTGCGCATCGCGCTTCAGAGCCATCTCGATTTCGGCCTTCACGTCTCCGGCACTGACTTTCGGCATGAGCTGAATCTCGTTGGACACGCCTGCCACTCCCAACAGTGGCGTCACCACCCGTGCGGCTTCCTTTCGCTGGAATTGCCACTCGACCGTGCCGGCGCGCATCCCCATCCGCACGCCGGCGGTCGCGGCGACGGACCACGCGCGGCGGGCGCGGGAACGAGCGCCGGCATCGGGCTGCGCGAAGCGCCAGCCGTGCTCCTGGGTTGCGGGCCGTGCCCGGCCGAGGCCGCGGCGCTCACGATGGGCCACGCCGAGTGGCCGGATGACCTAATGCGTCAGATCGTAAATGAAATAGTTCATCGCGATGCGGTAAGCGAGCGAGGCCCACTTCTCCGCGTATCGCGCATCATCGGACCACTCCCAGGCATCGCCCAAATCCATGTTTGTGGCAGATGGCGACCGGTGGGGCCTTTTTCGTAGGTGATGCCTGACTCAAAGATTTGCGCGCCGGGAACGTTGCTATGAGCTCTTGAAAAAGTGCGCCAGTTTGCGGCCCTCTTCTCGGTAGCTCATGCGCCTTTACATTCTGCCGGGAGGCAGGAGACGCACCAGCGCAACCCCATGCCGGGGCACATCGGCAGAGAGTTTTTCGGTCACGGCGCCGATCGGTTTCTGACGCCAG
>Ga0181536_10002749_pt1 | contig 19582 bp, 14 predicted proteins | sample PEATcosm2014_Bin_41_FD_121105 | JGI IMG/M metagenome (GOLD analysis project Ga0181536, IMG submission 121105) | Peatland microbial communities from MTU Mesocosm Facility, Houghton, MI, USA - PEATcosm2014_Bin17_60_metaG | ecosystem: Environmental > Terrestrial > Soil > Wetlands > Peat | place...
ATTCGCCGGCCATCACTACACGGAGCGGCTGGTTTGGGTCAACGCGTCATCCAGCGCAGCAACCAGATGGTCGGCATCCGCCGCGGAAAAGCATAGCGGCGGACGAATCTTCAAGGTATTGCCGAATTTTCCGGCGGCGCCGATCAAGACACGGCGGTCGCGCAGTGCGTTGATGAGGGTCTTGGCCAAGGCGGGCGCCGGCGTTGCGCCGTCCTCGACCAATTCCACGCCCAGGTAAAGGCCGGCGCCGCGCACGTCGCCGATTGCTGCGTGCCGCACGGCCAAGTCCTCAAGCCCGCGCTTCAGATGGCTGCCGACCCGCCGTGCATTGTCGATCAAGCCGTCTTGCTCGATCGCATCGAGCACCGCCTGCCCCACCGCCGCGGCCACCGGCGAAGCCGCGAAGGTGTTGAAGTAGCCGAACTTCGTGCAATAGGCGTCGAGTATGTCCGGGCGCGTCACCACGGCGCCCATGGGGTAGCCGTTGCCCATGGGTTTCCCCAGCGTGACCACATCCGGCCGCACGCCATGGCGTGCGAAACCCCACCATGACGAGCCCGTACGGCCGAAGCCGCACTGCACTTCATCGGCAATGAATAATCCCTTGGCGCGGTGCACGACATCGATCGCGGCGCGCAGGAAACCCGGCGGATCGGCAAACACACCGTCGCTGGAGAAGATGCTGTCCACCAGCAACGCGGAAAATCCGGCGCCGTTACGCTCGAATTCCGCGATCGCCGCGGCCACGTGCGCGGCAAATGCCTCGGACAGTCTGTCGGGCGGTACGCGATACGAGTCGGGCGCGGGAATGAGACGAACGTGCGCCGCTGCCGAGTGCTGCTTGCACAACGTTGGACTGACTTCGGTCACCAGCGCCGTGTTGCCGTGATAGGCGGACTCGGTGACGATGACGCCGCGCGCACCCGTGACGTTGGCCGCCAAGCGCAGCGCAAGATCGTTGCTTTCGCTACCGGTGCAGGTGAACGTGATGTTCGACAGGTCGGCAGGCAGGATGGCCAGCAGCCGCTCGGCGTAATCCATGATGCCCGGGTGCAGGTAGCGATTATGGATATTGAGCTGACCCAGCTGCCGCGCCGCCGCCTCGACGACCTTCGGATGACAATGCCCCACCGACGGCACATTGTTGTACGCATCGAGGTAAGCGAGCCCGTCCGCGTCGTACAGCCGGCAGCCCTCGCCGCGAACGATTTCGAGCGGCCTGTCGTAAAACAACACCGACGCCGCGCCGAACAATTTGGCTCGCCGCCGCACGCGCGCCTCGAGCGCGCTCCCCAGGTCGTGCGGCGCACTCGAGTCGAACGCATTCAGGGCGAGAATCGGTTTGCTGTCCATCGTGACGCCCAAACTTTAGGAATAATCAGGCAGCGGCGTGCTGGCCAAGGCGGGGCGCAATTTCATGAGACCCCAGGAGCCCACCACCCACGCCAAGGCCACATACGGCCACAGGTTATTCGGGAATTCCGGCACCGGATAAATATTGCGGTACAGAACCCACAGCAGCAGAACCGGTCCCAGCACGCAGGTCGCCGACCATATCGGTCGGAATTCGCGCCACGCTTCGACCGTTTCTGCGGCGCCCACGCCGATGTACACGAGAATCAACGCAAGTGTCCCGATGGTGCTCGTATAGCTGTAATAGCCGCCGGCGCCCACGAACGGTGCCCACAATAGAAACGGCACGATGATCAGGATCGCGGACAGCGCAACGGCAGGCGCCGGTGTGCCGTGCACCGGATGCACGCCGGCGAGGCGAGGTGCGAGACCGCCGCGACCCAACGCGAACAACACCCGTCCCGCCGCCGCCAAGGGTCCGAGCATGCCGGAAAAGCAACTGACGGCGGCGGCCAAGTCCAGCGCGATGGCCAGACGAGGCGTTGCGTAGCGCAGCGCCAAATCATTGAGAGGCGCATCGGACTTGCCCAGCGCCGTGATGCCGTCCGCGCCGAACCCGACCACTTCGCAGTAGGCGACAAACGTAAAGAACAATCCGGAGCCAATGACGGTGACCAGCAAGGCGGTGGGAATGTTGCGCCGCGGATTGCGCGTCTCCTCGCCCAACGTCGCGGCGCCCTCGAATCCGCCGAACGACAAGACGCAGAAAACCATGGCGAAGCCCAGCCCCGACCACCCGTTGAAGCTCGCAGACGGTTGGAAGCTGGCTGCGGTCTGCAGCATACCGGGGCGGACCTGGATCAGGATGCTGACGCACAAGGCCAAGATGCCGGCCATCGCCGCCGCTTCCAGACCCAACATCAGCCGACCCGCCAGCCGCATGTCGCGGAACGCCAGCCACCACGCCAGCAGCATGGCCCCGCCGCCTACGCCCAACCACGCGGCGCCGATGTCGATGGAAAGACCCTTGAGCGCGGCGGCCGTAAAGCTGCCGATCAATGCGGCTTGACCGGTGGCAAAGCCGAGGTAGGTCAACAAGAGGCTCCAGCCCGCAATGAAGCCCATGCGGTTGCCGAACGTGTGCGAGATATACGCGTAGGCCGAGCCGGCATGGGCCACGCGGTGCGTGAAGGCGATGAACGACAGCGCGACCAGGATCATCGCGACGGTGCCGATCGCGAAGGCCAGCGGCGCAGCGGGCCCTGCCGCCTGCACCACCAACGCGACATTGAACGCCGCGGTGACGGTGGGGCAGATGACGGACACCGACATCCCGATGGCTTCCGGCAGGTTCAAGCGCTTGACCAAATTTGCCATGCATTGCCCTGGTGCTTACGTCCGCGTCAGTCCGGCGATCTCCTGCAGCAGCGCTGCCGTCGTGACCTGGCGGCAGTAGCCGCGATTATTGCGCAGCGACCACTCATGCCGCTCCGCCGATTGCGTTACGCAGGCATCGGTGGGCACCGTCACGAGATAGCCCAGATCGCACGCGTCGCGCACCGCGGAGTCGATGCATTGGTCGGTCAAACATCCGGCAATGATCAAGTATTTGGTGCCGAGATTGCGCAATACGTAATCGATGTTGGTCGAGATGAATACCGACGACGACGTCTTGGGAAACACGATTTCATCGTCGATGGGGGCCAACTCATCGAGCATCTTGGCGTCCGGGGAGCCCTTCGGGACGTGGAATCCCGTGATCTTGTAATCCAGCGAGCGGTCGCGTCCATCGGCCGTCAGGCTCTCGACGATGGTGTACGCCACTTCGATGCCGCCGCGCCGGCAAGCCTGCTGCAAAAGCACCATATTGGGCAGGGCGCTCGCGTGCAACGTGCGAAAGAAATACGCATAGCGCTGTTCCTTCTCGGCCGCGCTCAGATGCGTATATTCGCCGCCGTCCCACGTGCAGTTGTATTTCTGTACATCGACGAACAACAGCGCGGTATGGGCGGGCTCGATGGGTACTTCGCGGCTCAACGTTCGGGTCATGTCGATTTTCCCAGGAATGCGCGTTCGGCCTGTTGCAGCACGCGGCTGAGGCACCGCGCCCATTCGTCCTGTCCTGCGTCATCGGTGATCAAGTCCTGGCGTATTTCGATCTCGACGTGCGGCAGACCGCGCGCCTCGCCATGGTGAGGGACGGTGTAGTCCGTGTCGTCGCTCACGAAATACGGTTCGTTATCGCCGATCAAGAGAGCCGGCTCGCGGCGCAACTCGTCGAGCACCAAGCCCGCGAACCGGCGGTCGCGGTTGTACAGCACCGCGGCGTGCATCTCGCGCCGCACCCCCTTGAAAATATCCGTCATGCTGTGCTGTGCGATCAGAATCGTGGGCCGTCCGGCCGCCGCCCGCTCATCGAGCAGCGCGCGTACGTGCGCATGATAGGGATCGAAGATCTCGGCACGGCGCGCCGCGACTTCGTCGGCGCGCAGACCCTTGTTGCCGGGGATCTCGATCGATTCACCCACGGTCGGAATCGATGTGGCCACTGAGGGATCGCGATTGCAGTCGATCACGAGGCGCGAATAATTCTGCGCCACCAGCGGTGCGTCGAGCGCCGCAGCCATGCGCCGTGCAACGCCCAGCGCGCCGATATCCCACGCGATATGTCGTTGCAGCTCGGCAGCCGGCAGGCCCAGGCCGCTCAAGGCGCGCGGGATGCGCCGGCTGGCGTGATCGACGACGATCACGAAATTGGACTTTCCTTGCCTGCCGAATTCGATGACGGGTGATGGCTCGTCGGCAGCGAGCAACTTGTATGGATGGCCGGCGGGGGCGGCGCCGGGGGCGGCTGCGGCATGATCAGTAGACTTCTGCATAACGGCGACAAATCTCACTTTCATCGAAATTTTCCAGGCTCTTGATCTCTGCCCGCTTGAACCGCACGTAGGCCGCAAGCACATCGGCGCCCAACCACTGCGCCGCCGATTCGCTGGATTGCAGCAGGTGAAGCGCGTTCTCCAAGCTGTCGGGCAATGCTTGCCGCGGCTGCGAATCGATGGTCCAGCGGTGCCGAATGCCGTCGAGCCCGGCCTGAACCATCATGGCAAGCGCCAGATACGGACTGGCCGTGGCATCGGCGACGCGAAATTCGATATTGAACTGTCGGGCACGTAGGCTCGGATCGCTGCCGACCGCCGGACAGATCCGCAACGCCGTGCCGCGGTCCAGCACGCCGACGTCGGCCTGAACCGGCGCCCAACGATTGGGTCGCAGGCGGTAGTACGAGGGCAACGACGGGGCGGTCACCGCGCACAGTGCGGGCAAGTGGTACAGGACACCGGCGATGAATTGGCTGCCGATCGCGGATAAATTCCACGGCCGCTCCTCGTCGTAGAGCACCGGCTGGTCGTCCTCGTCCAAAAAACTCCAATGAATATGCGTGCCGTTGCTGGCGGCGTTCGGTTCGGGCAACGGCGTAAAGCTCACCCGAGATCCTAACCGGAAGGCCACCGCCTGCGTGAGTTCACGGGTAATCACGGCATCATCGGCGGCCCGCAGCCCAACGGCCGGCGCCACGGTGACTTCGAACTGTTGCGGGCCGTATTCGGACAGGAACGAATCCGGTACCACGCCGGCTTGGCGCAACGCCGCCAGCAGCGTTTCGCCGAACAATCCTTGCCGGCGATAGGCATCGAGTTCGTAGGGCTGCGCCGGGTGCGCGGCCACGCCGCTATAGATGAACTCCTGCTCGAAGGCGGCCAGCAGCTTCAGGCCGGTCTCGGCTTTCAGCCGGTCGAGCGCTCGGCGCAGCACATGGCGTGGACAGTACTCCCAGGGCGCGCCCTCGAGAGTCACGATGTCGCCGATCAAAAAATATTCCGTTGCGCTGCCGTCGAATGGCACGGATACCCGGGTGGCGGGATCCGGTATCAGAAACACTTCGCCCACCGTCCCGAACGGAGTCATCTGGATGGGCCCGAAGGCCGACAAGAAAATGTTGGTGGGGGCGAGCCCCACGCCGCGCTCCAAGCGCGCCGGCAAATCGGCCGCCGGGAAGCTCTTGCCGCGGAAATGCCCGGAAAAATCACTGGTCCCAACGAAGACGATCGGCTCACGCTGCATGCTTTGGCAATCCCGTGACGGTTTCGGACCTTATGCGCGTAGGCCCCGGTCAATTCATGTCCACAACCATATCACGCCCGAGACCGCAGCCAAGCGACTCAAAAAACAGTCATCTGGGCATCGACGATGCCCGCGGCCGGCATGTTAATTTAGGCAGGTGCCGTCGGACATGCGGGGGAGCGTAGATGGACATACATGAATACCATGCGAAGGAATTGCTCGCGGGCTATGGCGTACCGATCCAGCCGGGGGCGGTGGCTTATACCGCCGACCAGGCGTCGTTCGTCGCCTCGGAATTGGGCGGTTGGCACTGGGCCGTGAAGGCGCAGATCCATTCCGGTGCCCGCGGCAAGGCGGGCGGCATCAAGCTGTGCAGGACCTACCACGAAGTGCACGATGCGGCGAAGGGCATGCTGGGCCGGAAGCTGGTGACCCAGCAGACCGGTCCGGCCGGCAAGATCGTGCAACGCGTCTACATAGAGGTCGCCGAGAAATTCGAACGCGAGCTGTATTTCGGAATCGTGCTGGACCGCAAAGCCGAGCGAGTGCGCATCATTGCGTCGGCCCAAGGCGGGATGGAGATCGAGGACATCGCCAAGACGTCGCCCGACGCCATTCTCCAGGTCATCGTCGAACCCGCGGTAGGCTTGCTGCCGTTCCAGGCGCGCGAAATTGCATTCGGACTCGGACTCAATATCAAGCAGGTGAGCCGGGCCGTGACCGCCATCTTGGGCGCCTATCAGGCGTTCCGCGAGTTGGACGCCAGCATGCTCGAGATCAATCCCCTGGTGGTGACCAAGGACGATCGCGTGATCGCGCTCGATGCCAAGATGTCTTTCGACGACAATGCGTTGTTCCGGCATGCCAGGCTCGCCGAGATGCGCGACCTGTCCCAGGAAGACCCGCGGGAGGCGGAAGCGTCCCAGGACAACTTGAGTTATGTCGGCTTGGCGGGCGACATCGGTTGCATCATCAATGGCGCCGGGCTTGCCATGGCTACGATGGACACCATCAAGTACGCCGGCGGGGAGCCCGCCAACTTCCTCGATGTGGGCGGCGGCGCCTCGCCCGAGCGGGTGGCCAAGGCATTCAAGCTGGTGCTGTCCGACAGCAACGTCAAGGTCATCCTGGTCAACATCTTTGCCGGCATCAACCGCTGCGATTGGGTGGCCGAGGGAGTGGTGAAAGCCGTGCGCGACATCGGCATCAAGGTGCCGCTGGTGGTGCGTCTCGCGGGAACCAACGAAACCGAGGGGCGCAAGATCATCGCCGACAGCGGACTGCCGATCATCAGTGCGGACACGCTCGCCGAAGCGGCGCAGAAGTCCGTGGCGGCCGCGCGTTCCGCCGGCAGCAAACAAGTTGCCGCGACGTGAGCGGACCATCGAGGGCTACGGAATGAGCATTCTGATAGACGAAAAAACGCCGGTGATCCTGCAGGGCTTCACCGGAGACAAGGCAACCTTCCATGCCAAGGAGATGATCGCGTACGGAACTCGCGTCGTCGGCGGCGTGACGCCCGGCAAGGGCGGGCAGACGCACCTCGACCGTCCGGTGTTCAACACCGTCAAGGAAGCCGTCAAGGCCACCGGCGCCACCGCCAGTCTGGCGTTCGTGCCGCCCGCCTTCGCCGCTGACTCCCTCATGGAGGCTGCGGATGCTGGCCTCAAATTGGTGTGCACCATTACCGACGGAATACCCGCCCAAGACATGATACGGGTGAAGCGGTATCTCATGCGCTACCCCAAGGACCGGCGCACGCTGTTGGTGGGACCGAACTGCGCCGGCATCATCAGCGCCGGCAAGGCCATGCTGGGGATCATGCCGGGGCACATCTACCGGCGCGGCAACGTGGGAATCGTTTCGCGCTCCGGGACACTGGGATACGAAGCCGCGGCGCAGATGAACGCGCTGGGTATCGGTCAGACGACCAGCGTCGGCATCGGCGGTGATCCCATCAACGGCAGTTCATTCTTGGACCATTTGATGCTGTTCGAACAAGATCCGGAAACCGAAGCCGTCGTGATGATCGGCGAGATCGGCGGGCCGCAGGAGGCGGAAGCGGCGCAGTGGGTAAAGCAACACATGACCAAACCCGTCATAGGGTACGTGGCCGGGCTCACCGCGCCCAAGGGGCGGCGCATGGGTCATGCAGGGGCAATCATCTCCGTCCTCGGCGACAGCGCCGCGGAGAAAGCCGAGATCATGAAATCCTACGGTTTGGCAGTCGCGCCCAGCGCCTCCGAACTAGGATCCACGGTTGCCGAGGTATTACGCAGAATGCCCGGACGGCGCGCGCTCGGTTGAGCGGTTGATTGCTGTGCCCACTTAGGCTCCCCCGAGGAATCCATCATGAGTTTCACCACGATCGAACAGGCCCAACCCCGATTGCACCGCTCCGAACTCGCCGTGCCGGGCACCGATCCCGCGTTGTTCAAGAAGGCGGCGCAATCCAACGCGGACGTCATTTTTCTCGATTGCGAAGATGCGGTCGCTCCGGACGACAAGGAGAAGGCCCGCAAGAACATCATCGCAGGCCTCAACGAGGTGGATTGGGGCAGCAAAACGATGATGGTGCGCATCAACGGCCTCGATACTCACTACATGTATCGGGACGTCGTCGACATCGTGGAAGCCTGCCCTCGACTCGACATGATACTCATACCCAAAGTCGGCGTGGCGCCGGACGTGTATGCCGTGGACATGCTGGTGACCCAGATCGAGGCTGCGAAGCAGCGCGACAAACGCATCGGCTTCGCAGTGCTGATCGAAACCGCTCTCGGCATGGCCAACGTGGAAACCATCGCGCAAGCATCGCGTCGACTGGAGGCCATGAGCTTCGGTGTGGCGGACTACGCCGCGTCCACCCGCGCCCGAACCACCGTGATCGGCGGCGTCAACAAAGACTCCGGGGTACTCACGGACAAGGACGCCGACGGTAAGCGCCAGTACTTCTGGACAGATCCCTGGCACGCGGCGCAAACGCGCATGCTGGTGGCTTGCCGGGCCTACGGTTTGCGGCCGATCGATGGGCCATTCGGCGACTTCAAGGATCCCGATGGCTACATCGCCGCGGCCAATCGCGCAGCCGTATTGGGATACGAAGGCAAGTGGGCCATCCATCCGTCGCAGATCGACCTGGCAAATCAGGTCTTCACACCATCGGACGCCGAAGTGACGAAAGCCAGGCGCATCCTCGAAGCCATGACGCAGGCAGCGAAGGACGGCCGGGGCGCCGTGTCCTTGGACGGCAGGCTCATCGACATGGCGAGTATCCGCATGGCGCAGGCGCTGATCGCCAAGGCCAACTCCATTACCACGGCGAAAGCCGGCTAGCGTACCCGCCCCACATCGCAGCGACCCCGGGGTGGATTTGGATTATGGTAAGCGTTTACGCAACCTTACGGGCGTTCGAAACCAATGGAAGGAGGTAGAACGGGCACTTTTCGCGTGCTCCGTCACCGAGATTTCCGACTGCTGTGGTGTGGCCTCGCAGTCTCCGCTGTCGGTACTTGGATGCAGATCGTCGCGCAAGCGCTGTTGGTCCTCGACCTCAGCCACGGATCAGCGGTGGCGCTGGGGCTGGTTTCGCTCGCGCAAGCAGCGGCGTTTTTGCTGTTTGCGCTGTTCGGCGGGGCGATGGCCGATCGCGTCGACAAGCGCCGCCTCATCCTCTTCACGCAAACGCTCTGCCTGGTATTCGCCGCGCTCTTGGGAGTGCTCACCGCGCGTCATGTCGTCGCCGTATGGATGGTGGTGATCCTCGCGTTTCTGCAGGGAGCAACCCTCAGTTTCGACCAGCCGGCGCGCGCGGCGCTGGTGCCGGAGCTGGTCCCCAAAGACGAATTGTTCAACGCCGTGTCGCTGCAGTCGCTCGTGTTTACCGGGGCGTCCACCGTCGGACCGGCCTTGGCGGGATTCGGCCTTGCCACGATCGGCTACGCAGGAAATTTCTTCGCCAATGCGGTGAGCTATCTCGGCGTCATTGCCGCCTTGATCGCCCTGCGCGTACCCGCGACCGGCGGCCCGATGCGCACCGCAAACCCACGCGCCATCCGCGAAGCGCTGGCAACGGTACGGGCCGACGTTGCCCTGCCCGCACTCATGGGCGTGTTCGGCGCCCTGTTATTTTTCGGTCCGTCGGCGACCGTGCTCATTCCCGTGATGGGAAAAGAGGTGCTGCATCTCGACGCGCAACACATCGGCATCCTGTTTTCGGCATCGGGAGTGGGTGCGGTCATCGGCGGCCTGGGCCTCGCATCGCTGCATGATCCATCGCACAAGGCACGCATCATCCTCGCGGCCGCGGGCCTTTGGGCAGTGGCGCTGATCGGATTTGCCATGAGCCGTTCATTCCCCTGGTCGGTGATTACGCTGCTCTTGGTGGGCCTGTTTCAGGTCGGCGTCAGCACCACCACCATCACGCTGCTGCAAACGCGCGTGCCTCAACAGATGAGAGGACGAGTGATGAGCCTCAACACGCTGCTCATCATGGGTCTGAGGCCGCTCGGAGACTTCCCCGCCGCCGTGGTGATCACCGGCATCGGGGCGCCGTTGACCGCGGTCGCGAGCGCCGTGCTGGTGGCGCTCATCGCGCTGGGAGTCGCCCTGCGCCCCGCGGTGCGCAACGCGTAGCCATTCCGCGCGCGGCCAGGTTCTGCGCGATTGCGCGGCCGATGCCGCGAGACGCACCGGTCACCAGCGCTGACCTGCGCAACATTGACGGGGGTCTGCCATACCGTGTCCTTGAACCGACCAGCGGTGTCGAAGTATCGTCGATTCCGGGGCAATCAACTAAGATCTCGCCCGAGACCATCATGTTAAGACCGCTCGCTGCTCCTATGCCATCGATAGTTGCGCGGGCTCGCCTACGGCGGGGGAATCACCATGTTTTTGCTCCGCCACGGGCAAAGCTATTTCAATCTGCATTTCAGCGCGACGCGCGTGGATCCCGGCATCGAAGACCCGGAATTGACGCCTCTGGGAGCCGAGCAGGCGGCGGCAGCGGCAAGGGCGCTCGCCGACGCTGCGTTGACCCGCATCATCGTCTCGCCGTACACGCGTGCATTGCAGACCGCGGAACCGCTCTTGGCCATTCACAGGGTGCCCGTCAACGTCATGCATGAAGTTCGTGAACGCGCGGCGTTCATGTGCGACGTCGGCAGTCCGCCCGGCCTCCTGGCGTCCCGATTTCCGCACCACGATTTCGCGCATCTACCGCGGCAATGGTGGCACGAAGGCGTCGAAACCACGGACGAGACCATTGCGCGCGCCAATAGCTTCCGCACGCTCATGGCCGCTCGACCCGACAGCAGCACCACGTTGTTGGTCAGCCACTGGGCGTTCATTCTGGCTCTGACGGGCGTCTCGCTCACCAATGGCGAAATTCTGGAATACGATCCCGCGAGCGCGGCGCCGGAGCGCGTGGCATGGCCTCGGTAACCGCAAAGGTGACCAATACTCTCACGCGCTCACTCATGGCGCTCGTCTGCGGCGTCGTGTTGTCGACGCCAGCCCGCGCCTCATGCATCACTGCGCCTCGCCGACGAGTTGGATGACCACGCGTCGATTCGGTTCGAGGCATTTAAAGTAATGCCGCTCATCGGCACGCGAGCGGGCCCGCGGACAGGTTACCACCGGCTCGGCGCTGCCGACGGCGCCGACGCGAATCCTTGCCGGATCGACGCCTTGCATTTTGAGCTCCAGCGCCACACTGCTCGCGCGACGTTCGCTCAGCACTTCATTGTAATGTACCCGCCCGGTGATGTCGGCGTGGCCGGTCACCGTGATGAGCGTGTCTTTAGGCAGCGTCTTGAGGTGCGCAGCGAGATGCGCGAGTTCCGCCCGGCCGGGCGAGAGGATGTCCGTGCGCCGCGCGCGATCGTGAAGAAACAGCACATAGACCGACACGTCGATCCGTTCGGCAGCATTTTCCGCAGGCGTGCTGGGAAGCGACTTCGATTCGGCCTCTGCGGTGGCCGGCGCAGCCTCGGCGGCAGCCGGCGTCACGGCGCCCACGAGCGGTGCGACCGGCAGCGGTCCTGCATTGCTAGCACTCACGCAATAATCCTCGGCAATCCGCACATACGGGTCGACATGGCGCCAGCCTCCGGCGCCGGCCTCATAGCCTGCCCAGGCGAGTTGCACCTCGCAGTAAGCGGTCATCTTCGGCGCAGCACACCATCGGCCATCGCCTTTAATGGCCTTGACGGCGCGCCACAAATCATCGCGTACATGGCGCGACTGCGGCAGTTCGACCGCCTGCATCGACGCCGCCGAGTGCCCCTCCAAGCCGTTCACGATGTCGCCGGCATTCTGCAAAGCGGCCGCGCGCACCGCTGACGGTGCGTCGTTCTGCACGGCGTATGCTGCAACATTGAGCCACGCTTGCGCCTTGTGCGACTGGTACGCTGCCTCGCAATCAGCACCGCCTGCCGCGATGAGCGCGTCGAGACGTCCCTGAAGCTGCGTGGCGCCGGACGGCTCATCGACTCGAGATCGGATGGGACGTCCGGGTAGAGTCGGGCCGACGCCCCCTGCAGATGACGCAGCATTCGGTTCGTCGGCGCGCGCCGCGCCGGTCGCGATCATGGCGAGGAGCAACGCTGCAGCGACGGCGGCGCGCCGCTGAGCCGGGCTGCGCCGAGCGTTCATAGACGCTCCGTCGACGCCGCCGAGTCAAGTGCGCGATTCGTCGCCGGATCCGCAAGTCGGAATGATTTCTCATCGAATTTGAATCGCAGGCGCACATACACTCCACGCCAAGACGAGTTGGCGCTGAACAGTTCGGTGTCGGCGTATCGGCCGGCGATCCCACCCACGGAAGCCCATAGGTTGTCGAAGACACGACGGCCAAGCTCGAGCGCAATGCCTTGGTCCCGACTGCCGCCGCCGCTGGTGGTCGATGCCAAGACGCCGACGTCCCAGCGTGGGTTCAAATCCCATTGCGCGCGGCCGGCCACGAGCGCAGCCGTGTAGTTGGACGGCACGGCGTTCAGAATCTCGTTCACTTGCTTCGCGGCGAGTTGCCCCTCGAACTCCCAGGCACGCACAGGGTGGTAGTTGGCCAGCACCGCCGCGATCTGGGTTCTACTATCGGTCCCGGTCAGCGGCGCGTTGTTGTAATCCGTCCGGTATTCGTAGCGTGCGAGCGCATTCCAAATGTTGGTGGAATTGTCGCGATACGCGAGGCCGACCTGCGCCCGGTCCTGATCCTGCGAAGCCGTCGGCGATCCAGGATCCAGCGTTCGCGCCGACAGATAGACGTTGCGGCCAATGAGGCTCCAATCATCGGAGAGCTTGCGGGTGACCGTGAACGTCGATAACCAGTTCGTTTGAACGTCCGAAAACCGGTACTCGATCCGCTCCGCGGCCTTCCATAGAGGGCTGCCGACGTATTCGAGTCCGAGCGCCAGGGCCGTGGCCGATTGGGTTCCGATCAGCGATCCCATGGGCGCGCTGGGCAGCGCGACCGGATTGATGACTTCCTGACGTTCGACGGCCGTGGTCGCGTTCAAGCCGGGGGCAACGTGCCACAGGTTTCGCACACCGAGCGCGTCCGCGGCACTCTCGCCTGATTCCGCGCCGGCAAGCCGCAATTCGTTGTAGACCGTGCCATCGCGCATGTACGACGTATCGAAGCCTGCCACCGTCTGATTCACCTTGGCGCCATCACCAAGTCCGTAGATACCGGTCAAGGAATCGATCTCTTCGTGGCGCGCGTAGAAACGGCTTGCATCACTGACGCGGTATTCGCCACCCACGGCGGCAAGCTCGCCGCTGACCCCGTCGAGAGTGTGCTGGTACTCAGCGTACACACTCGCCTTGTCGTTGATTTTTTGCGTGAGCTTCACCTGGCCGGCGACGTAGTCTTGTTCGATCAGGGTGGGCGCGCCGGTCATGGGCAACGCCAAGGCGCCTCCCAACGGCGAACCCAGGAGTCCGCCGCCCGCGAACCCGAAGCCCGTGTTGTTGAGCGGCGCGCCGGACGCCGTTCCCGGCACGGCGCCCACCGCGTACTGCGCGACCGCCGGTAGCGCCGCGTTGTACGTTTGATCGACGTACGCCACTCCGGTTTGTACCTTGGCGCCCGACCACAATTTGGTCTCAACGGTCAGCGTCGCACCCGTTCGATGCGCCTCAGTGGTCTCGTCCGTGGTGTGCTGTGCATCGGCGATCAGCTGCGTCGAGTCGCTCAACCGGTAGGTCGCATGCACCCCGGCCTCGGAATGACCGGGGCTCAATGCCGCGTTGGCATTCTCGAAGGCGAGATCGGCTTTGCCCGCGTACACGCGCACATCCAACGCGTCGTCGTGGTGCACGAGCTCAATGCGGCCCGCGTCGCCCGCAGGATCGAGAGCCGTGAGTCCCGCGCCGGTGCTCACGGGCGTCAGCGCGCCGGTCGCGGCCGTCGCGTACAATTGATTGCCTTCACTGCGCGCGGCGTCGACGGTCAGCGTCGTGTGGCTGTCCAGATGCCATACGGCATCCGCACCGTACAATTTGAAGGGCGTCAACGGGTCATGATCCTGCGAGAAGCGGGCCCCGACCGAGACGCCTTCTGCGACGATGCATTCCCCGTTCACGCCGTCCACCAAGTGCCGCGGGCCGCCGTTATCGACCTCATAGGTAATACGGATCGATACCGGGTTGAGATTTTCATCCACGCTGGGCACGGGCTGGCGGAATACGATGCGGCCCGAGAACGGCTCGAAGTCATAGTCGGCGTAGCGTGTCAGCACCTGCCGGCTCAATACGATGGCCGGCTGATTGCGATCGCGCACCAGCAGTTCGACGAATTCGGAATTGGCCACGGCGTTGGCCTGCGATACGGCGTACGGCCCCGAAATGCCACGCCCCGGTTGCTCGTCGACGAATTGATGCGCCGACTCCATGGCGCCGAACACGTTCAATTTCACCTGCGGCGTCTCGTAATGCGCCGCCAATCCCGTGAGGGTGCGTGCATAGCTCCCGAGCCACGATTGATCCGTCGGCGACAGGGTTTGAAAGTCGCCATAGAGGAGATGGCTCTGATCTTGATCGAGCCGCAGATACAGCTTGCTGGTGCTGCGCGCGTCATAGTTGATGATCGACGCATCGCCCGAAATCGGGAAATACTGGTTCGGATCCACATCGGCAAAGAAGCGCTGCGTATCGACCTTATTGGTATCGAAAGCCGCCGTGAGCAGTACATCATCGAAGACGGTGCCTTTCACGAAGCCCGCCGCGCGGCCCTCGACGCTCCAAAAGGATCCGCCGTTCGCCGGGTCGCTTCCCCAGTGCTGCAGACTATCCTCGAAGCCAACCTGGCTCAGCGCCGGCGCATTCGGATCCTCGGTGACGTGCTGGAAGTTCATGCCGGCTTCGACGATGCCGACGGCGATCAGCGGGCGCAGCTCCGGCACGAAGCTGAGCTTGCCTTGCACCCGCACGGCTCCGCTCGACACCCGCAGCAGCGCCTCACCGGGACTGACGGGTGACAACAGGTTCAATTCCGCAACCCCTTGCTTCACGACCATGTCGAACGCCGCCGCCTCTTTGCCGTCGGGCGCCCTGAGCCGGCCGATACTCGCCTCCACGCGCACCCGGGTCACCCTGTCGATGAGTCGACCGTGTTCATCCAGCAAGGTCACGACGAGGTGTACCGCGGAATGCCCATCGGCCGGCAGCTTGGCGTCGGAGACATGCAGCTTGATCCGGTTGCCGATCGGCAGACCCTTGGACTGTCGCCACAATCCCTCGTCCGCCGCCACCGACAAATCACTGTTGAAGCGATTCAAGGTTCCACCATTGACCGGGCGGAATGCCACCGCACTGCCGTCGATGTCCGCCGCCGCGATCGGTACCGTTGCCCGCGTCGGCGCCACATCCAAGGTTGCATCATCCGCGGCCGGCGCCGCGGCGCTCCAATAGAGCAGCAGTCCGCTCGCGGCCACGCCATGCCAGAACGGCGGCGTTGCGGTCAACCGCTTCATGGCGGTGGCCCGGTGCCGGGCGTCGATTCGAAGTCGACACCCAGATGGTCCCGTCCGCTGGGGGGAAGGGGCGCCAGCACGGCTCCGTGCTGACGTCGCCGTTTCACGTCCTCCATCACCTTGTTGGTACAGGAGCCTTCGGCGAAATCCGCCCGATGCAGTTCACCGTCGCGCAGATCCACGAACAAGCTGTCGCCGTCGCCCGCATTGCGGCTCGACAGCACCACGAGGCGGCTGCCGGCCGGCAACGTGGTTTGGTCAACCTTGAGCACATGCGTGATCGGACGTTGACCACAGATGCTGTAATTGCCGTTTTCATCGCTGGTGAGATTGGTGCCGTCCTCGAAGTAGAGACGCACACCGGGGATGCCCGGCTCGCCGGGGTCCTGCACGCGATTGCCGTTGCAATCCACGTAGACCTTTCCCGCCACACACGCTTGCGTCGCGAATGCACCGCCGGATATCTGCACGCGTGCGATGGCGACGGGCGATGCCACGCCAAGCCCGAACGCTTGCGCTCGATTGGTGCCGTCACCGCGCTGCGCGCCGGCCGCGATTCGCACCCGATAGTCGGTCTCGACGATTTCGCCGGGGCCGATGTTGCCGAGCGTCCATGTCAGTGCCGGACCGGGCGTGCCTTGCGGATCCGGCGACTTCGTGGGCACCGCTCCGTCGCGGCCGATCAGCACCGTTCCCGGAACCAGTTTGAAGCCGAGCGGCAGCGAGTCGTCGAGCGTGACGTTGACCACAACTCCGGTGCCGGGGTTGCGCACCTGAATCCGGTATTGGACGCTATCGCCCACTTCTGCCTGCGTCTTGTCCGATGATTTTTCGACCAGCAGCGAGCCCCCGGTGCTGTTCTTGACGACGACGGTGGCAATCGCCGTCCCGCAATTCGGCGGCGCGTTGCGGTCGCACAGCACATAGGAGAGCGAGTACGTGCCGGGCAGTACCGCAGCCGTGGTAGTTACCGCGCCGGTGACAGTGTTGAGCGCGATGCCGGCGGCCCACGTACCCGATGCAGCGACCGTGGCGTTGCCCGTGCTGCCGAGTGTCGCCGGCTGACCATCGATCGTATCGCTGGCAGCGAGGTTCGCAATCGGTGTGGAGGCCGTGCCCGTCACCGCCGTACCGGCGGCGGCCGTCGGCATGATACTTGCGCTGACTTTGATGGTGTCGGCGATGCTCGAGCAATTGGCCGGCGTGTTCTTGTCGCACAACTGATAAGCGACCGAGTACGTGCCGGGGGGAACTGCGGCGGTGGTTGTGACAGCGCCGGTTGCGGTGTTGAGCGCGATGCCGGTCGGCCACGTACCGCTTTGCGCGACGGTCGCGTTACCCGCGGTGCCGAGGGTCGCAGCCGCACCATTGACGGTGTCGGTCGCCGCCACGTTCGCAAGCGGCGTGGACGCGGTACCCGACACAGCGGTACCGCTGGCAAGTTTTGCCACAACTGCAGCGGTCACTGTGACAGTGTCGGTCGCCGTAGCGCAGTCCGGCGGTGTGTGTTTGTCGCACAGCTGGTAGACGATGCTGTAGGTGCCGGGCGCGGCCGCGGCCGTGGTCGTGACAGCGCCGGTTGTGGTGTTGAGCGCGATGCCGGTGGGCCACGTACCCGATTGAGCAACAGTGGCGTTCCCCGCTGCTCCCAACGCGGCCGCGACGCCGCTCACTGTGTTATTCGCTGCGACGTTCGCGATCGGCGTCGAAGCGGTGCCCGCCACCGCCGTCCCGGTATCGGCAACCGGAGTGATCGACGCCGTTACCGTGACAGTGTCGGTCACGGTGGCGCAGTGCGGCGTCGCGTTCCTGTCGCACAGCTGGTAGACGATGCTGTAAGCGCCAGGCGCAACCGCCGCCGTAGCCGTGACAGCACCGTTGACGGTGTTGAGCGCGATCCCCGTGGGCCAGGTTCCGCTCTGCGCCACGGTTGCGTTCCCCGCTGTTCCCAGAGTCGCGGCGGCTCCGTTCACCGTGTCGTTCGCAGCCACGTTTGCAATCGGCGTCGACGCGGTGCCGGCAACCGCCGTCCCGGACTCGGCAACCGGATTGATATAGATCACCGTATTGGGGCCAGAGCTCGCACACGATGCCGTCGGCGTACAAGTAGATCCCGGCGCCGGAGCTGCGGTGCCGCCCGTAGGATCGATGGAGGCGTAATTCGTGTCGCTGGCACCGCCGGCCGCCGCCGCTGCAGTCACCGTGACTGCAATGGTGGAGGTGCCGCCGGACACAATGGTCCCGCCGGCGAAGGCGCACGTGATGAGCGACGACGCGTTGGTACATAGCCAATTGGTCCCGGTCGCAGAAACGAACGTCAGATTCGCCGGCAACTGGTCCTTGACTTGCGCGGTGGTGGCGGAGCCTTGGCCGGAGTTGGTGACGGTCAGCGTATAGACCGAATTGACGCCCACCTGCAGACCCGGGCTCGGCGCCGATTTGGTGACCGCCAACACCGGCGGGTGCGCAGTATTCGTAAAGCGGCATGAGATCACATCGCCGAAAGCGATCGAGCTCAGCACATAGGACGTCGTGGCCACGTTGTTCGGCAAAGGTGTGAGAGAGGCCGCCGTTGCATTGGTGCAGGTCAGGCTCGAGCCGTAACTCGCTGCCAGCGTGCTCACGCTGCCGGGCGCCATCGACTCGCTGAGCGTCAGAGGCTGCGGAGTCGTGATGAAGGATGAGGTCTGGCCGAACGGTCCATTGCCGGCACCGCTGGAGGTTGCCGTTCCCAAGGTGTTGCCCGAGGAAGTTGCGCTGATTTTATAGGTGAATTGGTCCGCGGCGTTGACGCGAGTACCCACCAGCGCTTTGTTGAGCGAGATGGCGGAATAGCGCAGCGCAAACATCGCGCCTTGCAAACCGCCGGCAACCAGGTTGGTGGTTACCTGAGTCGCATTCGTCGAACCGACGATGTATCCGCCCACTGTCCCCGCGACGCCGGTCTCGGTGAATGTCGTCCCTGTGTTGGTGATGGTCGGATAGAGACTTCCGCTGATCGGCGGCACCTGATCAAGTACCGTCCAGTTATTCACATTGGTCGTAAAGGCGAGCGATTCCCCGTTGTTGGTAGACTCGCCATCGGCCGCCACAAAGCTGTAGGCCGATCCCGCGGTCACGCCGAGCGGCGGCGCTAGGGTGATGCCCGAGAAGGTGACCGTCACCGTCGAACTATTCGTCGCGGTGTACAGAATCGGTCTCCCGGGAATGCCGAGGAATGCGGTGTTGCCGACCGCCGCCCCGCTCCACGCCGGCGCGGCCACGGCTTTCAGTGCGGTCGCGGCGGTCGAGCTGACGTTGACAACCAAGCTTAGAGTCGAGCCGTCATTGAGAGCGAAGGTGAAGCTTTGGCCGGACGGTGAGCGCGCCAGGGTGTCGTTGTACGAAGTGAAATCGAGCCAGCAGAAACTCGGCCAATCCGACGATGCCGAGCCGCCGCTGGCGGCCGGCGCGCAGGTCGCCGGTAGCGCCTGACCCGCGCCCAGACCAGCGATACACACCATTGCACAGGCGGCTGCGCGCCAGCGTCCAATACGGGATGACGGCGACGTCGCGATCGGTTGGTGTGATATGGCGCGCGCGCCGTTTCTTTTAAACAATCGCTCTGACAACTGTCTCAGCGAGCGCACCCGAGTGCTCCCGCTAGCGCGACATACATGAAACCTGGCATTGATTTCAAGCGACTGCAACGCATCAAATAGCTCGATTTCCTAAGGGAAAAACGTATCTACACGTGACGCATTGGATAGTGGTGAGTCAGGGATTGGACGAACGCGATGGCATTCACAGAACTATGTCAAACGAGCCGATTGCCGCCCATTGGACATAATTTCTGCGATCTAGGTCTCTATAAACGAGCCGGGGCGGCGCGCGGATGTCGTTGCAAGCATCCGCGGCGCCGAGCGCAACCGACCTCGCAGGTGGTTCGTCGGCGCGCGCGACACCGGTCGCGATCACGGCTAGGGGCAGCGGGACCGCTACAGCGAGAGCGACGCGCCGACGAGACTTGGTGCGCTTTGCGCTCATTGACGCTCGGTCGATGATGCCGCGCCTGCGCACTTAAACTCCACGTCCACCCAACGCGCTAAGTCGGGTACGACGCATCCAGAGGGCTGAGTGAGCTTAGGGGA
>Ga0181536_10002751_pt1 | contig 19578 bp, 14 predicted proteins | sample PEATcosm2014_Bin_41_FD_121105 | JGI IMG/M metagenome (GOLD analysis project Ga0181536, IMG submission 121105) | Peatland microbial communities from MTU Mesocosm Facility, Houghton, MI, USA - PEATcosm2014_Bin17_60_metaG | ecosystem: Environmental > Terrestrial > Soil > Wetlands > Peat | place...
CACGCGCTTTGAAGCCAAATGGGGGCCGGACGACGCTCCGGTCAGCCGCCTGTACAAGAACAACCGCGACGGAACGTTTACGGATGTGACCGCAAAAGCCGGATTGCTGCGCACCGGATGGGGCCAGGGCGTGTGCGCGGGCGACTACGATAACGACGGCCACGATGACTTGTTTGTGACGTACTGGGGGGATTGTGCCCTCTATCACAACAACGGCGACGGCACGTTCACGGATGTCGCCGTGAAATCGGGAGTCACCACGCGGACGACGACCGGCCTCGAACGCTGGAATACCGGCTGCGCCTTTATTGACTATGACCGCGACGGGCATCTCGATCTGTTCGTGGCCAACTACATCGACTTCGATCCGAAGAACACGCCGCTGCCGGAATCAGGGCCGTGCCTTTATAAGGGCCTTTTGGTGGCCTGTGGTCCGCCGGGCTTGCAAGGCGGCAAGAATATTCTGTTTCACAACAACGGCGACGGCACGTTTACGGATGTGAGCGAGAAAGCCGGCATGCTGAAGACGCCCGGAACGTACGGACTCGGCGTGCTCGTGTCTGACTTCGACAACGATGGATGGCCCGACATTTACGTTGCCAACGATTCGACCTCTTCGTGTCTTTACAAGAATAATCACGATGGCACGTTTACGGACATCGCGATTGAGGCGGGCGTGGCCTACAGTCCCGACGGCAAACCGCAGTCGGGCATGGGCGTTTCCGCCGCCGATTACGATTGCGACGGATATCTTGACTTGGTCAAGACCAATTTCGCAGGCGACACCGCGAGCCTCTACCGGAACTTAGGCAACATGACTTTCGATGACCAGACGTTACAGGCCGGACTCGGCCGCAACACCCGCTTCCTGAGCTGGGGCGTCGGCTTTTTCGACTTCGATAACGATGGCTGGCAAGATATTCTCATCTGCAACGGCCATGTCTATCCCGAAGTCGGCGAGACGAACCTCGAAGCCGGTTATCGTGAGCGAAAGGAGCTGTATCGCAATCTGGGGAATGGCAAGTTCGCCGACGTGTCGATGGACGCCGGGCCGGGCATTCTCGAACAGGTTCCAGGCCGCGGCTGCGCCTTCGGCGATTTCGACAACGATGGCGACATCGACGTTGTGGTTAATTGCATGAACGACGTTCCCCAATTGCTGCGTTGCGATCAAGCGGCCAAGACAAACTGGCTGAAGGTCAAAACCGTGGGCGTAAAGTCGAACCGCTCGGGCATCGGCGCTCGCATTTACTGTGCGACCGAGGGCGGCCACCGGCAGATGGACGAAGTCCGCAGCGGCGGGAGCTACATGTCCCAGAACGATCTGCGCGTGCATTTCGGACTGGGAAAGGCACTGAAGGCCGACCTCGAGATTCGGTGGCCGAGTGGCGTCGTCGACAAGGGGGTTGCTGTTGCGGCGAATCAAGTCATCACGGTGATCGAAGGGAAAGGCATTCGATCGTGAGCGCTGCAATTCGTCTCAACCCGCCAGGTCGGCGGCCGTAATTCTGCGGCTTGTCCGGTAGGCTTCGAGCGCCATCTGCACGGGGCGCGTCGCCGAGATACCAGCCTGTAAACCGGCATTTGGCTTGCTATCGCCGGTGATGGCGTCGAGGAAGTTCCGTGTGTGAGCTCGCTCCAAGTTCTCGGTGGAGTTCACGGTTTCCGCCGTACCGCTGCGAGGCGTGAACGTGTATCCCTCGCGGGAAAGATCAAGCAGTCCCTCGGTGCCTTCGAATAGCACGCTGGGACGATCGTTGCGAATCGAGAGTACGGAGGATTCAAAGCTCAGGTTCCAGTCACGATACTGAATGAGCGCGCTGGTGGTATCGGGATTGCGGCGGCCATCTTTGAGGACAAAGATTCCTCCGCCGGCAACCGCGGACTGCGGCGCATCATCATTGAGCATCCATTGCGCCACGTCGGCCCAGTGCGTCAGGATGTCGGCCAGCAGCCCGCCGCCATACTCCGGGAAGTAGCGCCAGGAATCATAGCGGACGGCTTCATAGGGAACGTGCGGCGCCGGTCCGAGAAACCGTTCCCAGTCCAGTCCCGCGGGCTTCGGTCCCGGCGGAATTTGGCGCCGCTGCCACGGGAAGTTGTGCCACACGCAGCGGGCGTAGACCACCTTACCAAGCCGCCCGGTTTCGAAGATTTCGTGCTTCGCCCGCCAGTAATGCGCACCGCTGCGCTGTTGCGTGCCGCATTGTAGGATCTTGCCGCCTCCTTCGAGGGCGCCGGCGAGCTGGGTCCGCTCCCCCCATCGATGCACCGTGGGCTTTTCAAGGTACACGTGCTTGCGCGCGGCGAGAGCTGCGGTGGCCAGCGTGTTGTGCAGATGGTCGGGAGCGGCGATGATCACCGCATCGACACCGGGTAGGGCCAGCGCTTCTTCATGCGCGACCACTTGTTTGACTGTATCCGCGGTCTTGAGCGCGGCCACAGCACGGTTCCGCTGGACATCGTAGATGTCGCAGATTGCTATCAGTTCGGCTCGACTGTCAGCGAGCAAAGCTCCCGAAACCTCGCGCCCGCGCCGGCCAGAGCCGATCAGCGCAACACCGATTCGCGAATTCGCTCCGGCAACGCGGCGGTAAGAGGCCGCCGCGACCGTTGTGCCAACGGCACCTTTCATCACGTCACGTCTAGTAAGCGGGAAGGTCACACGCACCCTCAGATGGAAAAATCCTCGCCGTGCCACACGCCTTCTTCGTCCGGTACCGGAGTGTGCGGCGGCTCCCCATCCCCGGCAAACTTTTCCAGCCGATCGACACGCGCCATGAGAGTCATGAGCGTGGCGCCGATCGTATCCGGTAGCAACGTGTGCTGAAAGTCAGGATCGTCGCGAGGAGAGTGCGCCTTGGCGCGAATGATAGTGCGGCCCGGAACACCGACGACCACCGAATTCGGCGGCACCGATTTGACCACAACCGAATTCGCCCCGATGCGGCAGTCATCGCCGATTTCGATCGCTCCCAGCAGTTTCGCTCCGGCGCCAACGACCACACGGTCCCCCAGGGTTGGGTGGCGCTTTTCGTGACTCAGGCTCGTGCCGCCTAGCGTGACTCCATGATAGATGGTCACGTCGGCGCCGACTTCCGCCGTCTCGCCGATCACCACTCCCATACCGTGGTCAATGAAAAAGCCGGGGCCGATCTTCGCGCCCGGGTGAATTTCAATACCTCAGAGTACGGGTGATCTGGGCCAGCACTCGCGCCACCAGACGGAGCTTGTGACGCCACAACCAGTGCGTCAGGCGGTAGGTCCAGATCGCGTGCAGGCCCGAGTAGCAGAGCAAGACCTCCAGCGCGTTTCGCGCTGGCGGGGTCGCGTTTGAGGACAGATCGGACGTCGCGGACAATCGTTCGTGCGGGGTGCATATCCGCGCGATCCCGGCTAAACGGACAGGTCCGCGAAGAGCACCGTACTGAGGTAGCGCTCGCCGAACGACGGGATGATGACAATAATCAGCTTGCCAGCATTCTCCGGCCGGCGCGCCACTCGCACGCCCGCCCAAAGCGCCGCGCCGGAGGAGATCCCGACCAACAGCCCTTCTTCGCGCGCCGCCCGCCTGGCGGTTTCTATGGCATCGTCATTCTTCACGCGAATAATCTCATCGTAGATCTCGCGGTTGAGAATGTCCGGAACAAATCCCGCGCCGATTCCTTGGATCGGATGCGGACCTTTCGCGCCTCCTGATAACACCGGCGAGGCGTCCGGTTCCACTGCCACACATCGGAAAGACGGTTTGCGAGACTTGATGACTTCGCCCACACCCGTGATGGTCCCTCCTGTACCGACACCGGAAATGAGGATGTCCGCCTGCCCATCGGTGTCGCGCCAAATCTCTTCGGCGGTCGTGCGGCGATGCACGGCTGGGTTCGCCGGGTTCTTGAACTGCTGGGGCATGAAGTAGCGGGGATCGGACGCGGCCAACTCCTCCGCTCTTCGGATGGCTCCGGCCATGCCTTCCGGGCCCGGTGTGAGGATGAGATCGGCGCCATAGGCCCGCAGTAATTGGCGCCGTTCTTTACTCATCGTCTCCGGCATGGTGAGGACGCACCGGTAGCCGCGCGCGGCGCAGACCATCGCCAGCGCAATCCCCGTATTGCCGCTGGTTGGCTCCACGATGATCGTGTCTTCATGGATGAGGCCGGCCTGCTCAGCGGCTTCGATCATGGAAACGCCGATGCGGTCCTTCACGCTATGCGCCGGATTGTAGAATTCCAGCTTCGCAACCAGGTCGCCGGCCGCTCCGGCGGAGAGCCGGTTGATACGAACCAGCGGTGTGTTGCCGACTAGCTCAATGACATCTTTCGCGATTCGCAAGGTTTCTCCAGTGGTTTGTTCTCTTCTTTTATACCCCGAGAGGAGAGCGGTGGTGGCTCTATACCCCAAACACGCGCCGGATGTGTTCCCTATCTGGACCCAACGCCGCCGTATTGCCCGGAGTCGGGCCGCCGCCTTCTTCGTCGATCAGCCAGCCGGACCAATCGGTGTTCTTGATGGCTAGCGCCAAGTCCTGAAAGTCAAAATCGCCTTGGCCTAGGGGAACCTGCGTGGGCTCGCCGGTCCCACGTCGAAAGGTTTTGATATGACAGCCGAGAATGCGCTTGGAGTGCCGGCGTAGGAACTCGGCCGGATCGCCGCCGCCCAGATAGGCGTGTCCCGCATCGATGAGAAAGTCCACTAACTCCGCGCTCGTAGCATTCGCGAGCGCTTCCACCTCAGCATTGTGATTGGCGAACTCCGGGTTGTGATTGTGGTAAGCGAGGCGTAGACCCTTGTCCCGGCACGTCTTCGCCAATGCCTCCAACTTGGCTGCCTTCGTTCGTAGCGCTTCCGGTTCGAACTTACCTTCCGGCGAGAGAGCGGCGCCACTCATGACGATGCACTCGGCGCCCAGCGCCGCCACTCCTTCCAGCGTTTTGGGGAAGGTGTCTGGATGTGCCTCGGCCATCGACATGTGCGCGCCGATGAAACCCACGCCGGTTTGCTCAATCTGGCTGCGTGCCTCTTGGCTGCGGTCGAACTGGCCGCGCACGAACCGGACGTTGCACTCGAAGCCGGCGTAGCCAAGTTCTTTCATCTTGCCGAGAGCGCCCAGCAGAGCGGGGAAGTCGCCCGGCTTCAGTGCGAATCCGTTCGCCTGGCAACCGACTTTCACTGTTCCCTTGGCGAAGCCTGGCAGTGCCGTCTGCGCGGCTGCGGCGAATAAGAAGTGCCGTCGAGTAATCATGCAAACTCTCTGCGCAGTGCGGCCATGGCCGGCGCCACCGCACGCTCGCCCGGCTTGGATCCGTCCTCGCGCTCCTCTTCCGCCAGCACCCAGCCCTGCCAGTTAGCCTTCTTGAGCACCGCGGCTACCTGGGCCAAAGGAAAGTCGCCGGCGCCGAGCGGTACTTGCTTGCTGTCGCGAAAGTCGCGTAGGTGCAGACCAATGATGCGCTGATGGTTCTCTTCGAGGAACGCCGGCACATCAGCGCCGCCTTGGAAGGCGTGGCCTGCGTCGAGCAGAAAGCCGACGAGGTTCGGATCGGTGAAGCGCAGCAGCCGCTGGATCTCCCAGGCCCCATTCTCGAATTCCTTATCGTGATTATGGTACGCCAGCTTCAAACCAAGCCTCTTCGCCAAGATCCCCGCGTTGTGCAGGCCCTCCACTTTACGTGCCAATTCCTCATCGGTGGACGCCGGCGCCCCACTCAATATGAGCCGTTGCGCCCCCAGTGCCGCGCCGGTTTTCGCGACGCTTTCACACAACTCCGCGGGTGCGATATGCGTCCGCTCATCATACTGCAAAAGGAAAATGTGGACACCGAAGAATTGGAGCCCCGACGACTCGATCTTCCGGCGCGCGGATTCGAGATGTTCCGCTTGCGATTGCAGGTTGCGGAAACCGGTCTCGAAGCCAGCGAAGCCGAGCTCGCGAATCTTTCCCAGCACGGCCAGGAGCGAATCGAAGCGAGCCGGGTCGATGGGCCACGCATTCGTCTGGCAGCCGAGTGAGATTCTCGGCGCTGCGCCGGCCATTAAATAGGATGAGCCCAACCCCATCAACAGAGCTCGGCGCGACGGCATCTCAATATTTTCCACGCTTCGGCTGGATCAAGTCCAGGCCGGCACGAGTTGAACCACTCTTTTCGCGCGCTAAACCTCTTCTGTTGTGTCAACTTCCGGGAGCACGTCGTTCTCGCGAGCCATCCAGACATAGAGAGTTGGCAGTAGGAAAATACTCATCACCAGGCCGACGAGTAACCCTCCAACGATCACGATTGCAAAGGGCCGCTGTGAGTCGGAGCCAATGCCATGCGACAGTGCGGCGGGCAGCAATCCGAGGGTCGCCACCAGCATGGTCATCATGATGGGGCGAAGCCGCAGAACGGCTCCCTCGACCGCGGAGTCTGTCACCGTGCGGCCGCGCGCGCGAAGCTGATTGATGTACTCGAGCATAATCACGCCGGTCTGGACTGAGACGCCGAACAGCGCGAGGAAGCCGACGCCAGAGGAGACGCTGAAGTTCGTGTGTGATACCAGGAGCGCCAGCAGGCCGCCGATCGGCGCAATCATCACATTGACGAGAATTAAAGTCGCCCATTTAAGGGAGCGAAACATAGTGTAGAGGATGATGAAGATCAGCAGGATCGTGAGCGGCACGATCACCAAGAGCCGTGCAGCAGCGCGCTTTTCACTTTCGTATTCACCCTCCCAATCGATGTGATAGCCACGAGGCAGCTTCAATTGCTGGTTTACTTTCTGAATCGATTCCTCGACGGCGCTTCCAAGGTCGCGGCCGCGCACACTGTACTTGATGGCTATATATCGCTGGTTACCTTCGCGATAAATCTCGGAGCCACCGTCGCGTTCCTCGACCTTGCAGAGCTGTGCAAGCGAAACGCGTTCGCCGGAAGGAGACAATAATCGAATGTTTTCGATGGCTTGCCTCGTGTTGCGGTACTGCGGGAGGTAGCGCAGCACAAGGTCGTATCGCTGTTCACCCTGCAAGACCTGGGTGAGCGCATTGCCTCCAGCGGCGGTCTGGATGGCATCTTGGACATCTGCCACGTTGATTTGATATCGCGCCGCTTTCTGCCGGTCGACCTCGAAGTTGTCGTTGGGCTGGCCAAGCACGCGAAAGACTCCGAGATCCTCGATTCCCTGAACCTTGCGCATGATGTTGACGATCTGATCGGCCTTATCTTCGAGAACCCTGAGGTCATCGCCATACACCTTCGTAGCAAGCTGTCCCTTGACTCCGCTGACGGCTTCTTCCATGTTGTCAGCGATGGGCTGGGAGAAGTTCCAAATCGCACCGGGGATCTTTGTGAGCTCGCGGTTCATGGCCGCGATAACTTCCTCCTTGTTCTGATGAAACGCCGGACGCCATTGTTCTTTGGGCTTGAGGTCGACGAAATACTCCGTATCGAAAAAGCCGGTCGTATCCGTCCCGTCATCCGGACGTCCCACCTGGCTGGTGCATTGCGTGACTTCGGGCCAGGAGCACAACAGAATTCGGGCTTGGTTCGCCAGCCGGATGCCTTCACTGGGCCCGGTGCTTGGAGCAAGCGTTCCGCGCACCCACAAAGCACCCTCATCCAAGTGGGGAAGGAACTCAGAACCGATCACTCCGCTTTGCCAGAGGTACAGCGCCACGCCCAGGCCAGCCACTCCTCCGGCGACCGTAACGTAACGCATGCGAATGGCCAGGCGTAGAAGCCACCGGTATCGATCCGTAAGCCACATCATTACCGGGTTATGCCACTCGCGGGTACCTTTAGGAAAGAAGAAACTAGAGAGCACTGGCGACACAAGCACCGAAAACAGCAAGGCTCCTAAGAGAGCAAATGTCACCGTCCAGGCCATGGGTTTGAACAGCCGGCCTTCCACGCGTTGCAGCGTGAAGATGGGCAGATAGGCCGTGATGATAATCGCGATGGCAAAAAATACCGGCCGCTGGACCTCATGCGCCGCATCGAAGATTTTCTCCTTCGGGGTCCTGCCGTCGGCTTCGCGGCGGCTAAGATGGCGAACGATATTTTCGACCATGACCACCGCTCCATCCACCACCATGCCGAAATCCAGCGCTCCCAGTGACAACAGGTTTGCAGGAATGCCCTTGAGTTTCAGACACGTTGCGGCGAACAACAGCGAAAACGGGATGGTTAGGGCGACGATGATGGCTCCGCGCGCATTCCCCAGAAACAGAAAGAGAACGATGACCACCAGAATGATGCCCTCGGTGAGGTTGTGCAGCACCGTGTGGGTGGTAAAGTGCAACAGATCGCTACGGTCGATGAGCGGAATTATTTTGACGCCCGCCGGCAGAATGTGATCGTTCATCTCCTTCACTTTTTCGTGAAGGGCCTCTAGCGCCGTGTCTGAATCGGCGCCCTTGCGCAGGAGCGCGATTCCCGAGACTACATCATCGTTGTCGACGATTTTTCCGTCTTCGTGCCGGATCGCCCGCGCGAATTGGCCCAGCCGGATCTTCGGGCCTTGCTGGACGACGGCGATATCCTTGACGCGGAGTGGCGTGCCGCTCTTGGTCATGATGACCGTGTTTTCGATATCGTGGACGTTCTTGACCAGCCCCACTTCCTGGATGTTGATCTGTTGCAGCCCGGCTTCGACGAAGCTGCCGCCGGCATTGACGTTGTTATTGGTGAGCTGTTGCTCCACCTGGGCGAGGCTGAGCCCGTAGGCAATGAGCTTGTTGGGATCGACGCGCACCTGATATTCGCGCGTGGGGCCGCCAAAGCTCGCTACATCGACGATATTGGGGACGGCCTTGAAGTTCTTCTCAACCACCCAGTCTTCGATGGATTTCAGCTCCATCACGTCATACGCCGGGTTCGTACTGTGCAGCGTGAAGAAATAGATCTGGCCTACCGGACTCCAGTCGGTGCCCATTTGCGGCACGACGCCTGTAGGCAGGGTCACCTGCGCCAGGCGCTCGAGAACTCTCTCCCGGTTCCAGGCGTTCTCCGTGCCATCATCGAAGATCAGCTTCAGGTCGGAGAGTCCGAACAGCGAGAACGAGCGCAGGTGCACCACCCCGGGAATGCCGTTCATTACGATTTCGAGCGGAATGGTGACTTGCTGCTCGATTTGCTCGGCGGAGATTCCCGGCCACTGCGTGATGACGTCCACATAGTTGTTCGCCACGTCAGGATACGCTTCGACCGGAAGTTGGTGGAACGAAACCGCACCCCAGGCAAACAGTAAAATCGCCGCCGCCAGGACCAGAAAGCGGTTCTTCAGGGCGAAATCGACGAGCTTGCCAATCATCTACTGCTCCACGGTGTTCTGGAACACCAGCGCATTCGCAACGACTTGTGCGCCGGGTTCAACGCCGCGTACGATCTCCTGCATGTTGCCCGGAAGCATATTCCCGGCGACGACTTCGAGGCGGCGGAAGCTTCCATTCTGCATTGGCGTGTAGACCCACTCGCGGTCATGCAGATGTAGAATGGCAGCCGCAGGAACAACCGCGCGCTTCTCCCGTTGCAACCCGTGGAACGTGGCGGTGACAAACATCCCGAGGCGCAACAGGCCAGGATTCTCCATTTCCAGCCGGACCTTAGTCGTGCGAATGGTGGGGTCCAGTACTGGCAGTATGTTGCTGATTCGTGCCTTTAAAACTCGATCCGGGTACGCGCTCAGATGGATGTCAGCATACTCGCCCAGATGAACCTGCGCCATATCGTTTTCGAACACGTCGCAGACGATCCACACATGAGACATGTCAGAGATGGTGAACGGATTTGGCGCGGTGAGAGCCTGCACGCCCGAGGAGTTGGTAATCTCTTGGTCCGTGATGATACCGGAAACCGGAGCGTAAACTTCCACGATTCCGGTAGGGTGATCAGGATCAGACCCGAGAAGGTGGAGATGCTCCTTCGTCGTATCGAGAACGATTTGGGCGTCATCCTCGGCATTCTGGGCTATCTCCTGAGCGCTCTTCGGAATCGCCCCGTGCTCGAATAGGATGTTGGCGCGGTCGAGCTGGATCTTCGTCAATTGCTCGTTCTTGACGGCCTGCCGGTAATCCGAAAAGGCGCTGGAGATGTCCGTGCTTCGGACTTTGAACAGAAGCTGCCCTTTTTTGACGCTATCGCCCAGCCGCGCGTCGATTTCCACCACGCGCCCAGAAGCCAGCGAGGGCACGGGCACCTGCCGTGACACATCAGGGCTCACGGCTCCTGTTACATTCAGCTCCGGTATCGCGATCTTCTCGCCGGCCGTGGCCAGGGGAAAGCGTTCCGGATGGTCTACCTTGAAATTGTTAGCGTCCAGGTCAGGTTCCACGGTGGCGGTAACGGGACCCGTGCCGGCCTGCGCACCCTGCTCGGCCGTTACTTTCCTCTCGCACCCGGTGACGAAAAGGCATAATCCCGAACACAAAATTACTGTTCCGGCGAGTGTGCGATTCATTGGATAACCTCCCGCCCGGCCGCCATGTTCATTTGGGCCGCCGCCGTTAAGTACGAACCGATCAGATTCAGGTACGCCAGTCGTGTGTCCCGGTACGCTTTCTCCGCATCTAAGTAATCCAGAAGAGACGCGCCGCCGTTCTGGTACGAGAAAGAAATCCTGGTCCGGTTATCGGTGGCTAATTGCAGGTATTTTGTCTTGTAAGGACGGAGCAGATTCAAAGTGCTGACCAGCGTCACATAGGCGGAGTCCACATCGCTGAAAACCTGCGCTTCGGTTGCATCTCTTAATCGCTCGTTGCGTCCGATGTCGAGTTGTGTTCGCGCCTTCTCACCCTGGTTGCGGTCAAAGATGCGTAAGGGGATGCTGACGCTGAAACCCATGTAAACCGGAATCGGAGGGTTGCGCGCAAAATCTACACTGAAAGTCGGATCTGTCGAGCCGTTCGCAACGGCGAGTTGATGATTCACCTTGGCCAGGTCCACGCTCTGCAAAGCGGCCTTCAGGTCCGGCCGGGTCGCCAGTGCGACATCCCGGAATTCCTGCATAGTCATCGCCTGCTCGGCGAAATCGTACGGTCCGGCGACGTCAAACTGCTCGATTGGCGTCCGCTCATTCAGGAGCATGAGGAGTTGGATCTTGGACGTGCGAAGATTCACCAGGGCCGTCTCATAGTCGGATTCGAATTGGACGCGCTGCAATTCCAGGCGATCCAGGTCCACTTGGGCCATGTCGCCAGCTTTGAAGCGAGTGCGGTTTACAGTGAGCTCCCGGTCCCAATACTCCAGGTTCTCCTTCGCGTTTTGCAGCACCGCCTTGGCCTGCAACGTCTGCACGAATGCGCTGCGCAGGTTGAACATCAGGCCGCGCTCTTCGTCTTGGAACGTGGATGCGGTGATATCCGTGGACTTCTTTGCGCTCTCCAGGCGTAGCTCCCGCTTGTGCTGCCGCTCGTGCAGGTAACTAACCGAGCCGGAAGGGAACGCGAAGTCGAAAGGGCGGTAGCTGGTTCCCCCTCCATTGGGGGAGGGCTGTGTGGAGAAGGGGTTAATTTGATCGATGCTCCCCGTTACGTCGGGGTTGGGGCGGAGATTAGCGGTGATCTCGGCGGTCTTGGATTCATCGATATTGAGCTGAGCAGCCTTCAGGGTGGGGTTCGTAGCCTCGAACTTGTCCTTGATCTGCTGCCAGGTGAAAGCCGTCTGAGCGAGCATGCTCTGGGCCAATCCGGCCATCACGAGAAACCCCAGTGGTACGCGTGTGGCTAAGCTCGCCAAGAGACCTCCCCGAAGGTTGTGCCGCTGAATACCACCGGCCTGTTCTGCATAGAAGCGACTTCGATATCCAACAACGTCAGTCAACACAAGCTACCCCGCCCTTCATCACAACTCTTCGTTGCGTTACAACGGCAGCGGGCCACCGTCTTTGGGACGTCTGAGTCTCGGCTGCCACATTGCCCCTCTCAGATTCGGCAGACCAGTTCTGCAAAATGTTCATGAGGAGTACTTCACTACGGGTCTGCTGGACAGAGCAGTACACCCAACAGTTTAGGAGCCTGGACTGCGCCGTCCTCTCGATCATTTGTCTACAGCTGATCTGTCTTTCGATTGGATCTTTCGGATAGCCGATGGATACCAAGCGCGGAACTGGGCGGTTCCTCTAAAATGGGACGACAGGATCTCATTGCAACCAAGCATACCGCAGCAACTGTTCTTGCGCTTCCTACGAGGAGGCAGGGCTGCAATATTGCTGCGCGCGGGAATCCTGACCACCGTCATTGCGCTCATCGATTGGCGTTTTGACGTGAATATTTCCTTCGGTTTTCTCTATTTGTTCCCCATGCTGATGGTGGGGGGGCGCCTTACCCGATGGCAGATTGCACTGGTTGCCGCACTCTATACCGGTCTCAGCGAGGCGTTCGGTTCCTTCCCCTGGGCGCCGGAGGTCGGATTTCCTCGCCTGATCCTCACCTTCGCGGCTTTTTTTGGTACGGGGTTATTTGTTTTTGAGTCGGCACGAAACCGCCGTCTGGCCAATCAGCACCTAGGTGAGATCGAGAAGGAAGTCGGGCTGCGCCGTGAGGCCGAGGAGCAGTTGAAGTTCCTGATCGAAAGCAGTCCGGCTACGATCTTCACTCTGGACGCCAGTGGCAAGGTTTTGTTGGCCAATGACGCGGCACACCGGCTTCTCGGGATGGAAGCGCATGAGCTGGAAGGTCAATACATTTCCCGGTATTTTCCCGCACTCGCGGTCGTGCCGTCCATAAAGGCGGAAAGCCAAGCCTTTCGAACAGTGATGGAGTGCCGCGGGTGGCGGCTGAACGGTGAAGTTCTGCTAGCCCACATCTGGTTCTCCACTTACCGGACGGCGTCCGGCCCGAGACTCGCTGCGGTTGTCTTCGACGCTTCGGAAGACTTACGGGAGCGGGAGGAATTCAGCCTGCAGCAGTTGCAGTCAGCCTCCAAAATCCTTGTGGGCGCGGTTTGCCACGAGATCCGGAACATGTGCGGCGCCATCGCCGCGGTTCATGCCAAGCTCGCACGGAACGAACGGCTGTCCCGCAGTGACGATTTTCGTGCGCTCGGATCTCTAGTGGAAGGCCTGGGCAGGATGGCCGGGCTCGAGCTACAGCACACGAAACAGCTGGAGGCGGAGAGGATCGACTTACACCCGGTTCTCGAGGATCTGCGCATCGTAATCGAACCTTCTTTTCGTGAATCCGGCATCTCCATTCGGTGGGAAATACCGGAGTCGCTGCCGGCGGTTTCCGCAGAGCCGCAGGCACTTTTGCAAGCATTCCTGAACATCACAAAAAATGGCCAGCGCGCCATGGAGAATCAGCCGCGCAAGGAAATGACGATCACGGTAGGGGTAAATGGCAACGCCCTTGTCGTGCGATTCATCGATAGCGGACACGGCGTTGCCGCTCCGGATCAGCTGTTCAAGCCCTTTCAGCCGGGTGCCGACGCGACCGGGCTGGGCCTATATTTGTCGCGAGCTTTCGTCCGCGCTTTTCAAGGTGACATCAAGTACGAGCCGCGCGAGGCTGGATGCTGCTTTGCGGTCGTCCTGACTCCGGTATGGGACCAGCCGGAGGAACCTTTGGATAGGGAACATGGTGAAAACCCGCCTACTGCTGCTCGACGATCACACGCTCTTTCGGGAGAGCCTCAGCCGGCTGCTAGACAGTGAGCCCGACTTCCAGATGGTGGCCCACTGTGCGACGTCAGGCCAGGCGCTCAAGGTCCTCGCCCGCGAGCCCATCGATCTGGTGCTGCTTGACTACGACCTGGGTGATGAATACGGCTTCGAGTTTATCCGCAAGGCGCGCGACGCGGGCTATACCGGCCGTATCTTCATAGTTACGGCAGGCATGACCGACGCCGACTCCGTCCGGGCGCTGGGCAACGGAGTGTGCGGTATCTTCCTCAAGCACAGCTCACCGGCGTTGCTGACTGAAGCGATCCGCAAGGTAATCGCCGGCGAAACTTGGATCGATCAGCGCTGTATTCAGGCCCTCGTCCAGGCAGTGGATCGCACGCACGAACGTGAGCGACGAAAGCAACTAACCGAACGTGAACGGCAGGTGCTATTGACGGTCTTCGAAGGCTTGAGTAATAAAGAAATCGCCAACCGCCTCAACGTGTCCGAGGCATCAGTGAAGTCTGCCCTCCAGCAGTTGTTTGCAAAAACCGGCGTCCGCACGCGAAGCCAGTTGGTGCGCGTTGCATTACAGGAACATGCCGACGACTGGGGGTTACGCCCGTGAAATTAAAATCGTAGCTGGTTCCAGAGTTGGACAGTTCTGCCTGGAGTCCGCGAGAGGCGGGCCTTGGGAAGGTTTGACGTCGACATTCCCGGTGCGCAAAGTGAATAATTATGCATAGCTAGGAGGCTTGGAACGTACTCGGGGGGTTAACGCTTGCCTTTTTGCCTGCATTGACTTCTCGCCAAGTCAAGATATCAGGAGGCTAACGTGGCTTGCAGCAGCCGCAGACTGAGAAGGTTCGGACTTTCAACGGTCCTACTCGTATTCGCCTGGACCGCCAAAGGCCAGGACGGCATCAAGGAATACTCGATCGTCGTGACGAAACCGGAAGCCGAGTACACGATCGACGTTCAGGGCACGATGGATCCCGAGAACGTCGAAATTGATATCGAGAACCTCGGCGACCAGCCGGTTGTGAACCCCCGCATGACGGTGAACGGGGATTACGACTGGTACGACGTGAAGTCCCTGGTGAAGGAAATCACTCGAGGTTGCGAAACGGATGAGGAAAAAGCGCTGGCCATCTGGTCCTGGGTGCATTGGAAGCGGTTTCAAAGGGAGCCTCACGACGATTCTTCTCTCAACCCGGTGCGAGGTCTCAATGGCTACGGCTACGGAATTTGTGGCCACACCTCCGCCTGGCTGAAGTGCTTGTTTACAGCCGCTGGTCTGAAAGCGAGGGTTTGGGAGATTACAGGCCACACCGTGTCCGAAGCTTTCTATAACGGTGCCTGGCACATGCTTGACGGCAACGTGAGGGTTTTCTACCTCGATCGCGACAACCGGACGATCGCCAGTCTAGCCACGCTTGAGCATGATAAATGGCTTATCGAACGGGGGATCCATCCCAGGGATCCTTGGTTCCGCGGACCTGACTCTCCGGAACGCAATCGGGAATTCGTTCACTACATTATTTCCTACAAGGACAATTGGGAGAGTGATGGCTATGATTCCGAGATCAACAAGCCCTACACAATGGCCATGACATTGAGGCCGGGGGAGAAACTTGTTCGGTGGTGGAAACCGGTGCTTGGAAAATTTGAGGGGCGCGATAGTGATCCTCTTGTACCCGAGCGTTATGCCAATGGCCGGCTCGTCTGGGAGCCAGACCTGAAGCGGATTGATGTAAAGGACTATATCCATGTTCCTCCGATCGGGAATATTACGACTCGCGGCCAGGATGGCAGAGATCCGGCGATTCACATTGCCGAACTTCAGGATGGCGACCTGTATGACCGTGCCTCCCGCTTCACTATTCCGATCCGCAGTCCCTATCCGATCGTGGGCGGGCGCCTCTTTTGTGCCCTAGTCAAACAAGGTGACTCTTCCCTCGATCAAGCCGAGATCTTCTTTGGCGAGCCTCGATGGAATAACGGGGACCTGTACAGCTATCTCTGGGGTAAAGGAACCGAGAACCTGGAAATCGATCTCGATCCCAGTTTCCTCAAGCATGGAGTCCTGTACAACTACTCCATCGGCTTCACACTCCGAGGTAACGCAAAGTCTAATCCTCCCACGCAAGCGGGCGTGGACCATTTCCAGGTGATTGCCGACCTTCAGGTTTCCCCCCACAGTCTGCCGACGCTTTCCCTGGGCAAGAATCTGATTCACTATTCGGACGGCTCTACGGGCCCGAAGATGGTTCGCATAATCCATAGGTGGAGAGAGGTCAATGATCGGAGGCCGCCGGAGAAAGTCCAGAATGCCTTGAGCCCGGGCAATGGGGATGAGGTTGAAACACTCACGCCGACACTTACGTGGGCTGACGCGACTGCCTCGGACAAGGTGACTGACTACCAGGTTATGGTCAGCCTACGTCCGGATTGCCGATGGCCCCTATCCCCAACGCTTTACCAGAACGTGGGCTCTGCGAAGCCAGAATGGAAGGTTCCTGCCTCCTTCTTAAATCCTACGACCAATTACTATTGGAAGGTTCGTGCACGCGATGGCCGGGGCGAAATCGGGGATTGGAGCAGCGTGTTCCAGTTCAAAACAGGAACAACCGCGAGATAACGAGGCAGTCCGCCGCAGGCGCGGAATTGAGATTCTTCAAAGCGCCGTGGAACGAGCGGCTCTCTTCAGCGTCGTTTCGAGCCCCATGTTCTTGACGAGCCGATACAGATAGTTCGGATGGACGCCCAGTAACCGCGCCGCCTCGGTGTGATCGTACGAAGCCTGATCGTAAGCGCGCTGGACTGCGGCGCGTTTGGCAGCGTTCACGGCATCCTGTAATAAGCCGCCACTCCCATCCTCGCCCTGGGGCTCGCGAAGCGCTTCAGGCAGATCTTCCGGCAGGATCATGTTCGCCGACCCCAGCACGACGGCACGCTCGATGGCATTCTCAAGTTCGCGAATGTTTCCTGGCCAGTCGAAGGCGCGCAAGAGTGCCGCAGCTTGAGGCGAAATGCCAGCTATCTTGCGCCCGCACTTCGCTGCACAACGCGTGGCGAAATGGTTCGCCAGCGGCATAATGTCCTCGGGCCGCTCGCGCAAAGCGGGCGTGCGCAGGGTGATCACATTCAATCGATAATAAAGATCCTGCCGAAAACCGCCCTGCTGGATCGTCTCTTCGAGATTGCGGTTCGTCGCGGCGACGAGACGGAAATCGAGTTGAATGACGCGGGTGCCGCCAACGCGCTCCACCTCCCGGTGTTGCAAAACCCGAAGTAGTTTCGCCTGGAGTTGGATAGGCATCTCCCCGATTTCGTCGAGCAATATGGTGCCGCCCCCGGCCGCCTCCAGCTTGCCTCGCTTCTGTATCAACGCTCCGGTAAACGCGCCTTTCTCATGACCGAATAACTCGCTTTCGAGCAGCGTTTCCGTCAGCGCGGCGCAGTTGATGGCGACGAAGGGTTTGGCCGCTCGCCCGCTGGTGCGATGAATGGCGCGCGCGACAAGTTCCTTGCCGGTGCCGCTCTCTCCGGTGATCAATACCGTCGCATCGGTTTGCGCAACCCGGGCGATCCGGCTCCGCAGTTCAGACATCAGCCGGCTCCCGCCGCGCAGTTCATCTTCAATGCCGAGTTCCTCTTTCAACTGACCGACCTCGCTTCGCAGCTGCTCGAGGTGAAATGCATTCTCGATCGCTATCGAGGCGATCTGCGAAATCAGGGTGATCAGACCGTGATCGGACTCTTGAAATGGCTCGGCGCGAGCGAGGTAAAGGGCACCGGCGATTTCGTCCCGGACGAAAAGCGGTACAGCAATTTCGCCGGGCGCGAAAATAGGCCGCCTCCGGGCCACTGCTTCGTATATGACAGGAAGAGCCGCGTCCCCGCTTTCATGGAGAAAGATCACGCCCCGGTCATTTGGAACGAGATCAGAGATAAGGGCCAGCAGGTGTTCCTTGAACACACGCTCAGTTGGCGTGCCTCTCGCTCCATACAGCTCGCGCGCGGATTGCAACAGCGTACTGATGCGGAGCATCGAAGGCACATGGTCCACTGCCTCCCCCATCGTTTCGTTAGTATATCTTCTTTCTTGGAAAGCCCGCTCTTGCAGTGACGCCATGGGCCGGGACCGGCCCTTTGCAGGGCCTTGCATTGCATGGGGCCGCAGGCTCGCGCGGTCCGCTTTCACCTTTTGGTTACAGGATTCATCTCATAGTTCAATAAAGCAGCGGCTGCGTCGCGTAAAACCTTTGCTTTCAATCTCCACATTTTGGAATTCGTGATGCATCTCTTCTGGCCGTTCCCGGAACAAAATCGACAAGCTCCAGGGAGCAGAAAGAGAAACTGAGATGAAAAACATTTTGACGAACCTCATGACGACGGTTGGCCTCCTCTGCACCCTCGGCGGCGGCCTCAACGCTCAAAGTTACCGGCTGTCCGCGACGGTCCCGTTTGGATGGCAGGCGAACAGTCAACACCTCGGCGCGGGAACGTACCAGGTCACCAAAGAACAGAATGCTCCGATGATCTCTGTGCGGAACACCACAGATGGAAAAGTCACGTACGTCATCACCAGCGCGTCGTCAGGCACGAATTCCCGTCCCAGGCTGGTCTTCCACCGCATCGGTGATCAGTACTTTCTGGCCGAAGTTTGGGCCCCGGGCTCCACTGGCGCCACGCTGGTCATGAGCAGCGCCGAAAAGGAATCGATGGCCTCAGTAAAGGGGCGCGAGGTGGCGACCGTCCTGGTTGACCTTCTGCCCGCGTTCAATTAACGGTTCCAGCCAGGCCTCTCCAAACACCCCGAGGGCCACGCAGTGCGTGGCCCTTTGTTGCGAAATAGTCGTTAATGCCTGACATCCTCGCCCTTTATCTCAGGTTCTTCTCGAAAAAGGCCCCGACTTTAGCGAGGTAGGACTGGGGAACCTTGGTATAAGCGCTGGTATGGATGGCGCCCGGCACCACCCATAGCTCAGCGTCTGGCAAGGCAGCCTCAATCTGCGGGCGCCGGTCGCTGTCGGCGGGCAATTCCAGAAGGCCATAGATGAGCAGTACCGGCCGAGGGGGAATTCGCTTCATAGCATCCACCGGCCGCAGTGTATGGAGATCATATCCATAGAGGACGCGTTCCATGAGCCGCGCCGCGGGGAAGAAGAACTGGGGTGTGCCTGATGACCTCTGCCAGCCCCTTTCAATACTCGCGTACTCATCTACGCCGGCGCCATCCGTGACGAGTGCGCTGATGTCCGGGTCGTCGGCTGTGGCGTAGACGCAAGATGTTGCGCCGAGCGAGGCACCCAGCGCCCCGATGCCGGCCGCCTGAATTCCCTGGCGTTTGATCCAGTCCACCGCCCCTTCGACGTCGTGCCGCTCGCCAATACCCCACGCGGAGTCGACGCCGCCGCTCAAGCCGTGTGTGCGCAGATCGATCATCAGGACATTGAAGCCGCGCCCCTGAAAAGTGTTGAGCGCGGCCCCCAGATCGAGGAAGTGGTCATAGAATTCAGTTGTGCGATTTTCGCCTCTTCCATGGACCATCAGGATCGCTTTGGTGCTCCCGGCCCGAGGAATCCACCATCCGGAGATCTCGATGCCGGCATCTCGGGAAGGCAAGCGCACGTCGCGATATTCCAGGTTGAATGACGCTGGCGTTGCTGAGAAGTAAGTGTTTCGTCGTGGATGCGCCCACGTATTCGCCGCGCGCACCCCGACGGCGAGGTAAATCAAGATGGCCAACACCACCATGCCTGCCCAAATGACTGCAACTGGCCCACGTCTGATGGCGCCAGACTTCGTCGTTGTGTCCATTGAGTCAGCCATTCTACATCGAAAGAAACGCGATTCGTAGTGGACTCATTACCTGCCTGTCGTTAGTATGTGATTTGTCCGGTCCAATTCACACGTGATCTGTCCGCTTACAGCGGGGCGGGTGATGCTGGGTGGTGGACGAATCCCAGCAGTACTCAGCCGCCGAGATGGAGCGGATGA
>Ga0181536_10002752_pt1 | contig 19569 bp, 9 predicted proteins | sample PEATcosm2014_Bin_41_FD_121105 | JGI IMG/M metagenome (GOLD analysis project Ga0181536, IMG submission 121105) | Peatland microbial communities from MTU Mesocosm Facility, Houghton, MI, USA - PEATcosm2014_Bin17_60_metaG | ecosystem: Environmental > Terrestrial > Soil > Wetlands > Peat | place...
CCGCCGGGCTGGTTGGAAACGTCAATCAGGCAATCGGCGGGGATGGGCTCGAATTCACGCAAATCGCCGAAGCGCGTGTAGGAGAGATTGTCCCACAATACACCGTAACCGCGGCTCGATACCAGAAATGGCACGACGACGTGCGTGTTATGCTGCCACAAATCGAGGTCCCAGCCCTTGATGTCAAGGATGCCGATTTGACGCTGGCCGAGGCCGTAGAGCGACTCATCGGCGTTTGGTTCCCACCGCTGGCGCACCTGGGACGTTTGCTCGCCCTGCACTTCGGCGGGAGTGATCGTCCGGCCATCGGCTTTTTCGGCCAGAATGGGTTTGCCATTGGAATCAAAAAATGCAACCGCGCCGGTGACGAGATTCACCCGCACCTGGAGTTTTGCGGTCGAGAGCGTTGCCACCCCATCCCGGGTGTCGAGCTTCCACCGGGTCTTCTCCTGGTGGCGCACTTCCGTTGCGGGCGTGCTGTGGGCAAGGAACGCGCGGTCCTTCGCCGCGGCGATGCGGATGACGTTGTCGGCGAAAACTTCCACCTTGAGGAAAGTGCCGTTGATTGGAACCACGATGCCGTCGGAGAGCTTTTCCGGCGCCGCCAACCGGTTCGGCTCAACCTGATTTTTTTGCTGCGATTCGTTGGCGGCCTGTGCCGGCCATTGGCCGTTGGCCGCCATCAGAGCGGCCAGAATAAAGCATTCAAGAAACGTTTTCATATGAAGCCTGTATTTTTAGACGAATTTTGTGATTCGGCAATGAAATCAAATTGCATGACTTGACGCGACCCGGCTTTTCAAGTTGCGTGCTGTGTCCAGGGCCGCTCTAAACCAACACGCAAGTCGTTGGGGCAGCATAAATCCGAAGGACAAACCGGCTCACGAGCCGTTCTGCATTTCGGGCTTCCATCCTCCGTCCCGCATTGCGGGACTACGGAGGACGGGTCGGATTTCGTCCCGCCTTGCGGGATTTCGGGCTTCGGCCTTCGGGTTTCGGGCTTTGTCCCCAGAGAGTTAGAGAGAAGTTCGGTGCAGTGCTGTGCAGTGTCCATCCGGTGTCGAAGCTGCCACGTCTGGCAAACCGCAATTCCCATTTGAGGCAGCGGGTCAGTTTGGGCGCGGGGAGGTTGCTGATGCGCCGTCTCCGCTGCGCCGCGCCGCGCCAAGGCCGGCTCGCGAGGACGCTCGTCCCGCCGAAAATTGCAAACTGACCCACCACCCCATCCGGCTTCGGCTGGACCGGTTAACCCCGCTGATGGCAGGTGGCTGGTTTTAGGGAATGGATGAGATTATGTTTCACATGGTCAATCCTCCATTCGAAATTTGGGTCCCAATCCGATCCACCCATGGCCTTCGCCCAGGAAGCTTCGGCAGCGCGTCAACCAGCCGTCAAGGTTGACTTTCAGAAGAAAGAGTGTTCGTCAGGCTGAGGTCACGAAATGGCAACCCTGCCTGGTAAAGTCCGATTTGCGTCCGCAGGGCATCGACCGCAGCGGGACTGGTCTGGCCGGTGGCCAACTGCAGGGTTTGCCGGGCGGTCGTGACCGCTTCGGGAAAGCGCCCGGCCTCCGCATAAGCTGCGGCCAGCGTGCCGATAAAGGCTGGATTTTGGCCGCCGGAAAGCTGATTCGCCCGTTGGGCCAACCCGACCGCCTTGACCCCGTTGCGCAACGAGGCGTTTGGAGCGGTTGCCAACACCCAGGCCAGATTATTCTGAACCTCCACGTTGTTTGGCTGCAGTTCCAAGGCTTTTTGGAAATGAGCCATCGCCTTGTTCACCTGCCCCTTGCGGAGAAAAGCACAGCCGAGGTTGTTGTGTGCTTCTGTGTAGTCAGGCTTGATTTCCAACGCCTTTTGGAACTGAGCCATCGCTTCCTCCACTTGCCCCCTCTGCAGAAGACCATTGCCAAGGGTATAGTGGGCAACAGGGTTGTCCTTCGTCACTGCCAAGGTGCGTTCAAACAGTGTTTCGTTATCTCGCCAGAAGTGGAGTTGCCGGGCCGTCGCAAACAGACATCCTGCCAGAACGATGCCCGCGATCGAAATCATCACCATCGGTTCAAGCCGCAGTTTCTTAGCCAGGTCCCCGAGGCCAAATACCACTCCGATGAACACCCCGATCAGCGGCAAGTACGTGAAACGATCGGCCATTGCCTGAGGACCCACCTGCACCAAACCCACCGCCGGCACCAGCATCCCCAAATACCATAGCCAGCCCATCAGCAGATACGGCCGTTGCCGCCGTGCCCGCCAAATCAACCACGATATCACCGCCAACACCATCATGGCACCCGCAACTTGCACCAACGGAATTTCCTTGGGCAGTGGATAAAATACCGCCAAATTCACCGGATAGACGCTGTTAAAGAGGTACTTCACATACGCCACCGCCGCATTCCCGATGCGGGCAGACAGCGGATACCCTCCCAGCGGGGCGACCGCACCGCCGCGTTTTTGTGCGATAAACGTCACCACACAAGAGGCCGCCGCCAGAGCAAAGAACGGCCACTTTTCCAAAATGGTTGAGAGTTGCCCGCCTTCACTTCGTTTCGGCGCGGTCGCGCCGTAGCCAAAGGCGAAGGCGGAAGAGTTGAAAGTTGAACGTTTCCCGACCGACTTTTTGTCGCCTGTCACCCGCCACCCGTCACCTGTCACCCTCCTGAGCGGCCAATAATCCAGCAACAGAAATACGAACGGCAGCGTCACCAGCATCGGTTTGGCCATCAAAGCCAGCGCAAAGAGCAGCAGCGCCAGCCAGTAATAACGTGACGCGTGACGCATGACACGTGACTGGATGGAGCTCGTCCGTGTCACTTGCCGCATGTCACTGTTCACTCCTTGCGCGTAGCGCACGTAGGCCATCAGGGTCAGCAACCCGAAGAATGTGGAAAGCACGTCTTTCCGTTCCGCCACCCAGGCCACCGATTCCACGTGCAGTGGATGCCAAGCAAACAGGGCGGCGATGAACGCGCTTTGCCAGAAGGCACCGGTCAGGCGCAATAACAACAACAACAAAAGAACTGCGTTGGTCGCATGAAAAAGAACGCTGACGAGATGATGCCCGCCGGCATTCAAGCCGAACAACTGGCAGTCCAGCATGTGCGACAAGCAGGTGAGCGGATGCCAGAAGTCCCCATACCAACTGGTGAAGGCGTATTTTACTCCCGCCCACGTCAGCCCGGCCTGGACCATCGGGTTCTCCGTCACGTACTTCCCATCGTCAAGATTAACAAATGAGTAATGCCGCACCGGCAGGTAAATCAGCAGCGTGACCAACGCGAGCAGCACACACACGATACGCGGGCGGGACATGGGTCCAATTCTATCGTAATGGACCAGGGTATCAAGGAATGCTGGTAGTGGGTCAGATTCATTGGTAGGGACGCCGCGCTGCGGCGTCCGGACAGCGCAGCGCGCTGTCCCTACCTTCAAAATAGCCCATTATCAGGATGCTCCCAAAACGTTGAACCGGTGGAATGCGTGATGTTGAAAGTTGCAGGGTGCGGTGCGCTCAAACGGAATGCGCTCGCCTATTGAGTTGTGGATGGCGTATTCGTCAAGCTGCTGTCGCGGAAGGGGGCGCCCTTTTCATAGCATCCGATTTGTATCCGCAAGGCATCGGCGACGGCGGTGTTGGTCTGGGCGGTGGCCAACGCCAGGGCTTTTTGAGCGGTGGTCATGGCGTCTGGAAAGCGCCCGGCCTCGGCGTAAGCTGCCGCCAGTATGGTGATAAGGGCCGGATCCTGGCCGCCGGAAAGCTGCTCCGCTTGTTGGGCCAGCTCGATTGCCCGGGCGCCGTTCCGGACGGACGCCTCCGGGCAGGCCGCCAGTATCCAAGCCAGATATTTGTGTGCATCTGCATTGTTGGGCTGCAGTTCCAAGGCCTTTTGGAAATTACCCACGGCCTCGCCAGCCTGCCCCTGCCTGAGAAAAATAAAGCCGAGGTAGTTGCAGGCCACCACGTTGGCCGGGTGGATTTGCAAGCCCTCCTGCAAAGGAGCAACGGCCTGATTCATCTGCCCCTTTTGGAAAAGAACACAGCCAAATTTGATGAGCGCATCGCCAAGCTGGTTGCGCGCTGCGGTAAAGTCAGGTTGAAGCCGCAGGGCCGTTCGGAACTGGGCGATAGCCTCCTCCACCTGCCCGTTTTGGAGCAGCGCCAGGCCAAGGCCATTATGAGCTTTGGGGTAGTTTGGCTCCAATTGCAGTGCTTGCTCGAAGTGGGTGATTGCCTCCGTCGGTCGGCCAACTTCGGTCAGCGTGATGCCCAGATCGCAGTGCGCCTCTAGTAAGTCAGGTTGGAGTCGCAGCGCTTCCTGGTGGTGCTTGATGGCCTCCTGTGGCTGACCGATCTGGGCCAGGGCGACGCCCAAGTTGTTGTGGGCCATGGCATAGTCAGGTTTAAGTCGCAACGCCTCCTGAAAGTGCTCGATTGCTTCCTGTGGCTGACCTGTTTGGAGCAAGGCGTCGCCCAAGTTTTTGTGGGCTGTGGCAGAGTCGGCATCGTCAGATTTAAGTCGCAAAGCCTCCTGAAAGTGCTTGATGGCCTCCGGTGGCTGACCTGTTTGGAGCAAGACGTTGCCCAAGTTGTTGTGGGCCAGGGCAGAGTCAGGTTTAAGTCGCAACGCCTCCCGAAAGTGTTCCATTGCCTCCTGTAACTGACCTGTCTTGGTCAGGGCGTTGCCCAAGTTGTTGTGGGCCTCGGCATTGTCAGGTTTAAGTCGCAACGCCTCCCGAAAGTGCTCGATTGCCTCCTGTGGCCGGCCTGTTTTGAGCAAGGCGTTGCCCAAGTTGTAGTGGGCCGTGGTATCGTCAGGTTTAAGTCGCAACGCTTCCTGGTAGTGCTTGATGGCCTCCTGTGACTGACCGGTTTGGAGCAAGGCGTTGCCCAAGTTGTTGTGGGCCGTGGCATAGTCAGGTTTAAGTCGCAACGCCTCCTGAAAGTGCTCCATGGCCTCCTGTAGCTGACCTGTTTGGGCCAAGGCGTGGCCCAAGTTGTTGTGGGTCATGGCAGAATCAGCATTGTTAGGTTTAAGTCGCAACGCCTCCTGAAAATGCTCGATGGCCTCCTGTAAATGACCGGTCTGGGCCAGGACGCCGCCCAAGTTGTTGTGGGCCATGGCATAGCGAGGTTTAAGCCGCACCGCCTCCCGAAAGTGCTCCATGGCCTCCTGTGGCCGGCCTGCCTCGCTCAAGGCGTTGCCCAGATCATTCTGTGCGATGGGATTATCTTTTGTTACTGCCAGGGCGTGTTCAAACAGGGTTTCGCTATCCCGCCAATACTGGAGTTGTCGTGCCGTCGCAAACAAACAGCCTGCCAGAACAATAACCGCAACCGAAATCATCACCATCGGTTTAAGCCGCAGTTTCTTGGCCAGATCACCCAGGCCAAATACCGCTGCGATGAACACCCCGATCAGCGGCAGGTAAGTGTAGCGATCGGCCCTGGCCTGAAAACCCACCTGCACCAATCCAACCGCCGGCACCAGCATCCCCAAATACCAAAGCCAGCCCGTCACCAAATACGGCCGTTGCCGCCGTGCCCGCCAAATCAACCACGATATCACCGCCAACACCATCATGGCCCCCGCAACCTGCACCCACGGAATTTCCCTGGGCAGCGGATATATGACCGCCAGATTCACCGGATAAACGCTGTTAAAGAGGTATTTCACATACGCCACCGCCGCATTTCCGATGCGGGCAGATAGCGGATACCCTTCCAAGGGGGCGACCGCCGCGCCACGTTTTTGTGCGACAAACGTCACCACACAAGAGACCGCCGCCAGGGCAAAGAACGGCCACTTCTCCAGAAGCAGGGTTGACAGTTGCCCGCCTTCACTTCGTTTCGGCGCGGTCGCGCCGTAGCCAAAGGCGAAGGCGGAAGAGTTGAGAGTTGAAAGCTTCCCGACCGACTTTTTGTCGCCTGTCACCTGCCACCCGTCACCTGTCACCCTCCTGAGCGGCCAATAATCCAGCAACAACATCACGAACGGCAGCGTCACCAGCATCGGCTTGGACATCAATCCCAAGGCAAAAAACAACAAGGCCAGCCAGTAGTAACGTGACGCGTGACACGTGACACGTGACTGGATGGAGCTCGTCCGTGTCACTTGCCGCATGTCACTGTTCACTCCTTGCGCGTAGCGCACATAAGCCATCAGGGTCAGTAACCCGAAGAACGTGGAAAGCACGTCTTTCCGTTCCGCCACCCAGGCCACCGATTCCACGTGCAGCGGATGCCAGGCAAACAGGGCGGCGATGAACGTGCTTTGCCAGAAGGCACCGGTCAGGCGCAATAACAACAACAATAAAAGCACGGCGTTGGTCGCATGAAAGAGAACGTTGACGAGATGATGCCCGCCCGCATTCAAACCAAACAACTGGCAGTCCAGCATGTGCGACAACCAGGTGAGCGGATGCCAGTTGGACGCGTCCAGCGTGGTGAAAGCCCACTGGAATCCTGACCACGTCAGCCCGGCCTGGACCATCGGATTTTCCGTCACGTAATCGGGATCGTCATAATTCACGAAGGTATGATGCCGCGCCGGCAGATAAACCAGCAGCGTGATCAACGCGAGCAACGCACACACGATACGCGGGCGGGACATGGGTCCGATTCTATCGTAATGGACCAACGTATCAAGGATGCTGAAGAAACATTGAACCGGTGGAATTCGTAATGTTGAATCCCGATAATAATCGGCACATATTCCAGACGGCAGGGCCGCGCTGCTGAGCTGTCTCAAAACAATTTCTCCTCGGAGGGGCGAGTTACACGAGTCCCCATTTTCAGGGGCATTCTATGGGTCTGGGGCTCGTATAACTCGCCCCTCCGATACAATTGTCTCTGGGAATTGGGATGACCTTCCGGCGGTCTTGTTCCAAACGACTTTTTGCCCAACTGGTAACGACAAAAAAAGACCGCTGCGTTTCGGCAGCGGTCTTCAATTTGAAACCAAACTCAGTTTATGCCGTATGACGGCGGCGAATCAATATCGCCAAAACACCCAACCCCATCAACATCATTGAAGTGGGTTCGGGAACTACAACTTCAGTGGGGCCAACAGTTACCGCCGTGTCAAAATCGCGAATACCAGATGTGCCACCGGTTTTACCTTCAAAGTCTTGATAGGCCCATTGATAAGAAGAGCTGTCCACACCCCAGCCCATCCCTTGCTGATAACCTACCACGCTCGCAGTGCCGCCGCGAACCCACCAAGTATTGGCAGCAGCACCCGCCGCACCCGTCGGGTCAACTGAAATCGCATAAACCTCATTAGCCAGCAAGTATACACCTGCATCCGCAACTGTGGAGGGGGTCAACGTGAGATCGCTGCTACTCGCACCAGTGGTGTAGGTGAACTGGTCGCCTGGCGTAAGCATATCCACTTGGGAGACCGAACTGGATGTTGGCACAAAATTCATCTGCGTCGGCGTAGTTGGATACGACCCCAGCGCCGCTGTAACGCTGGCCAAGGTCCCCAGATCAAAAAGCTCAATGTTGAAGGTCTGCGTGCCTCCCGTGAAAACCATTTGAATATTTTGCAAATAGCCGGCTGTCCCGAGATAAAAAGTTTGGGCAAGACCACCAACACTATTATACCCACCCAAATAACCGCTACCGGACGCCCAATTATTATTATCGTTTGAAGTGCCACCGTTACCGGTGGTCGGGGCTGGTCCTGTGGAATAACTTGGCGTGCCGATCCAAGCACTGCTTGAAGATTCTGAGGAAGTTAATTGAGCTTGAACTGACGTGGCCAATGCCAGTGCCGTCAATATTGCCAGGGTTTTGATATAACTTTTCATACGACTTTTTTTGTTACAAATTTCTGTTTTTTAGGTTAACCGTTGCAACAATATTATCACCACTCTCAATTTTATGGAATGGACAAAACTATGATTTTCATGGAGGATTCTCCACTGGCAAAATGGCACTTTCCCTTTGTAAACATTGGCATTGGCAAATTTGATGATTGATACCATTTCCCGATAATAATCGGCACATTTCCCAGACGGTAGGGCCGTGCTGTTGAGCGGCGCGGCATCATACCCGGCGGCGTCCCGACCAGTCGGGACCCTACCATTGCACCGATTGTCTCTGGGAATGGGTATGACTCGCTCATGGGCCGAGCTGGATGCGATAAAAGCGGATGGGGTAGGCGCCGAAATTCGTGTCCATCAGCGTGACCGGGATGACCGGCGAATTGCTCGTAAACAGAACCTGCCAGCTCATCAGATTGGTCGAGGCCCATAATGTGTAATCCGGCCCCACCGCGCCCGTCGCCACCAGACTCACCTGCCCGCCCGACACACTGATTGAACTGACCACCGGTTGGGCCAGCGGATTGACGGTGACCGTAAAACTGTTGGTCGCACTCAGGCTCGCGCTGTCCGCCACTTGCACCGTGACCAAGTTGGTCGTGTTGGCCTGGCTCACCAGCGGTCGCCAGGTGAAGACGGCGTTGGTGTTGTTGAGCGGCGTGAGGGTCGCGTTGGTGGGAGCGCTGAGCAGGCTGAACGTCAAGGTTTGAGGCGGCGGGTTCGTGTCGGTGGCCGCATTGGTAATGACCAGGGTGACTCCCGCATTGATCGTCTGGTTCACAATCGGCGCCAAGGTCGGCGGCGTGTTGGTTTGTTGCTGCCCCACGAAGGTCACCACGCTCAGGGCCGGCAGCGTATAGGCGAATGATGAATTGCTGACCGTGACGGCATTGGTGCTGACCAGCGAAAGATTGCTGGTGGTCAGCCACGGCGTCACGGAACCGGCGGTGAAGTTGGTAAGATTGAAGGTCTGGTTGATGGCCGTGCTGGTGTTGGTGTTGACGGCCACAATGGCAAAGTTGCCGGAGTTGGTGTCATTATAGGCGCTGATCAGGGCGGTGCCGGTATTGATTGCGCCAATGCGATAATAGCCGGGACGGACAAAGCGGCTGTATTGGCCAAACACAAACATGCGCGGGGTCGGATTTGCGTTGGTGTCCATCAAACCCTCGTTGCCGGTGCTGTTGCCGGAAATGAGCCACCAGTAATGGTAGGCGTTCGCTTGCGCCACGGTCATGAACAGGTAAATCCGCTGGCCGTAATAAACGCCATTGGTAATGCTGCTGTCACTGCCGGAGAGCAGGGAAACTTCCGTCTCCCAAAGCGCCTTGCCGTAACTGTTTTTCGTCAACGTCGGCGGTCCGCTGGTACCGTCATAATTGTGGTCGGCGATAATGCCCACGTCCGCCGCGACATTCGCGTCGGTCATGGCAGTGACGGCGAGATTGGAATAGTCCTGCCAGTTCTGGCTTTCGGGGAGCATGATCTTGGTCGAAGCCACGTTGCTGGCCACCAGCGCGTTGTAAAGGTTGGTGGTAAAATCATGGATTTGCTGCGCAGTCCAATTGCACGATTCATAACTGGAAACGATGGCATCGGGTTCGTTCTGAATGGAGATGGCGTAAAGGTTGATGCCACTCTTTTGCATACTGACCACATAATTGGCGAGCTGGCTAGCGTATGCCAGATTGGTGGCGTTGGCTCCGCTCCCGAGATAGCCGCCACCGTCCTGCGCTTTGTTGTTCTTGAACCCGGACGCCGGAGTCCACGGCGCGCTCCAGACCCTGGCGCCGCGGGCCTGGGCATACTGCATGATGGCCGTTTCGGACGTGGACGGCGTGGCACTTGCCGAAGTCGAACTGGCCGAGGTGATGTGGTTGCGCAGCAGAGAAAGGCCGATGCCGTTGTTTGTGGAAACGATGGTCTTGTTGTTGTTGGTATAAACGATGCCGTTATTGGTGGAAAAAAACATGTCGGCCAAATTCGTGGTCCAAGTGCTCCGCCAGGCCGAGGATGCGCCAAAGCCGTCTATCCTCTGGTACACGTTGGTCCAGTTCACGGTGCAGGTCTGCGCCCGGCCCGACAGGGCTGTCATTGCCAGCGCCAGCAAACCAACCGACAAACCCGTTCGAATCTTTAAGTGTATTTTCATTTTGAGAAATTTTTATGTGGCCAGCCGCCCACTGAAATTTTCAACTGCAGCACAATTGTGTTCCGGGTTTGATAAAAACCATCCCCCCATAATATTTGGGATGGTAATATTTGGGATGGTGTAGTTTAACATATTTTCCAACCGGGGACAAAATTTATTAACATCACGGTCAAATCTGGTTGCGGTGGAAGCGGACCGGATCGCTGAAAAGAGGAATTACCGGCCGTGTTGTTTCTGAATTCATAGCTTTTGCCTGAAATAAAAGGGCGGCAGAAATGCTCGTTGGCAATTCTGCCGCCCAAACTATCAACCGGCACCCTTAAGGCGACGTTACTCTGTAGAACGTTGTGCCAGCAGTTTGACCCGTAAGTGTTACGGTATTGGCACTAATGCCAGTCTGAACGGTTGACCAACTGCCGCTGTTCAACGAACCCCGGCTCCACACCGTGAACGAGAACGATCCAGAAGGAACGGTGCTCCAATTGAGTGTCACAGAGCTTCCGCTCTTGCTGACGCTGGTGATTGTGATGCTCGTCGGGCCAGCCGGGGGCGTCCCCAGAACGAAGCTCCCAGCCGGAACCGGAGTTCCATGGTTATACCCGCTGGAGCTCAGGTAGAAGTCGTCCAAGAGCACCATGTTCGTGCCTCCCGAGATACCGGGGGCTTCGTCAATGAAAACCTTGTTTAAGCTTCCGCTATTTGTATCTTCATTCGATACCTTATTTTGGAACAGACAGACTTGAGGTCCATTATTCGTTTGGAGATAAACCGAGTAGTAGGATGATATGTTGTTCACCGGATCGTTGGTGATCTTCTGAAAATCAATCCATACGTTATAGACCACACCCGTCGCCAGACCGGCGGAATTGCCGTTGATAGCATCGCCAATATAGCTGTATCCCGATCCCAACGGCTGATCGGCACCATAGACAGCTTGCAAGTCAATGGGGCCGCCATCGCCAAAGGTGCTGCGGTAGATGGTAATGCAAGGACCACTGTTGGTCCCGGCGAAATCCAGCGGATCCCGCAATATTTTGTCCGAAAGACCGACGGAGAGAACAACGTCCGGGATGATGCTTCCATTAGCGATGTCCAAAATTTGGATTGACGGATCAAGCTCGAAGCGGAAGAAAAGGGTGTTGCTTTGTCCCGCTGGAACGTAGTTCGGGCCAAGGGCGGCCGCAGTCAACACCGGATCTCCAAAGACTGTCAGTCCGTCCAATCCCAAAACCTGGTTGCCCGTGACGGTTTGGAGCACTTGCGGCATGTCGCACCCTTGGCTTTGGGGACTGCTGTAAAGCGACGTCCAGTTCCCCTGGCTGGCCAGGTCGCCAAGGCTGTCCGCATCGAAACCGTCAATATATATCCACCCGGCGGGTGCGTTAAACGCATGAACTGTGATTGACGCCGTCACCGGTGGTTCTGCGTTACGGGTTGCGGTTATCGTATAAGTGGTGATTCCGGCTGGGGGCGTCACCGTTATAGAGCCGCTGCCGCAAGTGGTTTCCGACATCACGCTGCCAACGCCGTTATTAATGGTCAGGCCGGTAACGTCTGAACTGGCATTCCAAGACAATGTAATCGAACCGCCTTGGTTGATGTAAAAGAGAGGGGTGGAGTACTGTGAAATTGTCAGCGGCGACACCGGAGGAAAGTTATTGGTGATGGCCTGTGCCATGTATAGTTGAATTTCATTTGTGGTCAACGCACGGCTCCATTCCGCAAGGTCAGAAATGACCGCGTTGGTCAGATAATCCCAGTTAATTGTACTCGCGCGCAAAAATGTGCCAATACTGACGCAATCCAAGTTCCACAACCCTTCCGGCTTTGCAAAGCCGCTTGCGGCAGTGTCAAGTACACCGTCCACATAAACGTTCCACACCCCTGCGTTTGTTACGGTAGTTCCAACATTAGTCACTGTCACAATCGTTATATTGTGCCAATTACCGTCGTAGGCTGTGATATTCCCGTCCTCATGAGTGCCCCCGCTGAAATTACCAAGACTTTGAGGACCACCACCAGGGCCATTCTGACGGACAAAAAAATCTACAGTGGAGGACGCATTTATTTCAATATCTATGTCGTTGGCCTGGTCCGCAGTGTATTTTGATTCGGACCAAACGCGCGCCCAATTGGCGCCACCGTTCATTGCCGCCCGCGCACCTTCAACCTTTTCAAAGAATGATATGGTGTTGGGTGCCGGCGCATGCCGGTTGATAGGCACCAAATCATTGGTGTTGACGGATTTATAAAGCAATGAGCATAACGTTCCGAGTGGTTCCTGAGGAACACCAAACGAATTCGGTTGACACGGAAAGAACATTGCGTTTCCCCGAACTGGATCGTTCGTCAAATAAAGCGTGTTAACTCCGAAGTTGGTATAATTTAAACCATTAAAAACCGGCTGCATGTCGTATCCGTTAACAAGATCAGGGGTTTTGTTGGTGTTGCATCCGGTTATTCGATCCAGCGGCCAGTAAGCGCACAGGCCGTTGGTCAGACCTGGACCTGTCGCCTGCGCGAAGGTTTGAATCGCCGTGGTTAATACAAGGAATACTGTCGCGAATAACGCGATGATTATAGTTGATGGGAATTTTCTTTTCATACTTTTGTTGTGGGTTTTTATGGTTAATGCTTTATACTGTGCAAACAAAGTCAGTTGTTTTTTTATTTTTGACGTTTTCTAATTCTTTGTCTTTGGCTCAGCGGAAGAAAAGATCACTCGTTTCATTTCGCCCAGCGTTTTAACGCCGCAAAAAACTGCCATTCTTAATAAAACCAAACACTTAATTTATCACTTGATGGCTGTCTCGCACTGATGCTTTGCATCCCGTCAGACGAGACATGACCGTCAGCAAAGCCCAAATTGACGGAATTCAACGTACCGTTGTAAAAATGAGATGTATCAGTCCTTATATCCGACAGTTTTGTATCAGCTGTTGTGGCTGGGAAACCGGCGGTAGTGCCACCACTGTAACATTCGTCGCTGATAAAGGGCACCTTCGACGCAACCTTGTCGCTCGTTTTCACCGGCCAATCGTATCCCGAATCGCTGGTGTTGTTATACGCGATTCCGGATTGCCGACACGGGTACCAGCTCTTATCGTTGGGGCCGGGGTATATGGGGATGGGGACGCCACCATGATAGCGCGGAATCCACAAATTGTGATATATCAGCGTCTCGCCCAAATTCGCCCGCTGTATCAATGCAAGCGTCAAATCATCAATAGTTACAAGCGGGCGGGAATTTTTCGTTTGAAATGTATTACACAAATTGTTATACTCATCCGGTCTTACCGGGCAAAACCACATCGGCACCGTCATGCCACACTGTGCCATAACCGTCACAAAATTAGTGCCTACGTCCCACATCCAGCCACCGCCTGCCGGATTTGGCACAGATGGCAAATAGTCCTCATAGTCCTGCGCATACACATTAACCGACACCCCCCACTGTTTGTAGTTGGAAGTACAGTTAAGGACTTGGGACCTGAATTTAGCTTTGGCCAGCACTGGCAGCAGAAGCGCCGCCAAAATGGCGATGATGGCAATGACCACCAACAGTTCAATCAGGGTGAAGCCCCTAGGCCGGAGGTTTGTTTTTTTTGACTTGTAGAACATATGATTTGTAATAATGGCTTGAATTAATGGTTAAATTCCAATCGGCATTTTCCACCGTTCCTGTAACCGGATATCCCCATGCTGATTCCGATTCGGCCTTTGGCGCCGTCCGGATCTTGTGCCGGATGCGAGCCGTTGCGCTCCAGACCGGTCCTGGATTCACTTGGATGAAAAAAGCGCAAAGTAATCCCGCAGTTCCTGACCGCCTCCTTGTCCCCATTTTTCAGCAACCGATACTCACTGGGCGCAACGTGGTTGACGGATTTGAAAATGCGGGAAAAGTAGAAGGGATCGTCGTAGCCGAGCGTGGCGGCGACTTCCTTCACGCTCATCACCGTCTCGTCCAGCAGACGGCAGGCGTGCTGCATGCGCAGGCGAATGAAGCAGTCAATGGGCGCGCAGCCGGTTTGCCGTTTGAACAGCGCGAAGAAGTGGGACGCGGAAATATTTGCCTGGGCGGCGAGCGTGGCCACCTGCAGCGACTCGTCCAGATGCCGCAACATGTAGGTGATGCTTTGTTCAATCTTCCGGACCGCTTCCGATTCGCAAGATTCCACCTGATCACCGGCATTGTTTTGCCTGGCCGGCTTCGGCGGTTCGATTTCGACGGTTTTCATTGGTACTTCTGTGATAAAATTAGTTCGACACACGAACAATATAGACCATCACAACCATTTCAGTTTTGTTAATCGGTTTCATGCGATCAGGGGTGCGCCGAAGTGATTTTGGAGAACCAGCGCAATGGTACCCCGCAGCCGGGGTTGCGCTTCCGGGTCAGTGGGCAAAATCCGGGTGACGGCATGGGTGAAAGACCGGCGTTTGACGGCCTCAGCCACGACAGGGCCGACCTTGTCCCAGGCGCGCGTCACTTCTCCCACCACCACCAACACATCCGGGGCCAGCCCGGTCACCAGCATGGCAATGCCGGCACCCAGATGACGCGCCATTTGATTCAAGGCCTTGCAGGCCCGGACGTCATTCTGTTCCACCAGCCGCAAAATGTCACCAAATGGCAACTTGGCCATGTCACTCTTGGAGCCAACTTCGCCCTTGCGGACGGAAGCCGACTCCGCGTAGTAGCGCACGGCGGCGGAATTGGACGCCAGCACCTCCCAGCATCCGCTGTTGCCGCACCGGCATTTGGGACCATCCGGCTCCTGGGTCACATGGCCAAATTCTCCAGCCACACCCGTTGAACCCCGCACCAACTGGCCGTTCATGATCATGCCCACCCCGATGTCATCCGACACCGTCACGGCCACCAGGTTGCGCACTCCATCCACGTGCCGCCCCGACCATAATTCGGCCAGCGCACAGGCGTTGGCGGCATTCTCCAGTTCCACCGGCAATCCGATGTTGCGCTCGAGGTGCGTCTTTAAATCCAGCTCGCTCCAGCCCAAGGTGGGAGCAAATATCAGTCGTTGCGACGAAGAATCCATCCGGCCCGGCAGGCTGATGCCAATGCCCTCGTAGGAGTTTCTGGGATGTGCCCGCATCAAATCCTTGATCCGGCGGCTTAACCGGGCGATGAATTCGCCCGGATCTTTTTCCGTGGACATGGACTCCTGGGCCAAAAACTGGCTGTCCATGCTGGACACCGCCAGTGTGGTCGTCGCCGGTTGAATATCCACACCCACCACCCCGCAGCGCTCGGTATTGAGATGCAGAAAGGTCGGCCTGCGTCCGCGCGGCAAATTCCCGACCGCCCCCTCCTTCAACCAGCGTTCCGCAATCAGCCGCTCGGCGATCGCCGACACGGTGCTGCGTTGCAATCCCGAGTAACGCATCAAATCAGCCCGGGAGACGGGTTGGTGTTTGCGCACCAGATTCAACATGATGCGGCTGTTGATATCGCGGACCGTTTCGCTGGTCGCCACCTGAAAGTTGTTCAGATCAATTTTGCGCACAAAATGCCTTCAAGACATTGCTTAACAGGATTAGTTCGTACCTCGAACTTTATCCACTATTAGCTGGGTGTCAAGGATAAAGTTCGAGGTGCGAACAAATTCGTCGTAATCAAGCCAATATTAAGAACTTAAAATCAAACCGTTATTCCAGATTACAAATTCCAGATTACAAGTTTGCCTGATTTTCAAACAGTTAGAGTGGTTAATGCAGGAGTTTTTGGCCGCCATCCCCGACAGGCACACCTTGGATGTCCGCAGACTTCAAGAAAGGAAATGTGGATTGGAGAATCCTCCATGTGATTCGCAATATTGTCCATTCCGCGACAAGCAAGTATGCGGTTTAGTGAACGCAGGGGAAACGCAGCCGGAGAAAAAAACAACCCAGCATCACTCCTGGCGGGGCGAAGAATTGTCACGTTCACCATGGCTTGTGATTCCCGGTAATCCCCGGCCAGTCGTCCGTGCGGAATGGGACCGCCGGCAACCCGGCTCCATTGTAAAGAGTCGCCGCCGGGTTGGCTTGCCAGGCATAGCGGGCCGCCTGAGGATCCGAGACCATGGGAGATGACACGACCACTGAATCCCCTTCCACCCTGGCCTCGGCCCAATGCCATTGGCGGTCTTTACCGGCAACGGCGAACTCTTCCAGTTTGTCTCCCTTTACCACCAGCCCGCCATCCGTGTGGCGAAAATGAAGTTTAAGCGCACCCGGAAGAGGCTCCACGGAAGTGAACGTCGGCCCGGCATGGAAAATCTTTTTGCCGTATTCCCGCGCCAGGGCGCACAAGGCCAGTCGCTCCCCGACCACTTTTTTATCCTTGGGATGAATGTTATCGGGATCGCCAGTGTCAACGGTGACGGCCAGACCGGAATTTTTTACATTCCGGGCCGTCAACGCCTGGGCTTCGCGCAGTTCGGCCCAAGCGTCGTCTCCCGGCTGGTCGCGGCGATGCATGAATGCAGGCAAACTGACGATATAAAATGGAAAGTCGCCCTGGTTGAAAAGTTTTCGCCAGTCGCCAATCATTGCCGGCAGCAGGGTTTGGTATTGATGCGCCCGTTCAAAGTTAGCCTCGCCCTGATACCAGATGGCACCCCGGATGGCCAGCGGCGCCACCGGCTGAATCATGCCTTCGTAAAGGATGGCCGGCATCGTCGGATAATTCTCGAACGTCAAGGGCAGGGGATGCGGCGGACGGGCATCCACGCTCAACCTGCCCTTCCATTCACCGGCGAGCGGAATCGCGGATTGGTCGCCCAGGACCAGGTGCAGATCATCCGGTTTGGACAGAAATCCACCCTGCGGTTTCAGCTTGAAAACGCGCACGGCCAGAACATTCCGGCCGGGCTTCAGCACGCCACCCTTGATCGCATACGCCCGGGGATTCTCCACCCAGGAACTGGCGCCGACCCACTGGCCGTTAAGGTAGGCCGTATCCATTTTTTCAATCGAGCCGAGACAAAGGGTCGCCTGGCCTGCCGGCAATGGATCCGGCAGGGTGAACTCTTTGCGAAACCAGCAGATGCTTGGCACGTCCGCCACGCCCAACTCCGCAAAGCCGCCGGGAATCTGAACCGTCTTCCAGCGGGCATCAACCAGCTCGGCCGCCGCCCAGGTGTTGCTTTGCGACCCCGCGTCATATTCATCCAGCCAGTGCATGAGGAAGCTGCCGTGTTCCGGTCCGCCTTTGGCATGCAACCTTTCGATTTCCGCCAGCGGCGCGTCAAAATCCTTGAGCTGGTGGAGCGATTCCGGGCTCATCCAACTTTCGACCGGGGTGCCGCCCCAGCAATCCTCGATCAAGCCAATGGGCACATGAAGTTCATCCTGCAATTTTCGCCCGAAGAAATAAGCGACCGCCGAAAAGCCTCCGCCTTCGGCGACGGTTGACGGCGAACAAATTTTCCATGACCCTTGCGGGACTGCCGTGGGGGAATACGAAACGTGTTGCCGAACCACGAAGAGCCGGATTTCCGGATGATTCGCCGATTTGATTTCGTCGTCACCATTTCGTGTCCGGCTGAGACCAAGCTCCATGTTGGACTGGCCGCCACACAACCAGACATCACCGACCAATACTTCATGCAACACCGCGCTTTGTTCCGGCCCGGTGATTTTAACCGTATAAGGACCTCCCGGCGCCGGGAGCTTGACCTCTGCCAGCCAGCGGCCATCCGGTCCCGTCACCGCCGTTGCCGTTTGACCGGCAATTTCCACGCGAACCGCCTGCCCGGGCTTCGCCCATCCCCAAAACCGGTTTGCCTTTTCGCGTTGGAGAACCATGTTATCGCCAAACATCGGGCTGACGAAAGGCAAAGACGCGTTATTGGTCGCAGCCGACGCAAGCGCGGGCCTGTCGCCGGTCGCAGCCATCAAAGCAATGCAGGCAAAAATAAAAAAACAGGAGTGTTTGGATCGCATGAGTTAATTAGTGAATTATCGCGTCAGATAACGCAATTTTTTAGGAGCATTGTCCATGCAAATCATAACATTGTCCATTCCGCGACAAGCAAGTATGCGGTTTAGTGAACGCGCTTCGGAGCGCAGCGGGAGAAAAAGCAATTGAATTCGATGAGAGGTCTTAAAACCGTCAGGAGCCGGATGATGAAACGGGCGCTTGCCGCAAAAGCCGGCATCGTATTGCTCGTTGCGCTCACTGGCTTGGTTCTTTTCGCCGAACCGCCGCAACTTCCATCGAATTATCCCAAGGCACAATACGACGAGTCGAAGGTCCCTCAATACACCCTGCCCGATCCGCTGATCATGTTCGATGGCGAAAAGGTTGCCGACACCAACACCTGGAGGCAGGAACGCCGGCCGGAAATTTTGTGGCTTTTTGCGACCAACGTTTATGGCCGCACGATGGTCGGACGGCCCAGGGAAATGACCTGGGAAGTGACCTCACCGGCAACAAATACCATGGACGGCACGGCCAGCAGCAAGACCGTGACGATTTATTTCGCCGGGAAAAAGGACGGGCCGAAGATGGATTTGCACATCACCCTGCCGCTCAATGCCCGAAAACCGATGCCGGTCTTCCTGCTCGCGGGCGGCTTCGGCCGGCCCAACCCGGAAATTTACAAACGCGGCTATGGCACGGTCAGTGTCAGGATTGACCAGGTTCAAGCCGACCGGGCCAACATGTATACCAACAGCATTCGCGCGTTCTTTGCGCCGCCGGGCCAAACGGAGCCGGGTCCGGATGAGTGGGGTGCGATTGGCGCGTGGGCCTGGGCCATGAGCCGGGCCATGGATTATCTCGAGACTGATCCGGCGATTGACGCCAAAAAAGTTTGTCTCAACGGGGTTTCCCGATACGGCAAGGTTGTCCTGTGGGCGGGCGCGCAGGACGAACGTTTTGCCATTATCTTTTCGGGCGAGGCCGGTTGCGCCGGCCAGACCATCGTCCGCCGCCAATTTGGCGAGACGGTCAAATCCATCACCGGTTTTGCGCCGTACTGGTTCGCCGGCAATTTCAAAAGTTATGCCGATCGGGTGAACGATCTGCCCGTTGACTGGCACATGCTCATCGCTCTGATGGCACCCCGGCCGGTCTATATCGCCACCGCCGAGCAGGATTATTGGGGCGACCCGCGCGGTTCATTCCTCGCCGCCAGGGCCGCCGGGCCGGTTTATCAACTTTTTGGTGAAACAGGTCTCGGCGTGGAGGATTGGCCGCCGGTCGAAACACCCGTCGGCGATTTCATCGGCTACCACAATCGGAAAGGCACGCACGGCCAGAACGACTATGATTGGGAGCAATTCCTCATTTTCGCCGACCGGCACTTTGGTTTTACCCGGAGCAACCCCAACGGTTCCGGCGCCTTCGCCACCGGCCAATACCGCAATCTGTTCGTCGAAGCCGGACATTTACCCGGGGAAGTGACCAATAAAATCAATGCCGCCTTCCAGCAATTGTTCCACGGCGACCCGGGTACGCAGGCGGTTTATTTTCCCGCCGGGACCAATGTCAACGGCGCGCTCGCCTATGTCACGGACATCGCCCACAACGACGTGCGCACCGAAGGCATGTCTTACGGCATGATGATTGCCGTGCAA
>Ga0181536_10002753_pt1 | contig 19567 bp, 14 predicted proteins | sample PEATcosm2014_Bin_41_FD_121105 | JGI IMG/M metagenome (GOLD analysis project Ga0181536, IMG submission 121105) | Peatland microbial communities from MTU Mesocosm Facility, Houghton, MI, USA - PEATcosm2014_Bin17_60_metaG | ecosystem: Environmental > Terrestrial > Soil > Wetlands > Peat | place...
CTCGTGATTCGAGTTCAGCGCCAGCGAGCCGATCGAACCCTTGGGCCAGATGTTCACCAGAAGGTGCTGTTCCTGGTCGCTGGTTCCGGCGTAGTAGACGTCGCCCAAGTGGATCGTCAGATGCGGCTGAAGAATCGTCATGTGATTGCCCACGTCGGTGCTGGGAGCCGGATTGGCCGCCGTTCTCCAGTTTCCCGTGCCCCAGTCGCCGGCCAGCCCAATCTGAACGTCGTTCGGTATGGTAATGATCTGCGGGTCCGCCATGAAGGGGTGTTTACCCCCAGATATCGGAAGCAAGCTCTCCAGGTAAACGGCGAACGCTTCCGCCCAGCCCGGATCGAGCTCTTGATACTTGCCCGTGCCCCAGATCACCCCCTCGGGGCTGACATCGATCACCGCCCCCGCCTCCAGGCCCGCCAGGACTCCATCCGAGTCGTTACTCAAAGCGCTGTGCGCGAGCAGAAGCTGCTGCGGGACGGGCGGCGCCGCGGGAGCCTTTCCCGTCTGGGAAACGGCGACAGCCTGTTGGTTGGCGCTCAAAACCTTCGGCCCAAGCGCGCGTTGTTGATCCGAAGTGAGTTGCTTCCAGGCGGCATTAATCCGGCTGGAAATGACAGGGTCAATGCTGATTTTCATTGGGCCTCCCTCAATGCTGCTATTATACGGACTTTCTGTCGACTCCCAAGAATGAATAATTGGCCCGGACCTGATTCGAAGGTCCCCAATTCACCGAAGAACCCAGGAAGAGCCGCATCTGGAATTGACCGCGGGTTCGTAGACCTATTGAAGATGCCAGCGGTCAGAAAAACCCTGACCGCGCCCACCCTCTTGACTTCCCCCTTTATAGAAGGGTCACGACGGCACTGACAGTCCCAACCTGCTTGGTGGTCATCGACGGCCCGTCAAAAAAAATCAGGATTTATATGTCCCCACGATAACCTGATCGGCAGTTGCATTGAGAATTATTTAGGTGTATCTTACCAGCACGCTGACAACTCAGAGCGAACATCCAATTTAAAGGAGGAGCAAACCGTGCCCATAAAATTCCCCAAACTGGAACCCGGCCAGCGCAGAATCCACAAATATGGTTGGAGTCCGGATTTGCCCGACCATCGCGATCTTCTTTATGCTACGCCCCATCCCGTGGCTTTGGCATTGCCGCCGAGCGCCGATCTGCGGCCGGGCTGTCCGCCGGTGTATGATCAGGGTCAGCTCGGAAGCTGCACTGCCAACGCCATCGCTGGCGCGATTGAGTTCGACCAGATCAAGGAGAAACTGCCCCCGTTCACACCCTCCCGGCTTTTCATCTATTACAATGAACGCGTCATCGAGCACCACGTTCAGTCGGATAGCGGTGCCCAGATCAGAGACGGCATCAAGAGCGTGGCCTCACAGGGAGTTTGCGCGGAGACTTTGTGGCCCTACAACGACCAGAACACGGATCCGGATGCATGTCCCACATGCCCCTACGCGCAGACGCCGCCACAAAGTTGTTACGTCGCAGCGAAACAGCACACGGTGAAGCTCTACCAGAGGTTGACGCCGGTTTTAAACACTCTGAAGGGGTGCCTCGCGAGCGGTTACCCGTTTGTTTTCGGATTCACGGTCTATGAGAGCTTTGAGAGCCCAAAGGTAGCCAAGACCGGAATCGTGCCCATGCCGGGACCAACCGAAAAGGTTGTGGGCGGCCATGCCGTCGTTTCAGTAGGCTACAACGATGCCAAGCAGCAGTTCATTGTGAGAAACTCCTGGGCAGACACCTGGGGGATTAAAGGCTATTGCATGATGCCCTATGGGTATTTGACGGACTCGAATCTGGCGGATGATTTCTGGACGATCCGGACTGTGTAGTAGAGTCCGGTGTGGCACTTTGCCTACGCACGTGGACGCTGAGCTTGAACATTTGGCCCGGGGGCGTTTCCAGCTCCCAGGGGCGCCGGTACTCCAATTTAATTTCACCGGTCCCCGAGCGCTCGGCCTGGAACTGCCAGCGGCGGGTTCCCCCTTTTCCGGGGGCACCCACCGCTGGCTCGAACCAACTCTTTACCAGCGAGCATGTCGGCTCAGGCCCGACCCTGAGCCCCCACCGGAAGCCCGTGGTCGGATTCTCAGCCAGAGATATCTCCACCACCTCGCCGATTGCGAGAGTGACCTCGCGCTCGTTGTAGCTTCTGTCGACCTGCATCATCTTGGGGCTTCGCGTATATATAGGGTACCAGAGTTCCAGTGGGACGAAAAGTGGTAGCCATAATCGATCCGCAATCGAAATTGGCCGTGGGTTCCTAAATCCGGGGATAAGGCCCACGCTCAGGAGAACTCTAACCATGGCTCGCCGGGGAATGAAGCGAAATACGCTGCTCCCCATGACTAAAACGACCACTAGGGCCACGTGAAGAATTGGATCGAAGCCCTCCGCACCCTCCAACCCGTGGTGGAAGACCCCGTCCTCGGCTTCCGCGCCGCTGGCGCCGCCCTGCTCAGTAACGTGAGCTACGAAAGCGGCCACCCCGCCCGCTGGGACGCGGAGGCAATGAAGCTGCTTTGAGGTTGTTACGGCGGCTTTACGCCGTCATTTTTAGGACGCCAAATTCGCCATGGTCGCTTGCATGGTGGCGGGGTAAACCCGCCGCTACATCGCCGCCTTGCGCCGCGTTCGCGTGCGCATGAAGTGAAAGTCCCCGGTCAGAAAATCGTTGACCGTGGCTCCCCGCTACCGGCCGACGCCGGGCATATCGCTTCCGCGACCCTCGTTCAGTTCGACGCAAATCGCATCCAAATCGGCCGGGTGTGTAGCGACATACTGTTGGGCAGAGGATTGCAGATTTGCGAGATTCTGCGCGGTCACATCATCCATTTCGGCTTCCGCCCCTTGCAAATTGGGAACCTGAAGGCGATAGTACGTGCATCCCGGCATGAGCTTTAGTTCATAGTCAACGGACTCAGAGACACTATCCATGAAAACCGGCACAATCTGCTTGGCCCAACCCACCAGTCCCCAATCTTTGGCTTGGGCATACGTGATGCTATCATTTCGGTCCCCTGTGCCCACCGATACAACCACGAACTCCGTGGCATCCGGATAAAGGTGTCGTGCTTCTGCATTGGCAGCCATGGAGGGGTTGTTCACGAACACCCCACCGTCCACCAGCGTGTAGTCCTTGGCGCCCTTGGTGAGGTGTAGCGGCGGAAAGTACGTTGGCGCCGCTGATGTGGCTCTGGCAATGTCCGTCACGTTCCAATTGTAATTGGGGTCGAAGGCGATCCGGTGGCTCTTAAAGAAGAACGGGAGCTGTCCTTGCAAATCGTAGCTGGAGATCAATAGCGGCGTGAGCGCCGTCTTGAACTCCGTGGCTTGGAAGAATTCCGCGAGGACTTCTTCAAGACCGTCGGGTGAGTACTTCGGAGATAAGAGCTGTTCCGCAGGCGTTAATATGGTCGTCTTGAAGATTGCCGGTCCATATTGGAGGTAGAGGTTCAGTAGATCGTCAGGGGAATATGGCTGACCGCCTTTACTCGGCGTGCCGATCCCCAGCGCGATAATGCCCCCAGTCGACGTCCCCGCGATGAGGTCAAAGGCCTCATACAAATCTATTCCCAGCCGTTTTTGCAGTTCGGCAAGGATGATAGCGGGAATAATCCCGCGAATTCCGCCACCATCAATAGCAAGAACCTTGATGCTCTCCATTGGTCACCTTCCTTCCTGGCAGGTTTTTCCGCGAACTGTCGCTAAATTAATACCATTGCCCACCGGGCGCAAGGGAGTGACACCCGGTCGCAGTGGTAACCTGTAAATGTTTTCAACGACCGTTCCCTTGCCCTCGCTTCCGGGAGTAATAATGCTAAGGATGGTCTGGCATGGGCGAAATACCTCAAGTGAAAATGCAAATCCAATGAAAACGCCCCGGTCAGAAAAACACTGACCGGGGCTCCTCGTCAGCTCATCCTCAGAGCTTTTTGGAAAGCTTCATCGCCGGCGAAGACCTCAAGGTCGTTTTCTTGGGGATCTTTGTTTGGATAGGCCGGATCCAGAAGCATTCTTAATCTATCCTTCCAACTCGGGTTTCTTAAGATCGCAGATTTAATGGCGCTGAGGGCTTGGTCCCGCACAGTGCTAAGTTGGACTCCGGGGTCGGGGACGGGTCGAGCTTTATACCAACTGTACTTTTGCCCGTACGCTGCCGCCAGATTAACGTCGATTGCGCCATCCATGAGGTTAGAGGCATCCGCGTTGTATTCTTCTCCGAACTTAATGGCATCGGTAAAGCCTGCGGGCGGGGTCGTATACAATAGAGCGTATGTCAGAGAATTGTAGAGCCGTTGTTTCATCGATTTATCAGTTTGAGGGGTAAGTCTCTTGTAAGCATCGAGCAGTTGTTGCTTGATTATGTCGAGTGGCATGGCGGCTTTCCGGAGCGCAATCGCGTAGTCTATTCGCAGATTTATGTCATCCGGCGTCCTGGCGAGTGCCATCTCGTACCCCTTGACGGCGTCCTCGGCGTCTCCTTCGCTAAGTCGCGCATTCGCCCAGAGAATTATGTCCCCTGTCGAGAGTAGGGGATCGAGGCGGACCTGGGCGATTCGTTTCGTGATCTCTTTTACTGCTTGAGTCCGGGTAGGCTCATCGTGGATGCTGGGTCTAATCGCAGCAAGTGTGTCTTTGTCGCTCTGGCTGAGCGGTAGACTCGGCTGTGGCTGGTCCGCCCTTGAAAACGCACCGGTAAGAAAGAGCCGTGTGATGAGATATCCAGCTAGAAAGCCCCCCACTGAGAAGTAAATCAGCAACGCCCCCGCAAAGAAAGTTTCATCAGGACCGCCCACACTACGTGCGATGAAAAGCGAGGCGCGATAAATGTTCTGTGGTACTTTTTGAAGTTGTACCAGGGTAATCCCCACGATGATTTTGGTGAGCCAATCAGAAATTTGCTCGAGGTTCGTATTGACGCGGATGCTGTAGGTAGGTTGTTGGGCCTGGCTACCAGCACTCCCATTCGATCCCTGTTGCGGATTGACGTTAGGATTATCCTGTTGGAGGACCCGTGGGATTCCAAATAGAAACCCTATCAATGAGCCGGCGGCAAAGCAAGCCAGCGCCCAAAGAAGAGCCGCCGGAGCATTATGGCCGTGGGATCGCTCCGACACCACAGCGATACTTCCGATGGCAAGGAAACTGAGGACCGCTAGCCCAGTTCGTCTAAGGTCCTGTTCAGCGGCCCTTCTCTTATTCTCAGCATCAGCAGTACCAGTAGAAGTCATCATATCGTGTCTCCATAGAGAATCCAGTAGTGGCCATGGTCAATTCGGTCGCCGCTGCGTCAATTGACCGTGGGTTCGCGAATCCAAGGGAAAAGCTACGGTCAGAAAGACGGTGACCGTGGCTGTGGCAGTGCAGGATAGACACGTAACAGGGCTTCAGCCGGCATTGTGGGGCAAGCAAAGCATGTCAGGCAATGTCATTCATCTTGCATTGCGACACCCTATTCCTAGTGCGTCGATCCATTGTCCGGCACGGCCTTTAATAGCGCTAGCTACTTGGCCCTTTGGACATTCAAAGGATCTTTCAGTAGCGAAATTAATGCTTTGCCCGGGGATGCTAATTGACTCGATGCTTCCTTGTTCCGATCCGGAAACATTTTTGGAACACCTGATCGTCAGATGATTTCCAAGATACTCACCGGTGGTACTGGGTACGGACGATAGCACGGCACCAATAACAGCCTCATTTGCAGGGCACCGCACAGTAAAGGGGTCGCCCATCTGCGACCCGTTGTGATCGCCTTCGGTCGGTTCGCCAAGTAGACGAACAGTAATATGGCTCGACCAAGCAGCTTTCTCGAAGCGGACCTTCGAACAGAGAGGGCCTATGTTGAAAATCCGAAAATCGCTTTGTTGGTTGGTCCTCCCTGAAAGGCCGATTAGGATCTCATCATCCTCGCACGAGATCTCGAAGGGACCTCCGCCCGGTCCACCCATTATCGGTCCCCAGCTCAAAGTGCTGGCCGGTTGCGTAAAGCGCTGCGGGCGCGTGCCTAGATGGAAGCCAATAATCGCGAGCACAAACCCAAATGCAGCGAGCAGGCACTGGCGGCGAAGCGAAAGAATCTTGGGAATCTTAACACCAAACGCATCTATACCACCGCCGACTATCGCAGCGATTATGCACGCCAATCCACATGACAGCAGCGTAGTAGCCATTTGCTCCTCACTTCCTTCACGGTGCTGCGCGGAGCCAGCAGCCCATGCCGAAAGCACAGACTGCGACTCCTTCAGCAGACAGTCGAACCGAACTTTGGATTTGTGAAAGTTCCTTTAGGAGCCGCAGCCATGGTCAATCCGCAATTGAAATTGACCGTGGGTTCGTAAATTCACTACGGAGGCCACGGCCCGAGAAACGCTAAAGGTGTCGACCCGCCCCCGCGCGTTCGATTTAGACATAATGGAAACTGCCCGGCAAAACGGCCATCTGGCCATCTGCATTAACCACTTCCATGCTACGCTGCCAAGAGCATGCTGGGGCGTCACCGCGGTAACCGATGTTATCCTTATGCAGTTCACGCCCCTTGCATAAGCGCCGCCAATATTGACCTGGGAGCCAATGGAGAAATCAGTCCCCCTGATTGTCACCGTGGTCCCCCTCCCCCAGGGCCTAATGGTGGCGCGATCGAGGTTCCCTTGGTGCCGGGGCCCATTCCTCCCGAAGGCTGGGTTGTGGATCCCAATGGGTTCTTTAGATTCTTAGGGTTGCTCGATTGGAACATAGTTTCGAACACCTCCCCGAGCTTTGTGGTCGCGATCTTAGAAAACATGCCGACGAGCACGGCAACTGAGGTTAGAGCGAATGGGTTAAGGTCCAATGTTTTAATGCTGGAACCTGCAGTGATAGCCAGAAATCCTCCTCGGACGGCCATATAAAACGCCAGAGCCAAGATCGCTCCCAAGAAAGGATGAAGGTAGTACCACCACGCCCAACTGCTCTTGATTTCCTCATTGCCCACGAAAGATGTGAAGGACCGTGCGGAGTGCAAAAAGGCGCCAAGCGCGCCTCCGATGAGCACCAAAAACAGCAGATCAACGTCGCGAGGTAGGGTTACACCTGGCCGATTCTCAAGCCAGGACGTGCCCGGACGCGCGACCAAATCAACCGACGCGCTCTCCGCTTTCTTTGCGGCTTCAAGTAACTTGTCGTCCTGTTCTTTTTTCTCCCGGACTTTAGCAATCTCTGCCGTCAGGTTGTCGATACTAGTCTTAGGCAAATCTTTCCCCTTATCGAGCCCGTCTTGTAGCAACTTCTCGTTCCTAGTGTCCGTCTCGACATTCGTTTGAGCATCTTGTCTCGCTTTTGTTAGGTTGGGGTCGGGCGGAGACGGAGGCCACAATGGAACCAGCAGGAATACGATCGAGAAAACACCTATCAAATAGAACCCTAATAAATTCCGCTTCCAGCCCCTCCACGGGGGAGGAATGAGGGTTAGGGTGGCGTTAGCGGTTTTATTGCCGAGGGCGCTTATCGCAGTTAATCTGACTACGGCAGGATCAACAAGCGAGGGGTCAGGCGTATACAAGCCGTCAGCCGTGATGCTCCCGAGCCCGGGACTGAGGTTCCATGTTACATTGTTCGCCGGATCCCCGGACACTATTGCCTTAAACTGCTGCACCTGAGTATGTCTTAGTTGGACTGACGCGGGGATGATCTGCACCGAAATCGGGGCCAGAAAAATCGTCGTACTGGCCGAGCCGCCCGCGGCATTCGCAGTAATGGTAATCGCTTGCGCGCTGCTGATTTGCTGCGGCGCGGTGTAAGTTATGGAGGCAGGCGATGTTCCCGCTGGGGCTATTGTTCCTACTGAGGAAGGCGTGATCGTCCAAGTGACCGGCAGTGGAGCGCCTTGATCGTCTTGAGCCCGGAAGGTCGCACGTTGCATTTCTGTTAACAGGACGTTTTGGGGTGTAATATTCACCTTGGCCATTTTCCTCCTTACGAGGCCCCGAATGCGAGGCACCCCTGACAGACGCTTCAAGAACTCTGTTTCGGCATAGAATTGGCCCGCCTCGAGGCCAGACTCCGAATAATGGCTGTCGACAACGAGCACCTCAGATCCTCTTGGGCTCTCGAGCAAAAACGCGTGCAAGTGATAGGATGGCACAAATACCAAGCGTGCTTCTGCGTCATCCTCAGGCCGTTCTCGATCGATACGATCCACGGCTGTTGCGATTTCAGAAGCTAGATTTGATGCAAATAGCTTTTGAACAGACCATTCACTTTGTGTGCTGCTCGGCTCGGTGGAGCGGGCAAATCCCAAGGCCTTGCCGTTAGCAATAATCTGGTGATGCCAGTGCGAGGTCCGGCGGATGACGTTTGCGAGTCCACCCCCCGGCTGGGCGGCGGCCGCAATGTCTCCGGCGCCCAGCAAAAATATTTCGAAGCTTTCACCCAATTTTGGCTGCGCGTCAGCGGGGATGCCAAGGTTGTGTCGCGCGAGTAGGTTTCCGAGTTGCGCCGTCAACTTGGCCACCGTCTCAGTGTTCAACTGCTTGCTTTTTGCCATCGCGGTCTCCAGGGTGCTTGGTTCATCTCAGGCCATCGATACCCAAGTCCACTGCCAGGAGCCCCATCCGTAGGCAGCGACAAGATTCACGTAATAAACGGCTCCAGACCCCCACCGCGGGTCGTTGACCAACAAGTAGGGTCCCGTGTCATCAACATTCCACCCACACACAAGCGCCTGGTGGCCAGTACCATCGTTCCAAGCAAAACCAATTTCCACCGGGCGATTTGCATTGATCTCATCTTGAAGCGTCTCAAAGGGTACACTTCCAATGACCAGGTTAGCGTTCCGACCCCGGCTCGCGTAGACCCCCGCGATATCAGGCACCTGAGCGGGCTCATTGCACAGCGCAGAACTGGGATCTGAGCAACACGTCGGTTCACCGAATAACTGTGTGGCCAAGTCGCATTGCTGAACAGTGGAGTCGCCATAGAATTGGAGCACCATCTGTGCACAGGCCGCCCAACACCACTCTGTTTGCTCCTGATTTATCTGAGGAACACTAACCGTCGCGGCCCAAGGCACCGGTGCGGCGAGAGTAATGGGAACTGCATCCGTCGTAAGGGGCATATGTCAACTCCACTTTTCTCCTGCGACTGACTACTGGAAGCCCGGCGCCCCTGCCCGCGAAGTGGCCGAGCAGTTGAGCAAGCTAACTCTTGATTGAATCATCAGTGCGGGCGCCGCCTTCGGAGATCATCTTCGACAAGCTTGGGAACGGGGAGGCCCCAGAAACGTCTATAACGCAGCCCTTGGCCCCCCCTCTGGTCCGGGAAATCACTGACAACTGCTATCACTGCCGACGATAGGATAGGTTTTCTTCTCGATCATCTTTTCGATCATCTTTCCAAATTTATCATCCTCGGCATAGCCACCATAGGCATAAGCGTAGCCACCACAATCTAGTCCCCCATCGATGCGGTAGAGCGCAAATGTGGCGACAGTCCCACCACTAAAGTAAATCCGACTTCCGAGAAAGAGATTTGATTTCGTTAGCTGACCTCCGCCCGACTCGAGTGTCTGAACAATCAGAATGTGCAACTTATCCAGGATGTCCTCGCCGGGCGACTCAGTGCCACCCCATATCTGGTGCGCCAACAGGTCGGACGCCAATATCTGTTGGAGGGGGCTTCCGGCGGCATTTGGACCGCTCGGTGTAGGTGCTGTGCCCGTTGGGTTCGTAGCTCCTGGCGGATTAGTCCCCGCACCCTGCACGGGCGGGAGAGGATTCGCGGCAGGACCGCCGGGAGGGTTATTGGCCGCGGGCCCGGACGGTGGATTATTCCCTTGATTTAGTGCAGAACTCGGTTGTCCCGTGAAGAGAGTGGCTTCGAAGGTATCGATCGCTGACACGATGGAGGCCAACGCAGCGACCTTCAAGTTGATAGTCTGGGTATAGGAATCCCTGAAGCTGGCAGCCTGCGCCTTCTGTTCCGCAGTATATGTACTTATCGGGGGCGCCGGACCCGCTGCGGGGGCCGGCGGCACCGGGGGGGCTGCTGGCGGCGGGGACGACCCCGTCGACAAGATCGTCTGAGCGTCCGTAAGCGCCTGAGAATAATTTTGGGCGTCGTCTACGGCCTTCTGACGGTCTGCCTCTAATTGACAGAGACGCTTACCAATAAAGGTATCTTCAAGGTTATCGCGTCCAAGCAGATTAGGCGCATAGACGCTGGGCACGTACGTCGCAATGCCATTCTGGCGCAGTTGGCCCGCCAAGAAGCTCGTCAACGGGGCTGAGGTGAGAGCCCCTGCCGAGACCGACAACGATTGGTTCACGGCGAACACGCTCGCCAGCGTTTGAATCAGAGTTTGGACGTCGGCGGGACTCGCAATGAACGGGCCACCAAGTTTGGGCACGTCTTTCCGAACATTGCTAAAGAACGGAGGAATCAGAATAGCTTCTAATTTGCTAGTTGCCGACAGCGCCCTCTTGTCCAGCAGACCAGCTTGATACATAAGCGTTCGCCACTGCACCAGGCTCGTGAAATCCGCAGGCGTCGCGATTACCACGGTTTGACCCTTCACCTTCGGCTTGATGGCCTCATATATCTTATTGGCGTCTGCAGTTAGTGCTCTATATGCAAAGATCGTCGATTCGATCGCCATCGAGCCGCCAGTAATCCCCGCGGGACTCGGATTTGCACTGTTGTTCGCAGGAGAGCCCGGACTCTGGGGAGAACTTGCTGATGGGGACGTTCCACTACCCGTACTATTCTGACTGCCTTTCGCAATGTTGGGTGGTCCTGTTAAAAGGGATAAGGTTCCCCATATCACGAATACAACTAAAGGAACTCCGAGCGTGAGCCGTTTCATGTCGACCCTCCTGTCGATGATTGCGTATCGCCTCAAAACGGGACCGGAATGCAACTTCCATAACAGCCAAATGGCGACTAACTCTCCTCAGCTACCTAACCCGAAAAGATCGCGCAAAAGGCGACACGCACTTCTCGGCTCGAGGTGCTAGGCTTAAGGCACCAAATGTCAGCCTCGCCAAGTGACCGCTTGCCCCACATACAATAACGAAAAGCCGTCGCATTTCCCTTTATGCATTCACCGTGTTCTGTGGTTGATGATTGTCCCATGGCTCGTGGAATTGGACCTCATCCGAAACTAGCCTTTCGCCGGGCTGAAACGCATTGTGGAAATCCGCTAAGCCGGGAACGAAAACATCGACAAGTTTCCGGGTTGCGATTCACTTCAACATCAATGCTCCCGCGCAGGCCAAACGGCCTGGGCTGGACCAGTAGCCGGTCGTGTAAGTAACCCGGGGTCTTGCCCATTCCAAATTGGCGTGGGCTTCTCTATCCGTTACTTAAACCAGTTGTAGTTAGTGAAAATGGGCCGTAAACTCGGCCATTAAACATCCAGCCAATACACTTGTCAAGTCTTTTTTTAAGTTGGTATCGTAGTATTTAGCTTACTATACATATTTAACACTATTTTGACCTGCCGCAAGAAATCCCCGGAACCTGCCAAGCTAAGTTCCTTGTTTGCAATATCAAGCATATGCTATGGATATCTGCTGGCGGGCGGGGACGGTAGGCGGAGTCCGAGGTTTGAAGACCGACGTCCGGGTGAAGGAGCCAGATTTCGGTCAGTGCATACAATAGCGGTTGAGAATGCGCAGGGGTAATAGGCACGGATCTGAATAATAAATCCACGCTACACTTGTTTTTTCCCACCGGGAGGCAATCTGCAAAATATCGCAGGGGGGGGTGCCGACGCGCTAGGTTACATATTGGAAGGCGATTTCGGGGTGAAATCGCGCAGGGCAGGAGGAGGTGGACCGTAGACGGGTGGCGGAAGACGGCGTACCGGGAAATCGGGCGGCGAACTCGGAGAGGAAGAGCCAACTCGCGTGGGCAATTCCCGATAATTGCAAAGGGAAACAGGCAGAACCTATTGAGGCAAAGTCGGGCAGAAAGAAATACGTTCTTCGGAGGTGGAACGGCGGGTAACACGCGGCGCGAGCCGGCTCCGCTGCGGCCGGGTTGGCCGTGCCACAATCCCCCGCGTCACGCACTCCCCCACATCGGCTATCGGCAGTGTCAGGTGAGAAGATGAACCAATTCGCCGACTTGAGAAATCGCGAATCTCAAATGGCAGATTTGAAGTGGGGAAAGGGCAGGGCCCGATTTGAAAAGCGCTCAGACCGTCTTATCGGGGGAGTCGCAGAGGGTGGCCAGGGGGCACTCGGCGCACAGGGGGTTGCGCGCGAAGCAGATTTTTCTGCCAAACCAGATTACCTGATGACTGAACGAAACCCAGCGGTCTTGCGGCACCAGCTTCATCAGGTCCTGCTCGACTTTTTCCGGCGTCGTTTGCTTGGTCAGTTTCAGGCGGTGGGTGATGCGGAAGACATGGGTATCCACCACCACGCCGCTCGCGATGCCGAAGGCCGTTCCCAATACCACGTTGGCGGTTTTTCGTGCTACGCCGGGCAGGGGGAGCAGTTGTTCCATGGTGCGGGGAACCTCTCCGCCGAACTCCTGCACGATCCTCGTGGCGGCGCCGATGATGCTTTTCGCCTTGTTGCGGAAGAACCCGGTGGAATGAATTTCCTGCTCCAACTCTTCTTGCGCCAGGGCTACGAAATCCTTGGGGGAGGGGTATTTGCGGAAAAGCTCCGGGGTGACCTTGTTCACGCGCTCGTCGGTGCACTGGGCAGAAAGGATGGTGGCGACGAGAAGTTGGAAAGCGTTTTCGTGCCGCAGCGCGCATTCGGCCCGCGGGAACCGCAGGTCGAGCGCCGCGAAGATCTTCTGCAATCGGGCGGGCGCGGTGTAGGATTTTTGAGTTTGGCTCCTCGATTTTATGTTTGCGGCCGCTCGGGCAACTTTCGAAGACTTGTTTTTTTTTGGCATGGCGGTTCTAGGCGGCGACTCAATTCAAGATTCAAGATTCAAAACCAAATCCAAAGCCAAAACCACGAGATCAAATCCAATTACGACCTATACCCAAACCCGGAATCCCGACGACTCAATCCAACATTCAAGGTTCAAGATTCAAAATCAAATCCAAAGCCAAGACCACAAAATCGGATCAATCTTACAACCTATATCCTAACCCCGAATCCCTAACCCCAATCCCGAATCCCGCGCCCCTAATCCCTGATCCCTAATCCCGAATCCCTAACTCCGAATCCCTAACCCCGAACCCCTTATCCCGTGTCCCGTGTCCCGTGTCCCGTGTCCCGTGTCCCGTTTTTCACCCTCCCAGCAAATCCAGCACCTCATTCAGTTCGCGGTGGATACAGGTTAGCGTCGGGGTGTCGCGGACGGTGTAGCTGGTGGCCTCACTGTGGCGCAGTTCCATGACGAGGTCGACGAAGTGATCGGGCTTATCGCTCTCGAATGCCACCACGAATTCCTGGTCATCCAAGCCGAAGGAGTAGGTGGTGTTCAAGCGCACGGTGGGGTAGCGGTGGCCGATCTCAATGTGCTCGTCCATCATCCCTTGCCGCGCATGTTTGGTGAGACGATACCACGCTTTGCTTTTGACAAAGGGGTATACAAAGAGATAACGGAACTGGCCGGGGATGAGCTTCAGCCGCGTGCCTTCCTGCCCGCTGTGGGTGTGCTTGTCCACATAAACGGAGCGCTTGGTCATGGACAAAAACGAATAGGGGGTGGTCAGGTAATTTCCCAAATCGGTCTCAAGCAGCTTCGCCATCATCTCCTGGAATTTCAGCAGGTCGAAGCCAATGCGCCAAAGCATGAAGTCGCAATCGCCGCGCACGCCGATCATCGAGTAAGCGATGGTCATCACATCCTGGTCGTAGCTTTTGACCACGTCGATGAACTGGCACTTGCCGCGCTTGCGATCTTCTGCCGGCAGCCTTCGCCATGCGGGGTCAACTTTGTAAAATCCGAAATTCACATACTGACGGCGGTCGTCGCCGCTTGCTGCTTCCGGGTGCTTATGTTCACTCAAGACGAAAACTCCTTAGGGTTGGATCCTGAAACTTAAGCAATTGTGAGCCCTGATGAAGTTTCAATATAACATGAAATGTGGCGCGAGGAGGCGTGGCGCGCTGTGCGGCACAAACGCGCGAGCGGCGATTCCGTGGACGTAGCGCGGGACGCCCGCGCTACGTTCAAATGCCGGGCGCCGGCGCGCTCTTGATGGCGGCATTGATCTTGATCCGATATCGTAGAGAAGGGAATTGGTCACACTCAGGGGCTTGAAGCGGCCGGGGCGGTTAGGGGACGAGCACGACCGGCGCTCGCCAAAACGCGGCTTTCCGCCCCGTTGGGTCGAGCACAGTTACCTGGCAGTTGTAGTCGCCGGGCGGAAGCTGGTTGATCGCAATGCTGAAGCTGAGGGGCATGGTCTTGAGCCGGTTGTTCAAGCCCGCCGTCACCTCCAGCGGCTGCGTCTCGAACGCTTTCTGCTGGGCGTGATAGAAACTTACGTACGCGATCAACGGTTGAGTGCTTGGCGCGGCCGGCTCGTAGGCCTGAAGGTAGATATACATCGCCCGGCTCCGGCTGAACACCCGCGTCACGCTGGGAATCAGTTTCTGCCCTTCCTGCACCAACGGGTTGGCCGACTCTTCTTTGTCCTTGGCCTTGATCGCGTTATAGAGGGCATCCTTGAGTTCGATGCGCTGACTGCTGAGGACTACGGAGCTGATGGGGATTCGCTGCTCCTCTTTGTTCAGATTAGGAATGACAAACGTGGTTTGATACGTTCCGATTCTGCCCGTCTCGTCATCCCGAGCAAGAAACTTGATCGTGTATTTTCCGGGAAGAATCGTGAAGCCCGTGTCGTATTCAATCGGCCGCTTGGATAATTCGATGGCCGTCGCATCGCTCAGCTTGATGTTCACTTTGTCGCGCACGTTGGTGATCGTGGAGCCGTAGCTGTCCTTGATCTCGCCGATGAAATCGATGAGGGTGTGCTCGGCGCCGCCGCGTTTGGCCAAAGCCAGTTCGCGCCCGGGAATCTTCACAATGATGGGGACAAAGTATTCGGCGCGATTCAACTGGAAGTAGTCTACTTCCATGGCGATGGTGAGCTCGGTAATCGGGTCTTCCAACATCAGGGCATCTTCAAGCTGCCGTTCCTTGTCGGCAGCGGTGAATTTGTTGAACGTCTTGCTGGCGTAATAGCCCTGGCGATAATCCAGGTTGACGGACAGGTTCCCGTTGAGCGAAATCTTGATGCGCCGGAATTTTCCATCTTGAGTTGTGATGCTCGTATAATACCCGATGATGTAATAGCTCGAAACGGAATCCTGCGCCCGCACGATACCTTTCGCCAAGTCGTTATAGTCGAGCAGTGCCTTGCCGCCGGTATCTCCCGCGAGCGCATAAAGGGTATCCTGTGACTGCTGGAAGTTTCCCATAAGAGCCGCGGCGCCGGAATACATGCCGATATTGCCCTGCGATCCTTGCGTGGCGTCTCCAAGTGGGGCTTGGGCCACCAAACCCCGCGCGTCGATGGGCCAGAACGACACACCGGCGCGGATGGCGGCGTCAATCGTGGCGTGGAGCTGCGCCTGGTTGTCGAGGCCATTCAGCCGCAAGCCGCTGGCGAAGTAGACGAGCAATTTCTTCTCGCTGAGCTGCCCCAACATTTTCGCGGCCGTCTGGAGCGCGGCCAACTGGCGGTCGGTGTTGAAGATATTGAACTCACTGTCGTCCTGGCCAAACGCCGCCCCGGTATCGGAAGTGCCGGCGTCGCTGGAGGATTCGCCATAGCCCTGGCCTTCTCCCACAATCATGGTTTCGATAATGCTCAACAGCCGGTTGCGGTCATCGGTGAAATCCTGAAGGACGTCAACGGCGCCGCCCGAGTATCGCAGGATGGAAACGCGATCCGCTTCGGTCATCTGCGTGCGGATGAATTTCTTCGCCGCAGCGAGCGCGCGCAACTGGTCCGCGGGCGGCATGGCCGTCAAGTCGAAGTACAGCGCCAGCAGGCGGCGGTCTTGGTATCGAAGTTTCCCGGGAGTTTCGGTGGTAATCCGAGTTCGGGAAAGCTTGTCGTAAACGGTGATGTTTTCGGGCTCGGGGCGAGCGGCGGGCGCGGCAAGGGGAGTCTCCGGCAGTTTCTGGAACTCGCAGAAACTGATGGCCTGCGGCACACCGTTTTCGGTGACCGTGAAGTCTTTTGCGGTCAACCCTTCAATGGGATTTCCCTTTTTGTCCTTCACCACCACCGCCTCGACGACGAGCTGAGTGCTGACGCGGATGGTGGCCGTACCATTGGCTTCAGGCGTCGCGTTCTGCCCGACCTGCTGTGCGGCGGCAGTGAGCGTCAAGAACAAAATCGCGGCAATAACCGGTCGCATAGTTCAAAACCTCAGTCGCAGTGTGGCTTGCATGCTGCGCATGGCATTGGCTGCGGTGGGCAATCCGAATTGCGCGCTGTTGACCGTCGTGTTCCAAGCCGTGAAGGTGACGTGATTGAGCAGGTTTGTCGAGTCGATACGAAAATCGAGATTGAAGCGGCCGCTCAGCCGGAAGGTGCGCCCCATGGATGTGTTCAATGTGAATTCGCTAGGGCCGATAATCGAATCTCTTCCGGCGTTTCCCCATTGGCCCGCGAGCGGCGCCGCGTAAGCCGCGGGGTTCAGAAACAGATCGGAGGGAGCAACGTAGAGAGGCGCGCCCGTATAGTCCGGCCGGATGCTTCCCGTCACACCCGTGCCCGGCACGGCGGCAAGATAGACGGGAGTTTCCGGCAAGCCACTGCCCACGGTGATTTGGGTGAGGATGGTCCACTCTTTAAAGAGCGTTCCCCTCCAGCCACTCAGCAGGGTTTCTCCCCCAAGCCCCATGCCGGTGGTGTATTGCGCCTGCACGTTCAGAAGATGGCGCTGATCGAAAGTCGAAAGCCCGCGTTCGGCTTCGAGATTCAGCCAATTCTGCGCGATCGTCGGGGAGCTCGGGCCGGAGCTCTGGGTTGTAGTAATTGACAGCGAGGTACCGGGAGGCGAATTTGCTGGCGTGGAGATTTGTGTGACCGGGGCCGCTCCCTCTCCCCCCAGTGCGGAGTCATCGTCGATGGATTTTGAGTAAGCATACTGGACCGTCGCGGTAAGACCGTTGTGCAGCCTTCGCCGCAATTGAACCTGTGCCGCCTCGCGCGTGGAATTGCCATTGGAGGCGAGATAAGCAAATCCGGCAGGACAGCTAGGGCAGGGGTTCGCCGCCCCGATGGGATAGGTATTCGGCAGAAATTCCTGCACGCCGCGTGTCCCCTTCGTTCCTAGGTACGTCGCCGTCAATTGCAGTGAGCCGGGCAGGTCGCGCTGAAGCGAGGCCTGCCAGTTCTGCGCATAGCCAACGCGGAAATTCGGATCGACGGCGTACACGTCTGACGTTACCGAGGAGCACGGGCTGAATCCATTCGCGAGGGTGAGCGGACAAGCCCCGCTGTTCTGCACGCTCAAACTCTTCGAAAGCGGCGCTTGCTGTGCCATTTGTTGCGCAATGGTCTGATAAACGGAAGTGTCGGAGTAGATTCCATATCCGGCGCGAACCAGGAGCGACGACCCGGAGATCGGGCGCCACGCAATCCCCACGCGCGGTTCAAGAATATGCTTGTCCGGCCGGACGAGAGAGTCGGGATATTTCTGGCCCGTCAGCGGCCCGACCGGATTGTTTGCCACGACCGGGTCTACCGCCGCAAAACCCGGAGTAATGTCCAGATTCACCAGGCGGCCATAGAGCTCGGTGATCGGCGCACCGTATTCCCAACGCAGCCCCATGTTCAGCGTGAATTGCGGACTCATTCTCCAATCGTCCGTGATGAAGGCGTCGTAAACGGATTCCCGAAAGTATTTGTCCGCATTGCCGAAAGCGAGCGAACTCGTGTCCGGGATCCCGAGCAGGAAGTCGGCGAAGTCCGAGCCCCCGACGGCGGCGCCGTTCACGCTTCCCTCGGTGGCCGCGCCGGTAAACGTAAACGTGCCGCGCGGGTTTTGTTGGGACAGGTAATTAAACTGCTGCCGGCGGAAGTCACCCCCCATCGTGATATTGTGCCGGTCGCGGCTCCATAACAGGGAATAAGATACGGCGTCTGTCTGATTGCGGTCGAAAGAGCTTTGCGCATCAGACAGTCCGGCGATGCCGCTCGAGAATGCGAGGCTCGGCGGACCCCAGTTGGCGGGGTCTTGATTATTCCCCGTGATTCCCACCTCGGCGGAGACGTTCTCGCGGTCCTTCCAAAAGGGCGTGGTCCTTGTTGCCAACCGGCTGAACCGGTAGCCAAGGGTCCCGAACAGCCGCTGGCTGACGCGGTGCGACCAATTGATGTTGGTGTTGATCCCCAGCACGTCCGTTCTGTCGAGAAAGCCGAAAAGATTCGGGCTGGCGGTCCTGGTGCTTTGAAATGCGAAGCCTCCATAAAGCTGATTCTTGGGGTTGATGGTCTGATTTAAGCGCGACAACAGCGCGTCCTGGTGTGTTTCGCTGAGGATCGGAATCTGATAGTTGTATTGCGGATCACCGCTAAAGGTCGGCAAGGGGTAAAAGTTCAACAAAGCCTTAGCCTGAGGACTGATCTGGGATAGGGGAATCATGCTCTGGGAGAAGGGCAGCCCGGTTGCCGGATTGAAGATCTCGATGGGCTGTCCCAACGCGTTCAATGCCTGGGAGAAATCTCCGCCGCGCTCCGCTGAATCCGGCACCAGAGCCGATTGCGTTGTGGCATCAGCATCTCGAGTCCACAGGTAAGCAACAAAAAAGTTCGGACCATGGCGGAGCAAATGCGGAATCTTCAGGGGGCCGCCCAGCGTCGCGATCCCCGTAATGCGGCTATACGCCGGCTTGGGGGTGTTCTGGCCGCTCAAGGAAAAAGGGCGGGCATCCAATGCGGAATTGTCGAAGATGAGGCCGAGCCCGCCGTTGTACAGCCCTCTCCCGCCGTTGCGATTGTTTCCGAAGGCAAAGGCTTGCGCGAACGGTGAAGCGGCGCCGTTGATGACGCTGCCATTGATGAGCAGACCGTCGACGGCGCGCTGGCTGAGGTCTTCCAGTTCCTTCTCAGGGGTCGCGAGACTCGTTGGCTTCGCTGGCTCGCTCTTGGCTTCCGCAGCCCCACCTCCAGCTCCCGGCACCGGGCGTAGGGGCACGCCATGGCCTGCCCCTACAATCTCGGCCTTGATTTGGTCGAGCGGCGCCAGCTTCAATTCCCATTTCGCCGCGGGCGTGTTCGGGCCGATCACCACATCCTGCTCGAGCGGCGCGAAGCCTGTCATCTCGACTTGGATCACCCATTTTCCATCTGCCAAGTCAGGAAACGAGTAGAGACCTTGTTGGTCGGTGCTGGTGACCAGATGTTTCGCGCCCTGAGTGGCGGTTACCGTTGCTCCAGGAACCGGGAGTCCGGTGAAAGTGACTTGTCCGTGGAACTCCGCAGCCGCCGCAAGGCTCAAGGCGACCAGCCAGGCCAAGAGGAAAAGGAGGGGAAGGGGGCGATGAGGGCGCCGCCGGGCAATCGCATCCGGCGCGTGCTGATCATCGATCTTTCCCGAGCCCACGTCCAAAGCCTTTCTCCTTTATTTTCAA
>Ga0181536_10002756_pt1 | contig 19551 bp, 17 predicted proteins | sample PEATcosm2014_Bin_41_FD_121105 | JGI IMG/M metagenome (GOLD analysis project Ga0181536, IMG submission 121105) | Peatland microbial communities from MTU Mesocosm Facility, Houghton, MI, USA - PEATcosm2014_Bin17_60_metaG | ecosystem: Environmental > Terrestrial > Soil > Wetlands > Peat | place...
CTGAGCCCTCGGGCTAACGCCCGTTGGCAAGAGCCGCGGTGGAACGCCGACAGGCGAGCCCCCCTCCGTGCCTCCCTCGCAGACGGGAGAGGTTCGGAGGGGGAGCCGCGCCCGCAGGCGCGGAGGATGGACGATGCGTCTGTCGGCGTTCCGCTTCCCTCGATTGAACGAGGGAAGAAGTTGCGAAGAGCGAGCAGCGAATAGCGAACAAGACCTTTCTCATTCGCCAGTCGCCACTCTCTATTCGCCGTTCACAAAACTCGGGCGCGGATCGCGTCGCGAGAACGATCGATGTTGGGCAAATTGCGAATGGCAGCTTGCGCGTCCCCTCCCCCTTGTGGGGAGGGGTTAGGGGTGGGGGTCGGGAGGCGACGCGTCAACATCGACGCTCATTCTTACGCAGGCGTCGATGCCCTCGCACGACCTCACGACCCCCCTCCCTACCCTCCCCCACAAGGGGGGAGGGAACATTGGCGCGTCGCGTGGGGCAGGATGAAAGTGCCGGCGCTAATTTCATATATATGAGGCGAGGCCGGATCGGCCGGCTTCGCCGCGAGGATTCCACCTTGTCCCACACCCCCATCACCATCCTCACCGGCTTTCTCGGCAGCGGCAAGACGACGCTGCTCAACCGGGCGCTGCGCGATCCGGCGATGGCGAACACGGCGGTGGTGATCAACGAATTCGGCGAAATGAGCCTCGATCATGTGCTCGCCGCGCAGAGCGACGACACCATCATGGTGCTGGAAAACGGCTGCCTGTGCTGCACCGTGTTCGGCGATCTCGTGACCACCCTGAACAACCTCTATCACGCCCGCGAGGACGGCGAGATTCCCCGCTTCGATCACGTCGTGATCGAAACATCGGGGCTGGCCGATCCGTCGCCGCTCATTCAGGCCTTCCTGTCCGATCCGACGCTCGCCGGGCTCTACCGCATCGGCACCGTGGTCGCGACGGTCGATGCGGTGAACGGCCCCGATACGCTCGACAATCACATCGAATCCGTGCGGCAGGTCGCGCTCGCCGACCATATCCTGATCACCAAGCTCGATCTGATCGATCCGGCGCAGGCGAAAGACGCCGAGGCGGCGCTGACCGCGCGGCTCCGTCGCCTCAACCCCGCGGCCAGGATTTCGCGGATCGACGATCCCGCGTTCGATATCGGCAAGCTGCTACGTGCGGACGGCCTCGATCCGGGCGACGCCAAGGCCGACGTGCGCGCCTGGCTCAATGCCGCCGCCTACGAGCAGCATGACGGCCATCATCATGGTCACGACGAGGATCACGCGCATCACGACCACGGCGCGCACGACCACGACGCTCACGACCATCACGGCCTGCACGACCGCGACATTGCCTCGTTCTGTTTCGTGCGCGAAAATCCGATCCCGCGCGAGGCGCTCCGCTTGCTGCTCGACGCCCTGCAGCAGAATCTCGGACCCAATCTCCTGCGGGTGAAAGGCATCGTCCATGTCGCCGAGGAACCCGACCGCCCGGCCGTGATCCAGGGCGCGCAGCAGCTCCTGCATAACCTATCATGGCTCGAGCGCTGGCCGGATGCCGACCGCCGCAGCAAGATCGTATTCATCACCCAAGGCTTCGATCGCGCCGAGGTCGAGGACATGATCGCGGTGCTGGACCGGGTCGCCACGCGCACCGCCGCCGCCCGCGCCCGCGCTCAAAGCAGCCGATGAGAACGCGATCGTCGCGATCCTCTGGACCTCGTCTAGACTAGGGCAGATTCCGCTCATTCCCGCGCCAGCGGGAATCCAGTGGAGTGCTCCATTGTTGCGGTGAAACCTGCTGGGTCCCCGCTTTCGCGGGGACGAGCGGATAATGGGAGGTGCTTCGACCTCATCGGAAAACGCTCTAACTGCACACAGCAGGTTTACGACAGGGACCACACCTCCCATTCGGCCTTCCGGGCAATCCAGACAATCGCTACCATGCAGCTCTGTTCGGGTTCATACCCGCCCGGCGCCCGGCGCCCGGGGACTGGCAGAAAACCAATGTGAGGAAACGAAATGGCCACTCTCGACTTGACCGCATGGATCGAACAGCAAAAAGTCAGTCGGACACAGATCCTGGTGATGGTCCTGATGACCTTCACCACCGCGGTCGACGGCTTCGACGCCCAGATGATCGGCTATGTCGCCCCGGCCGTGATTCAGCAGTTCAAGGTGCCGCCGGGCCAATTCACATCGGTGTTCGCGATCGGCCTGGCTGGCCTGTTGGTCGGATGCCTCGCCATCGCCCCGCTTGCCGACTGGATCGGTCGTAAGCGGGTCATCCTCGGCAGCTGCATTTTCTTCGGCGTGATGTCGATCCTGACCGCATGGGCGGACTCGCTGCAATCTCTGATCGTGCTTCGTTTCCTGACCGGGCTCGGGCTCGGCGGCTCGATGGCCAACGCGATTGCCTTGACCGCGGAATACTTCCCGTCGCGCAATCGCGCCTTCACCACGATGGCGATGTTCTGCGGTTTTCCGCTCGGCGCCACTTTGGGCGGATTCCTGGCGGCCGGCTTGATCGCGGGATTCGGCTGGCCGTCGGTGTTCGTGGTCGGCGGCGTCCTGCCGCTCATCTTGGCTGCGTTCGTGGCCGTTATGCTTCCCGAGTCCATTCGCCATCTCGTGCTGAAGAATTATCCGGCGGCGAAAATCACCGCTTTGCTTCGCCGCATCAACCCGTCGGCAGTTTTCGCCGAAGGAACGACCTTTGTCGTCCATGAGGAGCAAGCACCCGGCATTACGGTGAAGCATCTGTTTCGCGAGGGCCGCGCGCTGGGCACGATCCTGCTTTGGATCATCTTTTTCTGCAGCCTTCTGGATATTTTCTTTCTGTCCAGTTGGTTGCCCACCGTCTTGCACGACGCCGGCCTGTCGATTTCCGCTTCCGTTGTCGAAACCGCGCTGTTTCAAGGCGGTGGCGTCGTCGCCGGCCTGCTGTTGGGGCTAGTCATCGATCGCACCGGATTTTTGAAGGTTTTGGCACCGGTCTACATCGGCGCCGGGCTTGCGATCGGCTCGATCGGGTTCGCCGGGACGTCGCTCGGCCTCATCATGATTGCGAGCTTCCTGTCGGGTGCCTTCGTGGTCGGAGGTCAGAACTCGGTGAACGTTCTCGCCGCGGTGTTCTATCCGACCTATATCCGTGCCACCGGCGTCGGCTGGGCGCTCGGAATAGGCCGCTTCGGCTCGATCGTCGGCCCCATCGTCGGTGGTATGCTGCTGCAAGCGCATTGGGACCGGCAATCGCTGTTCATGGCTGCCGCGGTCCCGGCATTCGTGGCTGCCGTCTCCGCTCTGATCCTGAGTCTGACGCAGAAAGAGATTACGGCAAAGAGCGATGCGGCGGTGCTCGCGCACTGATCCCGACATCGGGTCGATCAAGCAGACGAATCGAAATCGCGCCCCGGACTTGGAAAGCAGGCCATGCTCGATAGCAGAAAGCCTCACCCTTATAATGCCTATGACCGCCCGCATGCGGACCTTCGCGAGTTCATCGAACGAACCGAGGCCGCCGGCGAATTGCTGCGGATCAAGGGCGCCGATTGGAATCTCGAGATCGGCGCGCTCGCCGAAATCGTTTCCCACGCCAAGTCCGAGGCGCCTGCCATCCTGTTCGAAGACGTGCCGGGCTATCCGAAGGGGATGCGGCTGTTGTCCGGCGCGACCAATTCGTCGAAGCGTTTGGCGATAACCCTCGGCTTTCCGGTCCCTCACCATCCGCTTGAAGTCGTACGCGCCTACCGCGATCGCATGGCGACGCACCAGCCGATTCCGCCGCATATCGTGCGCAGCGGACCCGTGCTGCAAAACATCGATCGCGACGACGAGGTCAACCTGTTGAAATTTCCCGTGCCGCGGCTGCACGAGCTTGACGGCGGCCGCTATATCGGCACCGACGATCTCGTGATCATGCGCGATCCGGACGCCGGCTGGATCAACGCGGCGACCTACCGGTCGATGGTGCAGGACCGCAATCACGTCAATGTGTGGATATCGCCGGGCAAGCACGGCCGCCAGATCCGGGAAAAATATTTCCGCGCCGGCAAGCCCTGCCCGGTGCTGATCAGCTGCGGCCACGATCCGCTGCTGTCGCTGGCCGGCGGCAACGAGCTCAAGTTCGGCCTTTGCGAATACGACTATGCGGCTGGCCATCGCGGCTTGCCCTACGACATTGTGTTGAGCGAGCTGCACGGTCTGCCGATGCCGGCCGATGCGGAGATCGTTCTCGAGGGCGAGATGGTGGACGGCGTGGTGGGCAAGGAAGGACCGTTCGGGGAGTTCACCGGGTATTACGCGAGCTCGCCGAGCGAGCAGCCAATCGTGCAAGTCAAACGCGTCTACTACCGCAACGATCCGATCCTATCGATCGCTTCGCCGATGCGGCCGCCTTCCGACTTTTCTTTCAGCAAATGCGTGATGAAGGCCGGCATGATCTGGGATGAGGTCGAGCGCGCCGGCCTCTCCGGCGTTACCGGAGTGTGGTGTCACGAGGCCGGCGGCGCGCGCCTGTTCAACGTCGTCGCCATCAAACAGGCCTATCCGGGCCACGCGCGTCAGGCCGGCATGCTGGCCGCAAGTTGCCAGTCGGGCTCCTATCTCGGCCGCTTCATCGTGGTGGTCGATGACGACGTCGATCCGACCGACATGTTCGACGTGCTGTGGGCGATGTGCACGCGCTGCAATCCGGTCGAGGATATCGATTTTATTCGCCGCGCCTGGAGCGGTCCGCTCGATCCCATTTTCGACCGGTCGAGCTCCACCAATTCCCGCGCCGTCATCGATGCTTGCCGGCCGTTCGAACGGCTCAAGGATTTTCCGCCGGTCGCCCGCGCCAGTCCTGAGCTTGTGGCCAAAGTGCAAGCCAAGTTTGCCGACGTGTTGGCAAAGCTCAACACGCGGTAGCGCGGTGGACGGGATGCGGAACGGGTGGAAGCTCTCGGCCGGTAAGCGGGTCGGTCAACGTGCCGATGCTCGTGCCGAGGGCACGCTGCGCTGCCGACCATGCGGGTCGTCGGGCATCGGCAGCGCCGCGAGCACCCGATCCACATCGATGAGGGCCGCGTGCCCGGCGAGGAAATTCTCCAGCGTGCCGAGAAAGGCGGCGCGCGACGCGGGCGGCAGGCCCTTCAGCACGCGCTCCTGGGCGCGAGCCGCTGCCGGAGCGATATCATCGAGCAGCCGCTCGCCCTGTGCCGTCATCTGCAGGCGCATCCGGCGCTTGTCGCGGTGATCGGCGAGGCGCTGGATCAGCCCGCGGTCGCTGAGCGTCCTGATCACCATGGCGGCGGTGGAACGATCGAGCCCGACCAAGCGGCCAAGGGCGATCTGATCGACGTCGGGATACTCGTGAAGGGCACGCAGGCAGCCATACTGCGATTGCGTGACATTGAACTCGCGACTTTCCTCAAGAAAGATGGCCATCGACACTTGGTGACACCGCTTCAACAGAAAGCCGGGGCGGTGGTACAAGCCGACAAGGCGAGATTTCGACGTCATTTTTGCATTCGTCCGGTCAGGTTGCCGACTCACCTGACCCGCGCCTGATGCAGTCCGAGCGGCAGATAGATTCCGGCGCGAATGGTCGTGTACTTCATGAAGAAATCGCCGAGCGCGGAAAACAGGCCGATCGCCGCCAGCACTTCGAGGTTCAATGGCGCTATCCTGCCGCTGACCAGCGCGAGCGGGACGAACAGACCGAGCACCAGCGTACCGCCGTAGAAGTAGACGGCGATGCGCCCGGCCAGCATTTCGCGAACCGAGCGCCGGGCGGCGGCGTTGCCACCGCTCAGCGCACCCTGGATCTCGAGCACGAACAGGACCATGACGATGGCAGTGACCGCGATCCAGATGGTCGTCAGCCGACCAAGCATCTCCTGGCTCGGCGCGCCCCGCACCGCCATGGCGACGAGCAGCGCGGCGGCGCCGCCGCGCAGCGCGTAGGCCATGTAGAGCACGGGGTGGAGCGTCGAATTCCAGAACGGAATGCCTTTCGAGGCGGTGTAGACGAAGCCCATGTAGCCGATCATCACCACCATGCCGGCGGCAGCCATGAGCCAGCCGATCCAGGCGATCGCGGAATGATCCGTCCACAACCATGCGGAGCTGACGAGCGGCGGCAGGTAGAGCACGGCTCCGGCCAGGAACAAAGTCAGCCCCACGAAGCCGCGCGCCACCCAGGCGGTCTTGACCTGCCGTGCCATCCGCCAGAAGCGCTCGGGACGCCCCAGAAATAACAGATGCGCAATACCCCCGGCGCCGGCCAGCAGGAATGCCGCGATCAGCCCGGGCGGATATGCGAACAGCAGTCCGAACAGCCAGGCGCCGGCCGCGATGCCGACCAGAAAATGGCCGACGACCAGAAACACGCCACGCCCCTCGCCCCATTCGCGCTGCGGCCGAAAGTCTCGGCGCAAATCCTGAATCAGCCTTGCGTATTTCGCGTTGACATCGCTCATCGACCGCTCCTCATTGCGGCAGGTAGTAGACCGAGGGCCCTGTCCCCAGTTCGGGATGCAGCGTAAAGCCGGCGCGCTCCTTGATCAGCCGCGACACCTCGCTGGTCGGATCGTCGAGATCGCCGAAGACTCGCGCCACCGTCGGACAGTTGGCGACGCACGCCGGCGGCTTGCCGGCGCGCACGCGGTCACGGCAGAAATTGCATTTCATCACCACGTTCTGCTGGTGGCGCTCGGTCCGCGCCTGCTCGAAGGGCGTGGCACCTTGCGGGAAATAGTGCTGAGGCTGCTCGTTGAAGTACCGATTGGTATAGGGGCAGGCCATCATGCAGGACCGGCAGCCGACACAGAGATCTTGGTCGATTTCGACGATGCCGTCTTCCTCCGATTTGAAGCTGGCGCCGGTCGGGCAGGCCGCGACGCAGGGCGGATCCTCGCAATGGTTGCACAGGACCGGCAGCGAGAGCTGGCGCACCGTCGGATATTCGCCGTCCTCCTGCTTGAGCACGCGCGCATAATAGACGCCGGGCGGCGTCCCGTGTTCCGCCTTGCACGCCAACTGGCAGCCGTAGCAGCCAATGCAGCGTTTGAGATCGATCACCATTCCCCATCTCATGACGCGCTCTCCGCGGCCACAACGCGCACCTTGACGCATAGATCGAGGTTGATGTTGACGGGGCTGGCGTGCTCCCAGTCGAGCTCGAGCAGGTCGTTGTAGAAGACGCCCTTGCCCTTCGCGATCGGCTGGCCGTCGGTCCAGTGGCCACACATCGCGGCGAAGCCGAGACCCTCGGGGTGGATGCCCTCGGTCAGCTTCAGGCGGCCTTTCACCTTGCGCCCGGTCTCGCTCTCGACCCAGACCATCTGACCATCCGAGAAGCCCCGCTTGCGCGCCTCGGCGCGGTTCATGGCGATCGCATAAGAGAACGGATCGAGCTGCGCGGCCTCGTCGAGCCACGGATTCTCCATGGTGAAGCTGTTGGTGTGCACCACATCGCGATAATAGAACCCGTAGAAGTCGAAGCCGGGCTTGTCGCAGCAGTGCGAGCGGCAGGGCAGGAAGTCCGGCAACGGGTCGTAGTATTCCAAAGGCACGTTCAGGCCGCGCGGCGCGGCGATGGCGGCGATCTTGTCACCGATCGGCTTTAGGAACTCCCAATAGACCGGCACGCGCACGTCGACGAACGGCCGCCAATAGACTTCCTGCGGCTTCTTCTTCCATTTGACGACGCCGTTCGACTTGAACCATTCGAGCCCGCGTTCCGGACCGAAATTGTTCTTCAGCTCGCGGTCGCAGATGTTCTCATAGCTGTAGCGCTCGTCGCCCATCAGTCGATAGGGCGGTTGCAGATCGAGCCAGGCGTTGTAGGCGGCATTGAGGTCGGCGCGGAACCCGACCCGATCGGCGAGTTCCAGCAGCACTTCGGCAAATTGACGCTGTTCGCCATCCGCCGGCAGCACCGGCTGCCGGATCGGCCAGCACCATTCGCCCAATCCGCCCGGCAGACTGAAGATGAATGGGAAATTGGAGCGCGAGTCCAAGGACTGCAGATAGCCGCAGTCCGGCAGGAGGATGTCGGCAAAGTTCGATGTTTCAGTGAGGCAAAGGTCGAACGAAACGATGAACTTGTACCTGCTCAACGACTCCGCGACGGCGTCCTTGTTGGCGATGCTCATCACCAGGTTGGCGCCGAAATTGATCATCACCTCGGGACGGTAGGGAACCTCGAACTTGGTCCACAGTTCCTCGCTGTCGACGGAATCGAGGAACGGCGAAGTCATGCCGATGACGAAGAGATCCTGCAGGCCGAGATTCTTCGGCAGCCGCGGCTGCGGCGGCGGATAGGGGTAGTGGTAGCCCATCCAGCTGCCCACGACCATCAGGCCGTCCGGCCCGGCACTCGGGACATAGCTCACGCGGCCGGTATCGGGATGGCCGTGGCTGGTGGGGTTGAAGCCCAGGCAGCCGCCGACCACGTCGGCGGCACCGACCAGCTGATTGAGCAGATCGACGGCGTAGAAATTGTAGACCGAGTTGCGGTGGCCCTGCGCACCGCGGAAGGCGATCGCCGCCACCGGGCGGTACGGCAGCGTAACCCCGTCGACGACGATGGTACTGCCGACGCGCGCTTCAGTCGCGAACTCAGTGCCCAAGCGGCGGACGGTCGCCGCGGGGATGCTGGAAACCCGCTCAGCCCATTCGGGCGTGAACTTGCGCAGGTGCTCGCGCAGGCACTGGAACGCCGGCCGGCAGGGCTTTTCGCCGACCATGAAATCGCCTTCGAGCGCCATATCGGCGGCGGCTACCGCATCGTAGGGCCGCGGACCGTTCAGCCGCAGGTCCCACACCAGCGGCTTTCCCGACTCCGCATGACGAACGTAGAGTTTGTCCTCGCCGATCAGGTAGGGTGCGTTGGTCTTCGCCTGCAGGTAGGGGCCATCGTAGCTGCCGAGATCGTTGACGATGACATTGCACATGCCGAGCGCGAGGGCGGCATCGGTACCGACGCGCAGCGGCACCCATTCGGTCGCCTTGGCGGCGGCAAAATTGCACAGCGGATCGACCACCACCATTTTCATGCCGCGCACGCGCGCATCCGCAGCCTTGCCCATGTTGGAGCAGGACGCGTGGCCAGCCGAATGCCCCTTGGAGGCGCCGAAGAAGATCGCGTAGTTGCAGTAGTCGAAATCGGGTACCACCGACCACGAGGCGTGCATGATCCCGCTGATCAGGTGCGCGCCGTTACCACAATGCTGCCCGCCGCCCGACACCGAGAAATTGGGCGTACCGAAGGCCGAAGCGAAGGCGTGGAACGGAACCCGGCTGGCGGTGACCGTGGTCGTGCGCTGGACGACGAGCTTGCGCGGATCGTCCGCGCGCACCTTTCGCAACACCTCGGCGATCTCGTCGAGCGCCTCCTCCCAACTGATTCGCTTCCAGCCGGGATCCTGATAGAGACCCTTTTTCGGATTGGTTCGCCGCATGGGGTAACGCAGACGGTTGGGGTCGTAGTGGGTCATGATCCCGCTGACCCCCTTGCCGCACAGGCGTCCCTTGCCGACCGCGCTGTCGGGATTACCCTCGATCTTGACCACGACCCCGTCGACGCGATGCGCCAGGATCGAGCACGTGCCGTAGCAGATCGAGCAACTCGACGGCACCCAGACGTCGTCTCGGGCCGGTGTCTGGAATTGGCGTGGGCTGAACACGTTCATGCGCGTCTCTCCCGTTTTGCTTCATCCACCCTCGGGGGCGACGAGCAGAATGATTTCGATCTCGCTCGGATCGGCGCTGGCGGAAAGGGGCGTATTTACGCCCTCGACCGGATAACCGTCGACGAATAACCTGCAGTAGCGTCGCTTGGCGCCGGTCTCGTCGAGCAGGAGCGCCAGAAACGGCTCGCCGAAGCGCTCGCCCAGCCGGACGAACACGTCGGCGATGGTCGCATGGGCCGGAAGCTCGAGCCGGAAGGATCGATCCACGCCGCATGACGCCAGCGCGCCGAACAGCCGGACGTCGACGGCGATCGGGCCGCAGGCTTGATCGATCACGAACCGAGGCGTCGGCGGTGGAACGGTGCCGATGTCCACCGTCGCAAGATCGACGACTGCATCCCACCGGATGCCCATGTCTATCCCCTCACACCGCGGATATTGCGCCATTGGACAATCAGTCCTCATCTGAAAAGTAATCAGACGTCTGTATATTTGTCCGTATAGTTTTGCCGAACATCGCCCCTGTCAACCCTTAAATAATCAATTCTGCCATGCGAAAAATCGCGGCTCGCCAGGTCCGGTACCAGGGCGGATTCGCGATCATCCGCCGATGCTTATGGTTCTGGGCGATTTGAAATGGCGGAAACGTCGGCGAAGTTCTGCAAGAAGCCGAATCGAGCGTCGGGTGGCCGTTCGGCCGGCCGGTGGTTCGGCCCGCCGGTGATTACCTCTTCCTGCTGCTTCTTTTTCCCCCGGATTTCACCTCGCCCGGCCGGCGGCCGGGCTCGAAGCCGCCGAGCTCGTGATAGGTCACCGTGCCGGCGGTTTCGAACGCCCTCACCTTCGGCACTTCCCCCGGGAGCCCGAGTTCACGCCAACGGCCGGCGACCTTCTCGAAGACGCCTTTCCTGAGTGCAGTGCGCTTGGAGAACACCGGCAGGTGGCGGTGCTCCTTGCAGGCGTTGATCAAAGCCTTCGAACCGTATGGACGCTTCTCCGGCGGATTCTGCGTCGGATCGAGCCACGTGCTCCAGGTGTTGCGCAGAATATCGATGTCGTCGATCGGATTGCAGCGGCTCGCCATCGCCCAGATGACCTGATCGAAGTCGCTCGGATCGATATCCTCGTCAACGGCGATGATCCACTTGGTATAATAAGCGCCGCCCGGAACCTGCGCGGCGAGGGCCAGCGCTTGCGCGGCATGACCGGCGTGGCGCTGTTCGAGGCTAATCACCGTCATGCCGAACCCGCCGGCGGCGGCGGGATGGGCGTATACGCCCTGAATTCCGGGTATCCCCAGCTTGTCGAGGTCGTCCCAGATTTTCGCCGAACGGATGACCGAAAAGAAGCCGCTCTGTTCGCACGACGGATAATCGGCCATGAGCGCGTTGGTGAGGATTGGTTCCGAGCGGTAATGCACGGCGGTGACGTCGACTAACGGACAGCCCGCTTCCGGCCGGCCGTAATAACCCGGAAACTCTCCGAACGGCCCCTCCGCCTTCACCGAATTCGGCCGAATGACGCCCTCGATCACCAGCTCGGCATTCGCCGGCAGCAGCAGCTTGGTGGTTTTGCCGCGCACCACCGGAATCGGCTTGCCTTTGATGCCGCCGGCGAACTCGTACTCGGAGACGTTCTTGGCGAAGGTCTGCGAGCCGACCAGCATGAACAGCGGATCAATGCCCCAGGCCGCCGCGACCTCGATCGGTTCACCGCGCTGCCAGGCACGGGTGATGTGCAGGCGCGCATCCTTGCCCGGTGAAAGATAGAGGCCGACCGCGGACCGGCCCTGCTGCATCATCCGGTAAGTTCCGATGTTCAGATAGCCACTGTCGGGGTCGCGCGTGATGACCGCATCGCCGGTCCCCGCATAGCGTCCGCCATCCAGCGGCCAGTGCCGCGGGATCGGCAATTGATCGAGGTTGACCTGTCGCCCCTGCAGTGAGTTCTCGTAAACTGGCGCTTCGCTGGCCGGCACCTCGCGCGGCGGGATTCGCCGCTTGAGCTTGTCCTTGACCCTGCGGATGAGGTCCATGGTCGGCAGGTCGCCCGGTTCTTCCAGCGTGACCGCAATGCGTTTCAGGCTCGGTCCGAGAATGTTCCACAGCAGTCGGGCCTTGATCGGACTGCGATCGAATCCGCGCGGCCGTTCGAACAGTACCGCCGGCGAGGGGTGCTGCTTGGCCACGAGATAGGCGATCGCGCTCATCTCCTCGTCGCGGTCCACCGGCTGCCGCACCCTGACGAGTTCTCCCGATCGTTCGACCTGCGATAACCAGTCCCGCAAGTCCCGGATCGGGGTCGGACGTGACCGCGATGCACTGCTTCGCTGCGTGTCTGCGCCAGCGACGAGATCGATCGATTCCATGACATCCGCCTTTCCAAGCCTACGCTGTACCTAAATAAACCTGCTCCACCCCGCGCCTTCGCGCCTTGACTTTGGTCAACCTGTGCAAAGCCCATTTTCGAAGGCGCGCGTCGTCGCCCTCAAGGTCGAGGATGCTGCTGCGAATGGTGATGCCGTCGATCGTGCGACCGTGCGCCGGAGAAAGACCGGGCGGCCCGTCCGATTTGAATTGACCGAGCAGAGCCGCCAAGCGGTCGATGACTACAGAGCACGGGCAACGGAATGGAGCGTCTCCCGCCGGTCACCCCAGACCGCTGGTTTCAACGCGGCCAGAACGATGGCGCTATTTCACTATCGCATTTTCGTATGGATAGATGACCTCGCCGCTCTTGAATTCTGGTGGATAGATGATCACCTCGGTTTTCAGATCGCGGAACTCGTCGACGCTGTTGCCCTTGATGTTCTGGAACTGGGCCGCCAGCGTGCGCTCCTCCGCCCATTCGCCCAGCGGGCCGAATTTAACGTCGCCGACCACGGTCTTGAACGTGGTCTTGTGCATATAGTCGGCCAGCACGTCGTCATTGAGGCTGTTGGTCGCAGCGATTGCATCGCCGAGCACCTGCAGATCGGCATAGGCCCACACTGGCATATAATACCCGAGCGGGTCGGTGCCGGCGGCCGTAGCGCGCTCCTGATATTTTTTGAGCAGCTCCATCGAACCCGGGAAGTCCATCGACTTGGTCGGCAGCCAAGTATCAAAGTTGACGACGCCGTTGAGCAGCGGACCGAGCTGGGTTTTAAACACCGTTGCCTGAAGGCCGACCATTGCGCCGCCCCACATCTTCGGCTTGAAGCCGACCTCGTGCACCGCCTTGACCATGCCGACGGTGTCGAGCGGGTAGGAGCAGATCACCAGCAGATCCGGATTCGCGGCCTGGATCGCCCGCACGACCGACGTGAAGTCGGGCGTCGATGGTGGATAGCTCTTGTCGTATACGATCTTGAATCCGGATGTCTTCGCGTTTTCGCGCGCGCCATCGCAAGCGTTCTGTCCGAACTCGGCGTCCGCATAGGCCAAGGCGATCGTCTGCGGCTTGGGGTTCTGCAGTTCGGCCACCTTGAAAAAGCCGCGCGTAAAGGCCGGCTTCGGGGTGGGGCCGTTGGGGATCATCGAGAAATACTTTGGATATTTGAATGTGTCGTTGATGCCGGTCCCGAACAAGCTCACGAACAGCTTTTTCCGCTCGATTGCGATCGGCATTGCGGCGGCAACCTGCGTCGAGGCATAAGCGCTGACGATCAGATCGACCTTGTCGATGTCGAGCAGCTTTGAATAGATGCTGGGAACTTGTGCCGGACTGCTCTGATCGTCGTAGTAGATAAGCTTGACCGGCCGGCCGAGCAGCCCGCCTTTGGCGTTGATGTCATCTTCCCAAATCTGCATCGCCACCAGCGACATTTTTCCGTTGGCAGCGAGCGGGCCGCTGAGCGACATGCTAAAGCCGAGCTTGATCGGATCGGCAGCTTTGGCCGGCGCCGCCGCCATAAATATCAACGCCGCAGCCGCAGCCGCAGCCAGCCGCGCCAGGCCCGTTAAGCCAAGCAATTGCGATTTCTTAGACATTTCCCCCTCCTTGAGTGCCATTCGCCCTCCTTAAGTACCATAAAAACTCGCGGTTTGATTATAATAATAAGAACCACCCGAGCGGGCACTTTGCGAAATATCAAATTCTGGCCCCCCGCCGCTTGAGCCATTGCTGGTCCTTGACCCGGCACGTTGTGGTTCTCAGTTGATGCAAGACCGCGCCACGTCCGAATAGGCTTGCCGCCGCGCGGCCGCTCATGGCGAATTGCTCCCACGCCTCAGCCCACACCCAAATAGAAGCGGCGGACCAATTCGCTATGCCGAAGCGTATGGGCATCATCCGCAGCGAAAGCAATCTTGCCGTGCACAAGCACATAGCCGCGATCGGCAATACGGATAGCCTGGCGAAAGTTTTGTTCCGCCATCAGCACGGTCAGGCCAAGTTGCTTCTGCAGTGTTGCGATGGTCTCAATCGTCTTGGAGACCAGAATCGGCGCCAATCCGACGGATGGCTCATCGACCAGCAAAATTTTCGGAAGCGCCATCAAGGCGCGCGCGATCGCCAACATTTGCTGCTCGCCGCCACTCATGCTGCCGGCCAGCTGCCGTCGCCTTTCCTTGAGTCGCGGAAACGTATCGAAGCAGAATGCAAGACTGTCGACGACGCGCGCACGCGCGACCGCGCGGTACGCACCGAGCAGAAGATTCTCTTCCACGGTAAGCTTCGAAAACAGCCGCCGGCCTTCGGGGACGAGCGAAATGCCCAGCCTGACAATGTCTTCGGTGCTTCGCCCAACCAAATCGAATGTTTCGTCCCCGATGGTCGCCAAGATGCTGCCGGCAGTCGGCTGCACCTGGCCCATGATGCATTTAAGCAGGGTGCTCTTGCCGTTACCATTGGTGCCGAGAAGGACGACGGTCTCCCCGCTTCGCACAGTCATGCTAATTCCGGTGAGTACTCGAACCTCACCGTACCCGGCGTGAAGCCCTTCGATGAAAAGACTATTCGCCAAGATAAGCCCTCTCGACTTCATCCTGTTGCATGACGTCATCAGGAAGTCCGTCAGCGATCTTGCGCCCGGCAACGATCACAACGATCCGTTGCGAAAACAGCATGACGGCGCGCATGATGTGCTCGATCAGCAGGATCGATATTCCGTCGTCATTCAGTCGCGTCAGAAGCACAAGAATCTCGTCGACTTCGCTGTCCGAAAGGCCCGCCATGACTTCGTCGGCGATGAGGACCTGCGGTCGCGCGGCAAGCGCCCGGCCGAGCTCGAGTTTTCTCAACTCCACTTGCGTAAGCACCTTGGGGCTGACATCGGCCTTGTCGGCAAGTCCAACCTGATTGAGGATAACCTGCGCCGCATCGCTGATCGTGCGCGCCGACCTAAGACCGACGGCAAACCGCAGCGGCACTTCGATGTTTTCCTGTACGGTCATGCCCCGGAACGGCCGCGGAATCTGGTAGGTGCGGGCCAGCCCGCGCTTCGCCCTGACCCAGGCCGGAGTTGCGGTAATGTCGTTGCCGTCGAAGGTTATCGATCCGTCATCGGAAGCGATTATTCCGGTAAGACAATTTACGAATGTACTCTTGCCGGAACCGTTCGGGCCAATGAGCCCTACGCGTTCTCCTTTCCGCAAGATAAAGTCGACGGCGGTTAGCGCTGCGAATCCGTCAAACCGCTTTGAAATGCCTTGCGCCGCGAGGATATCGACGTTCATTTGCGGCCTCGTTTCCAGGCTCGGACGATTCCGACTACACCTCGCGGCGCGGCCGTCACGAACAACACGAGCAACACGCCGACGATAAAAAGATTTGCCGCCGAGGAAATCGTTACCGTAAGGATCTGCTGGACTGAACCGAGCATAATTGCTCCGACAACGGGTCCCCACCAAGTGGCAGTCCCGCCAATCAAAGGCATAGCTATCGAGTTCACCGTGATGGCGAGACTGAACGCCGTCGCGGGGTCGACATAGGTGATGTAATACGGGAACGGAGCCCCAGCCACGCCCATCAAGGCGCCGCTCATTGTCGTGGCAATCAGTTTAAGACGAAGGCTGGGCACACCGCTGGTCTCCGCAGCCGTTTCGTCATCTCTTATCGCCGCGAGCCCAATACCGATCCATGACTTCTCCACGGCCCACGCTGCGAGCACAGCGCAAGTTGCAAGCCCGACCATAAGCGTTACCAAAAGATGTGCGTACGAATCGAATAGTCCGGAGATTTCCTGCCTGACCACATAAACGCCGCGCGCCCCACCCACAAAACTCCAATTAATAATCACCGTTTGCAGAACTATGGCCAACGCCAGGGTGGCGATGGAAAAGAATACGCCGCGCAGCCGCAGCGTCAAATATCCCGTTGCCAATCCCAGCAAGCCTGCCGTTGCCGCTGCGGCCGCCATGTCGATGAGCAACGGTAATTGGAAAAGTTTGTTCAGAACGATCGTGGTGTAACAGCCGACAGCGAAGAAGCCGGCAGTGCCAAAATTCACGTAACCGCCATAACCGCCAAGAATGTTCCAGGCGGTGCCGAGAACAATGAACTGCAGAATCGTGTACGCCGCGAGATAGTAATACTCGCTGACGCGGGACCCGACCAGCATCGTTGCTGCAATAAGGATTGTCCCGGCCAGCACGATTGCGAAACCCGAACGCAGACGCGTCGGTACAAGCGTCGACTTGCGCGGTTGATACGCCGGGCTGGCTTGCGTGCTCATCGTCCAAATATTCCGGCAGGACGAAACGCCAGCGTGACCAGCAACAGCCCGAACGATACTGCCGGCGACCACGACGGCCCGAAGAACGTCGCCGTCAAGGTCTCGGCGACGCCCAAGATCAGTGACGCCACCAAGGTCCCTGGAACACTGGCCATTCCACCGAGGACACAGATCGCAAAAGCCCGTCCGATATATTCGCGACCGACCGACGGCTCGACCGGCTGAATAATGAGGAGGAGAATACCGGCCACGATCGCGCTCGCCGTCGCGATACCAAACGCGATCTCCTTGGCTCGGATCGGATCAGCACCGATAAGGCGCACGGCTTCAATGTCTTGCGAAACGGCTAAAATTGTGCGGCCGGTGAACGTTCGCGAAAGATAAAGCTGAATGCCGGCCAGCATGCCGAGTCCGACAAGGAACGGGACCATCATGCGCCATGAAACCGAAATCAGCCCGATCCCGAATGTCGGTCCGATATAGGGAGCGGTGATGGAACGGTAGTCCACACCAAATATGAGAACCAAGCCGATTTCGATGATGAACAGGATGCCAAAAAAGAAGGCGAGCCCCTGCAGCGATTCGTCACCGCGCCGCTCAAAGAAAAAATGGTAGGCTCGATAAAACGCCCTGCCGAAAAATAATCCGAACGGCGCGAAGATGACCATTGCGATGAACGGATCGAATCCAAAACTATTCCAGACCAGATACGCCAAGTAGGCACCGACGATCATGAAGGCGGGATGCGCAATGTTCACGATATCGAGCATTCCGAATTCGATGGTTACGCCGATTGCCGTGGCGGCATAGAAACCGCCCAAGACGACGCCCGAGATGATTGCGTTGACGAGCAGGTCCCAGCTGAAATTCATCGTTGCTCCCTCGAGGTCCGCAGGCCACCGACCCGGTCATGCTCTTGAATACGGCAGGCCGACGATCTTGATCCAGTTGGATTTTTGCCCACCGGATAATCATTGAGCTTGGTGAGGTTGCTGCTCGCGCCGTCAATCGCATAGCTTGACATGCGGATACGGATAGCATTGCAGTGCGGTATCCCCAAACGTTAAGCTGGATCGCGCCGAATTGTGGCGCCCTGCGTCCTCGCGCCTCTTGTACCGCGGACGCTAGGGGCCATAATGCCAATGGGTAAGTACGGTCGACTCGGAGGATTGATCATGCGCGCATTTTTGGTGGCATGTCTCGCAGTCGTCGTTATCGGCGCTGGCGGCTACTTTTCTCTCAACGCCGTGCAAAAGTCGACAGGGGCCGCCTATAGCACCGACGGCGCCAGCATCGATCCGAGCTGGAGCTGGCGCGCCACATCGACCACAGCCGCGGCAACGCCGTGCGAGCCGCGCCAACCCTGGCAATGGTTTTTTGTCGATTTCCGTGATCCAAACGGCGAACCCAGCCTTTGCTCGGACTCGCAATAGAAAACGCGCGTCAGCCGAAGAGCGCCGATCCCGTACGACTCGACCGACGGCCCCGGCGCCAAGGGAACGGCCCCCCAAGCAAGGCCAACCGGCCGTAAACGCCAGCGCCCGGCACGAATGCCAGGCGCTTTTCGTCAGCGCCGCACATCATCGCAGCCGAACTAGGCAGCCGGCGTTGTCCTCGCACCCGCCGGCGGTGGTGCAGTGCGGCCCTGGCCGAACTCCTGTTCCACCCACAGCGAGTGGTGCTGCTTCGCCCAGTTGAGATCGACCTCGCCAGTGCCCATCGCATCGAAGCCGCCCTCCATCCCCAAGGTGCCGAGATAGATGTGCGAGATGACCAGGCCCACAAACACGACCGCAATCAGAGCATGGATTACCTGGGCGATCTGCATGCCGAAAATGTTGGTGAAATAGAACGGGAACAGCAGAAAGGCTCCCGGGACAGCGACGCCGATGGTGCCCAAGATGACGAGCCAGAACAGCAGCTTCTGGCCGGCGTTGAACTTCCATGCCGGCGGATGCTTGTCGCCAACCATGCCGCCGCCTTCCATGAACCATCGCACATCGACCATCGTCGGGATGTTTTCTTTGACCCACAGCAGAAAGAGCACCACAACGCCAAGTACGAACGGGAAACTGGAGAAATCGTGGGCGTACTTGGCCATGATGGCCCACTGCGAGAATGCCGTTGGCCCGATCAGCGGCAGCAATAGGTCTTTGCCGAACGTGATGTTCAGGCCGGTGATGCCGAGAATGATGAAAGCCACGCCGACCACCCAGTGCGCGAAGCGTTCGAAGGCGTTGAACCGCTGGATCGTGCGTCCCGAGCGCCCGGCCTCCATCCGAATCGTGCCGCGCGTGAAATAGAACACCGCCAGCAAGGCAATCACGCCGAAGATGACGATGGCGCCGATCCAGTGCAGCCACACCTCGTGAAACAGCCGCCAGGTGCGGCCCATGGGCTGTTCGATCACGTATGACTTGGTATCCGGAATCGAGCCGAGCCCCTGAATGCGGTAGAACTGCTGCAGCAATTGCTGCTCCTGGACGGCGTCGGCGTTGGGATCGACGGAACCGGGCTGCTGGGCCGCAACAGGCGCTGCGGCAGCGGCGAAGATGAGGAATGCAATCGCGGTAACAACGAGCCGGATGCGTACGCAAACCATCGCCATGAGCTTTCTCCCTTAATCTCCGCGGCGCGGCCGCACGCCGCACCGTCGCTGTGTTCGGTCTCAGGTCGCGATAGTCTCGCGATAGGCGGTCTGCCATCCCCAAGCGCCGGAACCGTAGCCGCGTTTGGCCACGCGGTCTTTGTAGATCTGGGCAATGATGTCGCCGTCGCCGGCAAGGAGCGCCTTGGTCGAGCACATTTCCGCGCATAGCGGCAGCTTGCCTTCGACCAGGCGATCCGCCCCGTATTTCTCGAATTGGATCTGCGATCCGTCCGCCTCCGGCCCGCCGGTGCAATAGGTGCACTTGTCCATCTTGCCGCGCGAACCGAAATTGCCGACGCGCGGATATTGCGGTGCACCGAAGGGACAGGCGTAGAAGCAGTAGCCGCAGCCGATGCAGAGATCCTTGTTGTGCAGCACGACGCCGTCGTCAGTCGTGTAGAAGCAGTTCACCGGGCAGACCGCGGCGCATGGCGCGTCGGTGCAGTGCATGCAGGCCATCGAGACCGAGCGCTCGCCCGGCTTGCCGTCATTGATGGTGACGACGCGCCGCCGGTTGATGCCCCACGGCACCTCATTCTCGTTCTTGCACGCGGTGACGCAGGC
>Ga0181536_10002759_pt1 | contig 19527 bp, 17 predicted proteins | sample PEATcosm2014_Bin_41_FD_121105 | JGI IMG/M metagenome (GOLD analysis project Ga0181536, IMG submission 121105) | Peatland microbial communities from MTU Mesocosm Facility, Houghton, MI, USA - PEATcosm2014_Bin17_60_metaG | ecosystem: Environmental > Terrestrial > Soil > Wetlands > Peat | place...
CAAGGTACGCGCTCGACCGGCTCAACTCCCTGATCGTGGGTGGCGCGGACGCGGCGCCGAGGAAGCGTGAGCCGAATCCTCTGCTAGCGCCCGAAATGATGAGCAGGGGCACTGCCGCCATTCTCGACCTTTGGGATGCACCGATGCCGCCGGCAATGCGCGAACGGATCCTTAAGAACGACATGGAGGCTATCAGAGCGAGCCGGGTCGATGATCCCGGCTATGAGGACATTCTACCGACCGTCGTCGTGCCCTGCCTACTCCTTGCAGGAGACAAGGACCCCATATATCCCACGGCGAAAACGCACGCTGAAAAGATCCCGAACGCAAGGTTCGTCACTGTCCCCGGGCTGAACCACGTAGGCACTCTCTTCCGCAGCGATCTGATGGTGTCACACATCACGCACTTCCTGCGCGGCGTAGCCTGACACACAGAATTGGTGCAACCGGATCGCCGCACCAACATCTTCTTGTCGCACCACAGAAAGAACCGGAGGGCTCCTGTCATTTTCAACATTATTTGTCGTAAGACTTTCAACAATCAATGTCGCGACCTACCTGTGCGGAGGGCCAGGGGTTCTGGTAGCGGCGGAACCGGAAGGTCGTTTCAGCGCACAGACACGCTCGAGCACATTTTCGGGCATGGCAAGGAAACACTGGCCAGCATTCTCGTCGTGCTCAATTTACTCGCCTTTGGATTCCACACCACCGTCACGGTGGCGGTCCTGGCCAAGCGCCAGGCGGTCGTTGTCCGTGGCGCCACCTATCGGTTCTTCGAGCGCCTGCGAACGATCACCGCCTGTGTCGTGTTTCGCGACTGGGTTCATCTGCTTCGCTCCATCACCGCCGCCACGATACAGACGCCCTGACCCGGCGCCGCAACCGGTCACACCCTCAAATCACCACACAATGAGATCACCAAAGAAAACATCCCTGACAGTCCATTTAGAATCGCTGGAAGAAATGACAAAAATCGAGAGCAATTCGCTGGGGATCACCGGATGGCGTCACCGCGCGCCGGTCAGACCACGTCGGCTGCGGCCCTGATAGCGTCGCCAAGCTGCTTCCGAAAGGCCCAGCCCTCGTCCCAGTGCATGAGGTTGGTCGTGAAACCACCGTCGACGAGGAGATCGTGACCGTTCACGAAACCACCCCAGTCGCTGGCCAGGAACAACGCGGCGTTCGCGACATCGACGGTCTCGCCGGCGCGATTCAAAGGCTGCACCCCCTGGAAAATCTCTCGCACGGCGCCGGTCACCTTGTCAGCCCTTGACTCGTCGACACCGGCAAGTTTGCCAAAGATGCCGGTCACGATGGCGCCCGGCGAGATCGCGTTCGCGCGGATGCCGCTGGCGCCCAGTTCGACGGCCGCAGAGCGGGTAACGGCCAGGACGGCGCCCTTGGAAGCAGCATAGGCGTAGCCGGTGAACCCGCCGCGGGTCCCGGCCTGGCTCGCGATATTGATGATCGACCCGCTGCGCTGGGGCAACATCGCCGCCGCCGCGTGCTTCATGCAAACCACGAGGCCGCGCAGGTTCACCGCCATGACCTTATCGAAATCCGCGAAGTCGATCTCGGCCAGGCTAGACGGTTTCGCGCCGATGCCCGCGTTGTTCACGAGGCAGTCCAGGCGACCGAAGCGGGCCAGCGTTTGCTCGAAGAGCGAGGCCATGTCCTCGTCGTTCGAAACGTCCGCGCGGATGAAGGTGAGGCCAAGCCGTTTCTGGAGCGCCTCGCCTTCCGTTTTCCGCCGCCCCGCCGCGACGACCGTCGCGCCCTGGGCCACGAAGACCTCGGCGATCGTTTCGCCGATGCCGCTGGTCGCGCCGGTGACGATGGCGACCTTGCCGTCGAGAATTCCCATGTTGCGCTCCCCGAATGATGTTTCCTGGCGCGCCTTGCGGCGCCGCTCCATTGTTGGTGGACGGTGGCGGGCTGTGGTCCGTGTCGGACCCGGATCGTTTTTGCCGACATTTCCCAGATGCCCGGTCCGTCCGGGCAAGTTGGGTCGACTGTAACCGCCGTTCCAGGTGGAGGGCAATATCAGCGGTCCCACGATCGCGTCGTGTGCCGCGTGACCGGCGATGTGTTCACCGTTCCGCCGCGAATTCCGCTTTCCCAGCCAACATCGGGACGCGCGTCTCCCACTGACAACCCGGTCGGCCAGCCGTACGCGTCAGCCGACGGCCGCTGTCTGTCGGTTCCAGTTCCACAGCATCAACTCATCGATCCGATTGATGGGGTGCGGGGCGACGAGCCGGACGACGTCGGTGATCCAGGCCTGAGGATCGACGCCGTTCATCTTCGCCGGCTCGTTTAGCGACGACTTCACTCGGCCGCCACTACCCGTTAGGCTTTAGTCGGACGTCCCAGAAACCGCGGGCGGTAGGGCGGCCGCGGCGACCGTCGCCGGCCTGGCAACCAGCGGATCGCGGTAGCGTTCGCCGCTCGACATCAGCGCCCACACGATCCGAGCGGTCTTGTTGGCCAGCGCCACCGCCGCGACCTTGATTTTGCGGCGCTCAAGTAATTTCGCCAGCCATGGCCTCCGGGCCGCGTTACGCTCCGCGTGCCGGATTACCGCCATGGCGCCAACCACCAGCATCTGGCGCAAATATCGATGACCGGCCTTCGAGATCCCGCCCAACCGCTCTTTGCCTCCGCTGGAGTTCTGCCGTGGCACCAGGCCGATCCAGGCGGCGAGGTTGCGTCCTGATTTGAACATCCCTGGGTCGGCGACGGTGGCGACGAACGCACTGGCGAGCACCGGGCCCACACCGGGGATTTCCATCAGGCGCCGGCCGATCTCGGTTGCTTTGGCACTCGCGGTGATCTGCCGATCGTTCTCGAGCAATTGCACCTTCACTCCCTCGAGCTGTACCGCCAGCATGGTCAGGGACGCACGCGCTTCCAGAGGTACCCGCCCGTCGGACACGTCGGCGACGATCGCGAGCAGTCTGTCCAGGCCTTCACGGCCAATGGGCGAGACAATGCCGAACTCGGCCAGGTGCGACCGCAAGGCGTTCGACAGTTGCGTGCGCTGATGCGTCAAAATCGACCGGACCCGGTGCAGCATCATGATACTCTGCTGCTGGGGTGTCTTCACGCCGACGAACCGCATCGTCGGCCTGCTCACCGCCTCACAAATGGCTTCCGCGTCCGCCGCGTCGTTCTTACCGCGTTTGACATATGGCTTTACATATTGCGCGGGCATCAGCTTCACCTCGTGTCCAATCGCGATCAGCTCGCGTGCCCAGTAATGCGACGATGCACACGCCTCGATGCCCACCAGACATTTCGGCAGCTTGCCGAAGAACTCCAGAACGCGGCCGCGCGTCAGCCTCTGGCGTAGGACCACTTTTCCCTCCGCATCGACACCGTGGATCTGGAATATTGATTTGGCGATATCCAACCCGATCGTCGTGACCTGCTTCATCATCGTTCTCCATCCGGTTCACCCGCAGCCATGCTGTGGGAGGAGTGGAGAGCCGTCCACATCATCAAAAGCGGCGGTAGGGCGACCGCGGCGGCTATAGCCGGAAGCAGCCAATCGCGCACAGGTCTCCTGGCGGTTTGATCTGGATCAATGCCACGGCGGGACCGGCGGCAGGTAATAACTTGTGGGGATTGGTCCCAAGAATGTCGATCTCTGACACCTTGAACCCCCTGCCTTCGCCCCCACGGTCCCCGCGCCGAATGCCAGACACAAGACCACAGCCCGGCCCTGGCCTTCCGCCACGTGACGGAGGAGCCTGATCCATCCGGGTCATCTCATCTGAGGTGGCTGGCACCGTGTCCCGGCCGCCGGAAGGAGGCCAGATGTCCACCACCGTCAGTTCGTTCAACACGCACCGCACCGGAGAGCCACGTCCGGGCGGGGACGGTCGGACCACGCCCACCCGCGCCTCCGGCAAAATGGTCGTGGGAAGCTTCCTGGCGACAGCCGCGCGTCGCTTTCCCGACCGGGAGTCGTTCTTCTGTGTCGGCACCGGCCGACGCTTCACCTTCCGGCAAACCAATGAGCGCTGCAACCGCCTGGCGCATGGCCTGAGCGGGCTCGGCCTGCGCAAGCCCGACGTGGTGGCCTTCCTGTGCAACAACCGCACCGAGCTTCCGGAGATCTACTTCGCCCTGGCGAAGTCCGGGCTGGTGGGCATCCCGCTGAATTACCGGCTGGCCCCGCCGGAGATCGTGACGCTGATGCAAGCCATGGGTGCGCGCGCCTTGCTGTTCGCGACCCGCTTCGCCGCGGCCGCCGTCCAGGTGCGCGCGGCGCTGCCCGAGGTCCGGCGCTTCGTCGCGATCGGCGAAGACCCACCCGACTGGGCGCTCGGCTACGAGGATCTGCTCGCCGGCGCATCCCAAGCCGAACCCGAGGTGGAAGTCGAGGAGGACGACCCCTTCTACTTCAACCTCACGTCGGGTACGACCGGCCTGCCGAAATCCTACGTTCTGACGCACTACAACAGCAGTGCGGCCGGTCCGGGCGCCGAGGCCTTTGACACGACTTCAAACGACGTGGTCATGACAGCCTTCCCCGCCTTCGGGCGCGTCGGCTTTTGGTGGATCGCGATCGGGCTGGCATATGGTGTCCGCAACGTGTTGCTGGACTTCAGCCCATCCGAGGCGCTCCGCCTGATCGAAACCGAGCGCGTGACCATGGTGAACCTGGTGCCGACCATGGCCGCCATGATGCTGGCCGATCCCAACCTGCCGGGGCGCGATCTGCGTTCGCTGCGCGCCACTATTTTTGCCGGCGCGATGTTCCCCGCGCCGCTGCGCGAGCGCGTGGCCGCCGAGATCTCCCCCGCCGTCTACGAGTATTACGGGATGCAGGAGACGGGCGTCCTCACCCTCAGCACGCCCGAGGACCGGGTGAGGCGGCCGGAGTCCATTGGGCTGCCGATCTGTTTCGCCGAGGTGAAGATCGCGCGGGCGGACGGTAGCCGGGCAGCTCCCGGCGAACTGGGCGAGATTCTTGGGCGCGCGCCCACCGCCGTCACCAGCTACTTCGACAATCCCGAGAAATCGGCGGAAGCCTTCCGCGATGGTTGGGTGCACACCGGGGACCTCGGTTTCCAGGACGAGGAAGGGTACCTGTTCATCCGCGGCCGGCTCAAGGACATGATCATCACCGGCGGACAGAACGTGCATGCGGCGGAGGTGGAGGAGGCCATTCTTCGTGTCGAAGGCGTGGCGGAATGCGCGGTATTCGCCCTGCCCGATGATCTTTGGGGCGAGCGCGTATCCGCTGTGGTGGTGACCGCGCTGGCCGGCGACGGCACGGCGCCCTTCTCGGAGGCGGTGGAGGCGGTTTGTCGCGAGCAACTCGCTGGCTTCAAAGTCCCGCGGGCGATCTTCCTGCAGGAAGAACCGCTGCCGCGCACGCCGACGGGGAAGGTCCAGAAATTCCTGCTCGTCGAGCGGCACGGCAGAGGAGTGGGATAACTGATCGCTGTCAACCAATACGAAAATTTGGGCGAGTGGCGCGGCGGAGGTTCACCGCCGCGCTCTCTCAGAACCGGACGTGAACCTCTCAGTTCATCAGGCTCCCTGCATCCAGCCGCGCCGTGCCCTAACCGTCTGCCCGGCCCGGACGAGACGCGAGGCGGTCGCAGCCATCCCGACGCCCGTACCAGAACGAAACGAAAGGGAGACACGCCATGTCGCAGTCGTCATCAGTGACCCACGGTATCCCGGCGCCCGGCTCGATCGGCCGCATCGCGATCGGCGACATCGTCCGCCGGGCCGCGCGCCGATATCCGGACAGGATCGCACTGATCGAGGGAGACGTCCGGCTGACGTTCGCCGAACTCGACGCCGCGATCAACCGCTTCGCCCATTTCCTGCTCGGCACCGGTCTGGCCAAAGGCGATCGCGTCGCCAGCCTGTGCGTGAACTCCTGGCAATTCGTCGCCGCGATGTTCGCGATCCAAAAGGCCGGATTGATCTGGGTGCCGATCAACACCGGCCTCGCGCCCGATGACGTGCGTTATATCCTCGACCATTCGGAAGCACGTTTCGCGATTGTCGACGACACGCTTCACGCCAATCCGGCCCTGCGTCAACCGTTCGACCGTCTGTTGGGCAAAATCGTTCTGCTGCCGATTGCCGGGCAAAAACAGGAGGGCGGCACGATCGCCTTCGCCGACGCACTGGTTGGGCAGCCGGCGACCGAGCCCGACGTGGACATCGACGACCGAGACGTGGCGCAGATCATGTACACCAGCGGCACAACCGGGCGGCCCAAGGGCGTCATGCAGTCGCATTTGTCGGTCTATATCGCCTCGCTCGGCAACGTGATCGAGCTTGAAGCGCGCCGTGACGACGTGGCGACCGCCATGATGCCGCTGTTCCACTGCGCGCAGCACTGCATGCTTTGCGCATTCCTGCATATGGGTGCCGCCTCGGTTATCCTGCGCGGTTTCGATGCAGCCGGGCTGCTCGCCACGATCGCTCGGGAGCGCGTGAGCTGGCTCTTTGCTCTTCCGCTGATGTACGCCACCATCCTGGATCATCCCGCGCGAACGGCGCACAACCTTACCAGCCTCCGTATCTGTCTCTATGCCATGGCGCCCATGGCCGAGACGTTGCTGCGTCGCCTGATCGCCGAGATTTGCCCGAATTTCATGCTCGGCTCGGGACAGACCGAAATGTATCCGGTTACCGTCACCTTCAAACCTGAACAGCAGTTGCAGCGCTTCGGCAGTTATTGGGGCGAATCGTCGATCATCAACGACACGGCGATCATGGACGACGAGGGGCGGTTGCTGCCCCGCGGCGAAATCGGCGAGATCGTGCATCGCGGGCCGAACGTCCTGGCCGGCTATTACAAGAACCCCGAGGCCACAGCCGAGGTGCGCAAGTTCGGCTGGCACCACACCGGCGACCTCGGCATGTTCGACGCCGATGGCCAGCTTTTGTTCACCGACCGCAAGAAGGACATGATCAAGACGGGCGGCGAGAACGTCCCATCCATTAAGGTCGAGAGCGTGCTGCTGCGCCATTTCGCCGTGGCCAACGCCGTGGTGGTCGGTTTGCCGCACCCGCGCTGGATCGAGGCGGTGACCGCGTTCGTGATCCCGAAGCCCTCCACCAACGTGACCGAGGACGAAATCATGCAGCACTGCAAGGAATATCTCGGCGGATTCGAGGTGCCAAAGGCCGTGCGCTTCGTCGAGAGCCTTCCGATGACCTCGACCGGCAAGATTCAGAAGCATCCGATCCGGCAACAATATCGCGACCTGTACAGTTGACCGGTGGCCGACACGCCCGGTTCGGTGCGGCGAACCGCCCAATCGCGCGAGGCCCTGCGCCCGCCCGCGGCCCATGAACACAGAACAACGGGGCGATCAACAACGGAGAACGTCATGACACCTGACATCGGGCTTGGGAACTGGCTTTACCAACGCGCGTTAAGGACCCCACGCCGCGCGGCCCTGACGTTCGAGGGCACGACCTGGACCTACGCCGAGTTACAGGAACGCATCGATCGCCTCGCCAGCGGGCTGCGCGCGAGCGGTGTGTGCCGCGGCGACCGGGTCGGCTTCCTCGGCTTCAATCAGCCCGCTTTCCTCGAGACGCTGTTCGCCGCCGCCCGTCTGGGCGCCATTTTCGTGCCGCTGAACTTCCGGCTCAGCGGGCCGGAACTCAGCTACATCGTCAACAACGCCGGTGTGCACACGCTGGTGGTCGACGCGCCGCACCGGCCGGTCATCGACACGATCCGCGTCGAGGTGCCGTGCCGCCGGTTTTTCTCCGCCGACCAGCCGGCGGACGGATGGCCGTCGATCTCCGCCCTGGCTGCCGCGCACGAGCCGCTGCCACAGGGCGAGCCGGTCGCCGAAGACGACGTCGCCCTCATTATGTTCACCAGCGGAACGACCGGGCGCCCGAAAGGTGCCATGCTCACGCACGGCAACATCTGGTGGAACAATACCAATGTGCTTCACGCGTGGGACATTTACGAAAACGACGTCTCGCTGGTGATGGCGCCGCTGTTTCACATCGGCGGCCTCAATTGCTGTTCGCTGGTGGTCTGGCAGAAGGGCGGGCACCTCGTACTGCACCGGAGCTTCGATCCGCGGCGGTGCCTGGAGGACATCGCGACGTATCGCGTGACCACCATGTTTGCCGTGCCCGCGATGGTGCTGTTCGTCAGCCAGCAACCGGGCTTCGCCTCGGCCGATTTATCGAGCCTGAAACTGATCGGGGCCGGCGGTGCCCCCATGCCGGAGCCGCTGTTGCGGCTTTATGCCGACCGCGGCGTCACGATGACTCAAGGCTACGGACTGACGGAAACCTCGCCGACCCTGACGTTCCTCCCGGCGGAGCGGGCGATGGAAAAACTTGGGTCCGCCGGCCGCGCCCTCCTGTTCTGCGACGTTCGAATCGTCGGACTCGACGGACGCGAGATCGCGACGCCCCGGGTGAACGGGGAAATCGTCACCCGTGGGCCGAACATCATGAAGGGTTACTGGAACAACCCCCAGGCGACGGCCGCGGCGATCGACGTCGAGGGATGGTTCCATACCGGCGATATCGGATACCTCGACGAGGACGGGTTCCTGTTCATCGCCGACCGCCTGAAGGACATGGTCATCACCGGCGGCGAGAACGTCTATCCCGCCGAGGTCGAGAGCGTACTCTACGACCACCCGGCGATCGCCGAGCTCGCGGTGATCGGCCTGCCGGACGAGACGTGGGGCGAGGCCGTCGTCGCGATCGTAGCGCTCCGGTCGGACGCGAGCCTGGAGCTCGAGGAACTGCGAGCGTTCGCCACCGACCGGCTGGCGCGCTTCAAACTGCCGCGCCGCCTGGAGTTGGTCGATGCGTTGCCACGTAACCCGGCGGGAAAGGTGCTCAAGTTCGAACTGCGTGCCCGTTTCGGTGCGGCGGATCGCCCGATCGGGTGATGCCGCGGTAACGCTTCGTGCCACGATACGCCGATGCTTCGGAGAAAACGTTCGACAGGAAAGGACCGACCATGGCGACGCCCCCCAATCGCCTGCCCGGGCTGGATTTCGATCTCGGCGAAACCGCCGACATGCTGCGCGACCAGGTCGAGGCCTTCGCCGCGGCCGAGATCGCACCGCGCGCCGCCGCGATCGACCGCGAAAACGATTTTCCAGCAGACCTGTGGCGCAAGTTCGGCGACCTCGGCCTGCTGGGCATCACCGTCGAGCAAGAGTGGGGCGGCGCCGGCATGGGCTATCTGGAACATGTCGTGGCGATCGAGGAGATTTCGCGCGCCTCGGCGTCCGTCGGCCTGTCGTATGGCGCGCACTCCAACCTGTGCGTCAACCAGATTCGCCGCAACGGCAACGACGAACAGAAGCGGCGTTACCTGCCGAGGCTGATTTCCGGCGAGCATGTCGGTGCGCTGGCGATGAGCGAGACGGGTGCCGGTTCGGACGTGGTTGGCATGCGGACCCGCGCCGACAAACGCGGCGATCGTTTCGTGCTGAACGGAAGTAAGATGTGGATCACCAATGGGCCGGACGCGGACGTGCTGGTGGTCTATGTCAAAACCACGCCGGACGCTGGTTCGCACGGCATCTCCGCGTTCCTGATCGAGAAGGGTTCTTCCGGATTCTCCACCTCGCCGAAGCTGGACAAACTGGGCATGCGCGGCTCGAACACCTGCGAACTGGTGTTCGAGGACTGCGAAGTTCCGGAAGACAACGTGCTCGGCCGCGTCGACGACGGCGTGCGCGTGTTGATGAGCGGTCTTGACTACGAACGCGCGGTGTTCGCCGCGGTGCCGTTGGGCATCATGTGGGCCTGCATGGACACGGTAATGCCCTATGTGCACGAGCGGAAGCAGTTCGGCCAGCCGATCGGTGAGTTCCAGCTCATGCAGGGCAAACTCGCCGACATGTACACCACGATGAACGCGTGCCGCGCTTATGTGTACGCGGTGGCAAAGGCGTGCGACCGCGGACAAACGTCACGCAAAGACGCCGCCGGCGCGGTCCTGTATGCCGCGGAGAAAGCAACGGGAATGGCGCTGGAGGCGATCCAGGTACTGGGCGGCAACGGCTACATCAACGACTATCCCACGGGGCGGCTGCTGCGCGACGCCAAGCTGTGCGAGATCGGCGGCGGCACCAGCGAAATCCGCCGCATGCTGATCGGCCGGGAACTGTTCCGGGAGACGGCGTGAACTGCCCCGGACATCGCCCAGTGACACCGCTGAAGGCGAACGCGTTCTGGGCGATATGGTGACCCCAATTTCGATAGCGGTTCCTGTCTCCGGTGGGTCCGAAGTCTTATATTTGTGTCGAATCAAGCGTAATATGGGTTGTTCTAATTGCATTATCCTTAATTCATGTACCAACGCCAACGTGACATATGTGCTGAGTCGATTGGAATCACCGAACCGCCGAAAGATCGCGGTAGGAGCGCCCATTGCTGGGCGCCCCCCGCACAGATCCGGACGTGCCCAATTAAGGCATCCCGCTCCTACCTCGGGTGTTTGGCGGCGAACCGTACGTTCGGCCATGGATGAAGGATTCTTGGTTTCGGAAGGTAATCGTCGGCCAGCTTCGTCATCCGCTCCCACAAGGAGCCATCCTTCTGACTTCGTCGTCGAAGCGATCGCAGCCAGAGCCAGATGACCTGTGCCCTGAAGTCGCCCAGTGCCGCATAGTTCGTTGGCACCGCGTGATAAGCGAAGAAGCCCCTGATAACCTGCGCCAGCCATCCCCCTTGCTCGGGGATGGATTGGTGCATTCGCCGCCGAAGCTCTTCCTTGATCTCCGCAAGCTTCGCCCTCACGCGGTCGCTCCGGGTCTTCCTCTTGATCAGGAATGAGCCCCGACGACTTCGACCACAAATGAAGGTGAACCCCAGGAAATTGAAAGTCTCCGGTTTGCCGAGCCCACGCTGAGCGCGCCGGACCGCCGCATGGCGGCCAAATTCGATCAGGCGGGTCTTATCCGGATGCAGCGACAGTGCGAACTCCTCAAACCTCAAACGCATCGCGTCCAGAAAGCGACGAGCGTCGCTTTCATGTTGGAAGCCGAGCACAAGGTCATCCGCGTATCGCACGATGATCATGTCGCCGGTGGCCTCGCGCCGTCGCCAGCGTTCAGCCCAGAGGTCGAAGACGTAATGCAGGTAGATGTTGGCAAGCAGCGGCGACGCCACCGATCCCTGCCCCGTTCCCCTGTCACTGACCGTCACAACCTCATCTTCCAGAATGCCCGCCTTCAGCCACTTGCGGATCAGGCGGACGATGCGCTTGTCGCCGATCCGATGTTCGACGAAGCGAACGAGCCATTCCTGGCTCACCGAGTCGAAGAACGACCGGATGTCAGCGTCAAGAATGTGGTTCACCTTCCGGCTGGTGATCCCGACCGCCAGGGCGTCCAGCGCATCATGCGGCCCGCGTCCGGGTCGGAACCCGTACGAGAACCCGAGGAAATCCTCTTCATAGATGGCGTTCAGCACCATAACAGTCGCGCCCTGGACAATCTTGTCCTCCAGAGCGGCGATCGCCAGCGGCCTTTGCCTCCCGTCCGCCTTCGGTATGTACGTCCGGCGGGACGGTTGGGGCCGGTACGCTCCTCGGTGGATTCGGTTGTGCAGATCAGCGATCTTGCAATCGAGATTGGCCTCGTAATCCTGCCACGTCACCCCATCCACCCCCGGTGCCGCCTTACGCCTGAGCGCGTAGAACGCCAGCAGAAGTGTCTCGATGTTGACGTGGTGAAGAAGCGCGGTGAACTTTTCCTTCTTCCTCTGCCTCGCGGCTTGCCGCACGCGGTCCAGCGCCTGGGACACACGCTCCCGGATCTGCGTCCGGTGTGTGCTTTGCTGGCCCACGTTTCACTTGGTCCCCGCCCTTGGCTCCACCGCCTCCGCTACCGGTTGCCCGGTGTTGTTCGGCAACTTCATTGCTACTACGGCGAGGTCTGACTTCTCACGCCCGTGCATCATCGGCTTCGGCTCCTCGCCTTCCCGATGCGGACCAGGGACGGCATGCCGCCCAGGTCAGGCGTGAGATCTCCCGGTTCCCGTGCAAGGAGCGTCCACACATGCCAGGGTCTCCGACCGCGCCGGGCCGTCCGGGCGCTTGCAATGGCGCACCCGTCCGTATTGCCTTCCACCTCCAGAACTGTGTCGGCACCCAGATTGACGTGGCTTTCGCGGCTCAATGGCTGGCCTATGCGATCCCCTACCGACGCTTCGCCCACGCCCTCACGGTCGCGGACGCACGGCTCGGGGCCGATGTGGTTTGCTATTCCTTCATCGTAGTGGACTTGCACCACCTACTCCTTGCCGGTCTCCCGGCGCACTCCGGAATCCACCCAAAGCGGGCATTCAAAGGAAGGCGGACTGCGCCCGGCGCCGCTGAGGGACGGCTCGGGAGGACGGCCCCGAGCGTTCGGCCGAGACAAGTGATCGTCCGCCCCAAATTGCCTCAACCTGCATCGGGCGGTTGTCAGAACACGACGGTACCATCCGCGAGGAGCCAACCGAGGCAGCCGATTACGACAACCGGCCATTGAAATCATTGGAAAACCTAGGAACTTCTAAGCTGTGGATCATATGCCGGTACGATGGGGCGAGCATATCCGGCTTAGCCAGAGTCGCCGCGCCGCATTCTCAATCGTTGCGATAAGCCGCCGGGGCTTACCACCCCGGTTCGGTGGGGCGGAGTCCCAGCAGGGCTTTACCGGCCGACTCGTAATGGACCTTGAACGCCGCGTTGTGCTGCACCGCCACATGAATATCGCGGAAATGGCGTTCCAATGGATTGGCAGTGTAAATCGCGTTGGTGCCGGCCGTATGGAACGCCAGATCGATTGCCCTCAGCGATTCATGGATCGCATGTACGCAGGACAACCGTGCCCGCGCTATCAGATTGTCCAGGTCGGTCTCACTGTTGCATAGAGCATCCCAGAAACGCGCCATGCCATCGACAACAAAACTTCGGGCGGCGCTGATGATCGCCTCGGCTTGCCCCAGGCTCATCTGCACGTCGGGTCGATCCTTGAGCAGAAGAGGGGATCGGGTGGTGGCTCGCTGGGTGGCGATTTCCATCAAACTGTCGATGGCCCCCCGCGCGATGCCCAGGGCGTTAGCAGAAAACAAGGACAGCACCACTGTGAACAAGGCACGATGACGATATAATGTGCCATTCAGTATTGGTGGTTCCGCCAGCGACGATGTGTTGGGTTCCGGAACGAACACGTTATCGATCACAAAATCATGGCTGCCGCTGCCGCGCATGCCCATGACGGACCAGGTATCGAGGGTTGTCGCGACGGCGGCGGGAATCCACATCGCCCGCGTCACCGGCGCTCCCTCCTTGTTCAGGCGCGGCGCGTCGCCGTCCATGACCAGACTGGTGCAGTATAGCCAGGTCGCATTGTGCAGACCGCTGGCGAAGTTCCATTGCCCTTTGACCCTATAACCGCCCTCCACCGGCCAGGCACGCCCCTGCGGTCGTAACGAACCCGCTGCCCGCAAGGTCGGCGGGGTGCCGAACATGTTGCGCGCCACGTCGGGTGCGAGCCAGGCACTGAAATAGGCCGGGAAGTTCCCGTTGATGACACACCAGCCCACTGAGCCGTCAGCGGCCGATACGGTCTCAACGGCCTCGAACACGGTCAATGGCGGCAGTTCCAGGCCGCCGAGGGAGCGCGGCAGGAACATTTGGTACAGCCCGGCGGCGGGCCAACGCGTCGGACAGCGCCTGGGGCACTTGCCGGAGGCGCTCCGCTTCCTCCCGCGTGGCGACAATCTGGGGGACGAGACGCCGGGCCGCAGCGACGACATCGGGGACAACGGTCATGACGCTGGCTCCTGCTACGCCGTTGCCCTGAATAGGTCGGCCCTAAGTTTGCGTTACATCCACTGAAACACGTCCTCTGCCCCAGGGACAAGGAGCAAGGCACTGGTCACGCTTTGATAATGGCGTTGGCTGGCACGCAGTCGGTGACGGTCAGCGGCTGGAAGCGGGAGGCCATTCAGGGCGTCTTCGCACCCCGGCCCAGACCGCCATAGGCGTCGAGCATCTTGCCGAACCAGATGGCGACCGGATCGTCCTGGGCCAACAAAGGGAAACGGCTTGCGCAGCGCGGCCACATAAGGGTCCCGGCGAGGATGTGATCCGCATAGCTTGGTGCTGTGCCGCCCAGAAAGGCTTGGTGGCGCAGCACCAGGCGGGCCGGCGACAGCGACTCCTGGAACCCGGCCAGCCGTTCCTCACGCCCGGCCTGGAATGCTTCCAGCGTCACACCGAACCAGCCTTCTCGGCTGGTGCGGAAATAGTCCCGGTCTTTGGGGTCGATGATGTCGAAGATGTCGCGGACGATGAGGCGCGCGATGCCGAGGATCAGGACCGAGTCAGCCCAGGCGTTGATAAAGCGGGCATGGGCGCGGGCCTGGGGACCGCCGAAGATCGGCACAGCGGGGTAGGTGTCTTCCAGGTATCTGCCGATCGCCCAACTGTCGGAGACGACCTTGTCCCCGTCCCGGATCACGGGCACGAGGGCCTGGTCGGAGAAGGCGATGTCGGAGGTCTCGGTGAAGCGCCAGGGCAGGGTTTCGACGGGCAGGCCTTTATGTGCCAGAGCGAAACGGGTCCGCCAGCAGAAGGGGCTGAACCGCAGGTCCGGGTCGGCCCCGGCCAGATCGTGCATGATGATCGACATAACCGGACATTCCCCCAATGCCCGGCCCATCCGGGTATTTTGAGTGGACGATAACCTCGGATCAGCGCGCTTTGCAAGATCGACACCGCCCCACCCTCGCCATCATCCGAACTAACAAAATCCGTTCAACTGGGCACGTAGAAGACGGGTGAAAACCTGATAAACGCTTGAACAAGATGGCAAAAACTCAAGGGTTATCGTGCTTTACGAAACCGCTAACTCTACCGGTATGACTAACGGGATGAAAATGCTTTCAGGGATGGACGTTGAGACCCCGTTGTTCAGGGAGGCCCTGCTCCGCTCGGCGGGTCGCGTCGGGCGGTTGTCAGAACACCATTGTACCATCCGCGAGGAGCCAACCGAGGCGGCCGATTACGACAACTGGTCATTGAAATCATTGGAAAACCCAGGAAATTCTAAGCTCTTGGCCGTGCCCGGTTCCCCGCGCTTTAACTGACGCACGGCTCGGATGTGCGGATGAGCACATTGAATACGAAACTCCGCAGAACTCCGTGCGCTCGTTGCGGGGCTGACCGACCGGAAAATGTCGTGAATCAATGAAAAGATACCAGGGAAGAGCGTTTTCGGGACGCAGGGGTCGATCGTCGTGCGGCGAAGTTTGTGGCCCAGAGCCATCTCACGGCACGAGGACGATCGGGCCGGTCGCACGCCGTGACGCAAGGACGTCCTGTGCCGCCCCAGCGTGGGTCAACGGAAACCTTTGAACGCCCTCAACGGTCAGAATTCCGCGCGCCATCGCATCGAACAGCGTGGCCGCCATCGCATCGCGTTCGGCGCGATCAGCCAAGTAGTGGAACAGTATGGGCCGCGACACGGTATGCGATCTCGCCGCCAGGCGCGACATTTCGATTGGCGGCACCGGCCCGGAAGCCTGGCCGAAATTCACGAGATGACCGCGCATCGCGAGGCAGTCCAGCGACCCCATGAAGGTATCCCGGCCAACCGAATCATAAACGACATCGACGCCACGCCCCTCGGTGATGCTCCTGACGCCCGCCACGAAGTCCTCGTCGCGGTAGAGGATGACCTCCTGACAACCGGCGGCACGTGCGATGACGGCTTTTTCAGGACTGCCGGCCGTGCCAATGACGTTGGCACCGATGTCCCTCAACGTCTGACATAGCATCCGCCCAACCCCACCGGCGGCGGCATGGACCAAGACATAGGCTCGGGGCTCCACACGATGCACCATGCGCGTCAGCATCTGGACCGTGAGACCCCGAACCAGCGCCGAGGCGGCCGCCATGTCATCGAGCCATGCCGGTATTTTGATCGCGAGACCGGCGGGCAGGAGACGCTCGGATGCATAGGCGCCGTACTGCGCGGTGACGTAACCTACCCGGTCACCGACCCGGAAATCGTCCACCCCCGTCCCTACCCCCTCGACGACGCCAGCGGCCTCAATGCCAGGGATGCCCGGTAACTGCAGCGTTTTGTACAGGCCGCTTCGGACATAGATGTCGTGGAAGTTCACACCAATGACGGTTTGCCGGAGGCGCAGTTCACCCGGACCCGGCGCGCCCACGGACACCTTCTCCAGACGCAAGGCGGAGGCGTCGCCCGATTCGCGCAGCACAATCGCCTGAGCCATTCGGAATCTCCCTGAAAGCCGCCAAGCGGATGGGGCCGGCAACACATGGCGCAATTCCGGCCAGTTCCACAAACCGTGAAGTTATCGCACCAGAAGGCCTCCAGAACGCGACCGTACTATCCGCGAGGATCCAACCGAGGCGGTGGGTTAACGCCGCGGAGACCCGCCACACATTCGTCATGCAACGCAAAGCGGACGGTCAGCGCGTTTGGTATGGCCGCGTTTTACGTTTGGCAATACGGGCGCAAGGCATTGAATTTCCTGGACTAAGAGAGGCCACGGAATCTGCCAAACCATATTGGGGGTGTTGATCTTGTGGCGGAATCATAATCCCTTGGTCGGTGGTTCAAATCCGCCCGCCGCTACCATCTTTTCAATGGGTTAGCAGATCGGGCGAACGAGTTTGTCAATCTCGGCCCTCCGGTTTGTCATTTCTTCCCTTTGAGCTTGACGACAGCAGCCCGCGCAAGCTCCCGCTTGTTCACACCGCGTGTGTATCCCTCGATCATTTTCAGTGTCGTGTGACCGCTGATCGCTGCGATCTGGTGCGGCGAGCAACCGGCATCCGCCAGCCAGGTCAGCGCGGTCGTGCGCCACCCGTGCGCCACCACTCCGGACAGGCCTGCATCGCGGATCGCATGGCTCACGTCATGCTGGAACCATCCCACGCTGTAGGGGCGACCACGCTCGGTGGTCAGGATCGTCAGCGCCGTCTTCTTCCGTGTCCCCAACGCCTCGGCCAATCGCCCGTGGACCGGAATCCATACCCGCTCGCCTGTCTTGGCCTGGGTGACCTCGATCTCCCCACCACGATAGGCGGCCCAGGTCATCTTCACCAGGTCGGACCCGCGCTGGCCGGTGCCAAGCGCGAGGAGACACGCCAGTTTCAGGTGCGCTGGCGCCTTGTCCAGGAACGTGTCGATTTCCGCGTCAATCCAGGCACGGTAGCCTCCCGAGACTTTCAATCGCTTCGGCTTAAGGGCCGGATTGTCGGTTCGGTAGCCGTGATCCACTGCCCAGGACAGAAGGGCGGACAGGACGGCCACTGCCTTGTTGCCTTGGCGGTTGGAGGTCTCCGCATGGCGCGCCCTGATCTTGAACACGGCGGCGCGGTCGATCGTCGCCACCCGGCGGTCGCCGTATCTCTCACGCCAAACGGGCAAGAACTTCTTGTAATCCTTGTGCGTCGCGGGCCTTAGTTGCCGCCACTCCGCCGATCCTTCGTAAGCGTCGATCATTGCCGCCCTGGGGCCGCTCTGGCGCCGGGACCGGCCGCATATGCTTCGCATACGCGGCAAGGAACTCAGGGCTTCCTGGCTCGCCGGGAAGACGCACGCGGAGGCCGTCGCGGCGGAAATACCAGTAGACCCTACCTTTCGCCGTGGTGCGCCAGACATATGGAAGGTTGATGGGGGCGATCAGGCTCTCTCCCACTCGTTGACCTCCCCATGCTGTTCCTCGCCTGCCAGTCTGGCAAGGAACCGGTCCAGGTCCACCCGACGGTAGACGAAGCGGCCCTTCGTGATCGCGATCTTGGCGATCTTCCCCTCGGCCCGGAGCGCGCGAAGTGTGGTCTGGGACACACCGATGTATCTCGCCGCCAACGGTTCGCTCAATCCGGCCGGCCAGTCGGGGAAACGCACGTCAGGCATTGCTGATAAACCCTTCCGCCAGCCGGCAGGGACGCGGACCGACGCCCTCAGACACAACCGGCCGCCTGAAACAAATTCTGCGTCCACGTCGGCTCGTCAAGCCACAGGTAATAATCAAACGTCGCCCGTCCCGACGAATTCACAGACCGATTAGCCGACGGGGTCAGCATTCGGTTGGCGCGCATCATTGACACCTCATCATAGGCACGCACCGAACGACCGGTGTCGATCCGACAACGCGCACCAACCGCACTGACCACGCTCGACGAACCATGTTTCGATATTCTCTCAAGGATCATCCTCGCGTTTCGAGCGCCGAACGTTGTGAAACCGCGCAGTGGCCCACACCCGTCGAGGGTTGATAGGAGTGACGTTTACGTAAGCAGCGGCCATGCACCACATCTCGGATCGATAGGCAACAACAAATCTCGACTTAGAACTGTGAACTCGAAGTATTATCCCTGTAGCATCTACGAACTCACGAACTACCGATATCACCGTCCGACACTTAGAACTCTACCACCCAATGGGTGCAGCCGAGCAAACATCACCTCTTCCGCAGAAATACCTCAAAGGCGCAGCGCCCCTCTGGACGACCACGAATACAATCCGCTAACACGAATCTGTCCATAACAAACAGGAAAGCGTTACGTGAAGAACTGGTCCCTGCGGTCGGCAAAAGCGGCAATCATCCGAGGCCTCGTCGTCGCAGAGCAGAGCGAGATGGACTCGCTTCGCCACCTTCGTGCTGTTGGCGAGGAGTGGATTGCCGTCAAAGCCGAACTTGGCGAGCGCGGCATGAACATCGCGGAGTGGTGCCATCAGAATATGCCCATCTCCCGCCAATGGCTCGATAGGCATGCAGAGCTTTTCAGGCACTGGAAAAAGTTTCTGGTTGCTAGAAAATGGTCGATGGAGGTCGGTTACGTAACCCGTCGCCAAAGCGGATTGGAATACGCACTTGAATTGATCGCCGCGAGGGATCGTTCCGAATTGCTGCTGAAGGAAAGCGGGCTTGCTCACATTCCGGATGGCGAACCATTTCAGGGCGCGCAGCTTAGCGCGGCAGATCAGGTGGGCCCAAGATGTATCACCCTCGATAAGGCGACAACGCTGCATCATGGTGACTGCCGCGAAGTTCTCAAAGGCGTCCCCGATGGCACAATCGACCTTGTGATAGCCGACCCTCCTTACTTTCTTCGGCAAAAGGACTGGAGTCTTGTCGACGACCTACTTGTCAAAAATGGCATGACGCCGCGTCTCCGCGAGGCCTGGGATCGATTTGAGGACATCGACGCCTACCTCGAATTCACGACTGATTGGATCAATGAGGCCATACGTGTGCTGACGCCTCAGGGCTCTCTTTTCGTGTTCGGTACCTATCATTGTGTTGGCCTGATCAATTACGCGATGCAGCGGCTTGGAATCACGATCCTACATCACATCGCCTGGGTGAAGCGAAACTCCAAGCCAAACCTCTCGACACGACGTCTTCAACTATCAAACGAGACAATCATTTGGGCGGTGAAATCAGACAAGTACCGCTTTCACTATCGAGCCACGAAATCAGCCGATTACCCGGGCGATCCACTAAAGA
>Ga0181536_10002761_pt1 | contig 19504 bp, 14 predicted proteins | sample PEATcosm2014_Bin_41_FD_121105 | JGI IMG/M metagenome (GOLD analysis project Ga0181536, IMG submission 121105) | Peatland microbial communities from MTU Mesocosm Facility, Houghton, MI, USA - PEATcosm2014_Bin17_60_metaG | ecosystem: Environmental > Terrestrial > Soil > Wetlands > Peat | place...
AAGTGAATCCACTCGCTCTGGCCGCTGGCCTGCTTGACCGGGGCGATCCCGGTGGCGGCCGACACTTCGCTGGCACAGGCAAAGCGCTCCCGCTGCGTGCCCAAGGCGGCGATCAGCCGGGGCACCATCACCGGGCCAGCGCCCGGCAAGGAAGCCAGGATGGGCAGCTCGGGATGGGTCGCCGCCGTCGCCGCAATCTCCCGGTCTAGCGCGGCGATGTGGGTACGCAGCACGGCCAGCAGATCCACCAGCGCCCGCACCATCGCCACGCTGGAGTCCACTATAGCCGCATCGGTAGTGGCCACTACCGCCTGGGGGATCTCCTCCAACCGCTTCCGGATCAGCTCCTCGCTGCGACAGTTGTGCTGATGAAAAAACGTCTCGAGGGTTTCCCGCCGCGCTTTCTGCAACAGCGGCAGAGTGGGCCAACGTTTCAGAAATTCCCCTGCCAGAGGTGCGTGCAGATCCGGCAGCCAACGCAGGGCTTGGGGATAGTACAACTTCAACTTGGCGCGTAAACTGGTTGCTGTAGGCCGTCCCCTGGTCCACCAACAGGCGCCGATCCTCCACCAGGATCTGCAACTTCCGCGTCTCCACCGTATCGGCATCCAGCCGCCGCAAATGCTTGCGAAAATGCAACAGGATGTCCAGCAACAGATCCGCGTCCTGGGGATCGTCCTTGCCTTGGGAAGGATACAGCGCGGCCCGCATGCGGCTCACCGTGGCCGGATGCACCGGGAACAAAACCAACGCCGGATACTTGCTTAGCAGGCACAGCAGGGCGCCGCGCTTCTGCTCCAGCGCCACGGCGATGCGCTGCCCGGGAAACTGTAACAGCAACTCGCAGACCCAAGCGTCCACGGCTTCCGGGCTAGCTTCCAGCTCGCCCCGCTGCCGGCTCGACGAGCCGGCCTTTTGCAAAGCCCAAATGTGTTTCTGGTCCGCCCAATCGATGGCCACCCAGGCCGCAAACTCGGCGGCCTCCGCGGGTGCCAGCTCTTCGTGCAGGGTCACGGTTCATCTCCTTTTGGTGTTGCGTCTCTCAGGTCGGCTGGCTTTGCTTCCGCGAATGGCTTATAGTTGAGTCGTGGTACTGCCCGACGAATTCTGAGTATTCGTTGGGGAAACAAAGCGCTCCCGCTGCTCGAAAGACTGAAAGTAGACATCGCCTGTCGGCCGGCATAATTCGTAGCAGCGGGAGCCGACTCCCATCCGAGTCTGAAACATTTTCCCCGCGAAATGCAACCGGAACATTTTCCACCTGTAATGTAATATCTGTAGTGCGGTCGCCGGGCGGCGCCGGAGCGTGCGCTCCGGGGGTACTGTGTGCTGGGCGGGGGAAGGGGATTCAAACGCCATCCCCTTCCCCCACACCCCCATCCCCGCTGCAAAACGCCCCGCCAGGCTGGCCAAGAGCTTCGTCTCACCGCAATCCGTTTTCGGCCCACGGACCCACTATAAGCCAGACATCTAGCGCCTCTTGGTCAAAATGGTCGTAAGCGACAATCAGTTCGGGGTAAAGGTCTCGGCAGTTCGGACACTCACCTAGTACTACTGGGTCATAACAGGAGCGCCGGATTTTGACTGTCTGGAGTGGGCGTATCCTGAGGAGTAATGACCCCACAGCCTGCCGAAGCGCAAGACCCCAGCGAGATTTATGAACTCCTCCGTCTTGCGGCTGCGCGCAGGCAGCCGGTGGAGGCAACATAGGATGGCCTACCTCGGTTGCTTTGCCCCCATGGATTGGGCCGAAAGTCAGGCCGGCTGCATATGTTCTGCTATCAGTTTGGAGGAGACAGCGCCAGTGGCCTGGGTCTGGCGTCAGAAGGAAAGGGCGGCTGGCGCTGCCTCGCCGTGGAGAAACTCGGCCACGTTGAGTTGCGCGCGGAGGCATGGCACACCGAGCCACGCTCCCCGCGGCAAACTTGCATTGATGAAATCGATTTCGATGCCGACAGTCAGCCAGCAGAACGTCCGCAGCAGGGACAGTGAGGCAGTTGCCGCAGCAAGCGGCGCGCCAGAACGATGCGTAGCGTGGCGATCGAGCGCGGATTATGCCGCTCGGGGCGTGCGCGGCGACCCGCGCGGGCGGAAGTTCAGCGCCGGCCTTGGGGTAACGAATCCAAGATGACCGGCGCGGGCAGAGGGGGAAAAACGGTTCCGCTCGGCCACCAGGACCCCATAAGCTGCGATACACAGCGTGGCGTGATGGTGGAACCCGCGCCAGTTGCGACCTTCAAAGTGCCCCCGCCCCAACTCTTGTTTCAACTCTTCATAATCCCGTTCGATGATCCAGCGGTGTTTGGCCATCTGGATCAATGCTTTGAGTTTGGTGTTCCGAGGCAGCGTGGATGTCCAGTACTTAGTGGGTTCGGCCTCCCCCCGCGGCCACTCGATCAGCAACCATTCCTCCGCATGCGGTTCCGCTTTCTCGTAATCCCGATGAGCGGGGCGTATGTGAACGGCAGCAAAGCGGGATCGCAACTTCCGGTCTGGGCCCTCCCGCCAAGTGATTTCCCGGAAAGCCGTGGAGGGCCGGCTCATGGCCACCTGCTTCACGGAGACGGGTTGATGGTCTGTACTCCGCTGCAATAGCCGTGGAGGTCGTCCCATTTTTCCGCGCGGCTTGGCTGGTAAAGACTGTTTGCCGGACTCCCAAACCGTCATCGAACTTTGCACGCCCACGACATAGGGCAGTCCCAGTTCGGTGAGTCCGTCGCGAAACTCGGTGTGGCTGCCGTAGGCGGCGTCCGCTAGCACAATCCCGCTGGCCACCTCCGCCGCCACCGCTGCCCGGATCTGATCCAATGCGATTTCCGGCTTGGTCTGAAACTCAACCTCTTCCGGCACCTCCGTTTGTTCCCGCCGCGCGGCATTCTCGGCCCATTCCTTTGGCAAATATAAACGCTACGCAATCGGCAGACTGGAACTCCAGGTCGCTGCCGATAGGCTCACCGCCACTCGGCAGTTGTCCTGCTTACCGACTTGACCGCAGTATTGACGAATCACCCCGACCGAATGCTTACCCTTCTTTGGAAACCCCGTGTCGTCCACAATCCAGGCCACCACGGGTCCTTGCTTCAGCATGGCCGGTAACACATGGCTGCGCACTTTCATCCAGCAGTGTTTCGTCGCTCCAGGGCGCCTTCGCTACCAAATGGTGCAGGGACTGGCGCATGGCTTGGGTGTTCTCAGGATCCAGGCGGCCCGCCATCGGCTCAATGCTCTTGCGCTCACCGGGTAACAGCAATCCCTTGCAGTAGTTCTCCAAAGGGGTGTGCCGGTCTTGGTGCCCCGCGGCGTTCGCCAGGCCCTCTATATATATGCCGCGAAGCGTTTCTCTTGTGGGCCTGGCGCGGAGAGGCGTGATCCCACAAAACAATTCTACACCAAAATGTCTTATTGTGTGACCCAGTAGTACTAGTATGCCATCAAACATTCCGCAATGGAAATGTTTTATAGAACTATTTCAGACAGTCGAGGGCCTAGCGGTACCGCGAGAGGGGGGGACTGGGCCTTTTACGGTTCCCCCGAGGGCCTCCGACTTGCGCGACAATGATTACCTGTGCTTTATCGAAGCAAGAACCGCGGATTCGAGCTTGCCCTGCCGGCTGGCTGGTCGGAACCCGGCCTACTCCGGCGGCTTCTCGGATCCTACGACTCCTCCAATCCGGAGTTCTGTGGCCCGGACGGTAAGAGCCTCAAATTCGCCATCGGCCCCATTCACCCGGAACCTTCGGCGACCGCGATGCATGAAACTCTCCGGCGGATTGCGGCCAAGCACGGCCACGATGTGATGAGGCTCGAAACCATCGCGGTCGGCGGGCGCGAGCACGCCACAATTGTCTACGATTGTCTGCATCCATCGCTGGATCAACTTCTTGTGCTTCGATTCAAGAACTACCATCTTGTTTTTCACGGCGTCGAGTATGTCATCACCGCTCGTGTCGCAGTCCTTCCTCGGGGCATTTCCCTAACGAGGCCACAAGCGCCAGATTATGAGCGAGGCAGAATGCAGAGGGAGAAGTACGGTGAGTATGCCAAGATGTTGCGGGAGATTTTTGCCTATGAGGAGGACTACGATGACATCGTCCGGACATTTCGCCAAATGGGGCCGCCAGTTGCATGTGTGAATACGACAGGAGACGCTGGTGACCGGCCCGAAGCGGGCCGAAGTCTTGTACTCGACCTCAATCGATTGAGCGCCGAGTGACAGCGCGTGACCGCATAACCCTGCGAGCAATGTTGCCAGTCTGCGCATGCGTTTAGGACTAGCGAAAAGCCGAAACCTTCGGCAGTTATTTTAGCTGAATAACGCATTTGGAAGGAGCGGCCCGGAACGGCCATCGAACCGGAGTGGTATCCCAGCTTTGTCCAAATGCCCGACGACTCGGAGATAGTGGCGGCCAAAGGCTCCTTCTGGTTTGATCCCGCCTCACTGGACCTGGTCCGCCTGGATGTGCACGGCGAGGCGATACCGTATAGCCTGGGCCTCGAGGAAACCGGGTTCCAGACCTTTTATGCGCGCACGCGTATCGGCGATTCCGACGCCTTGCTGCCCAAACGATCGGAACTGACGATGACACATTTCTCCGGCGAAGCGAGCCGCGATGTGGTCGAGTTTTCCCAGTGCCGCGAGTACGCGAGTGAATCGACAATCCGGTTCGACGCGCCTTCCCCTTCTCTGCCGGAGGTTCTCAAGCCGCAGGTGCGCCAGGTGGATCTGCCGGCCGGTCTGCTGGTCCGCGTCGAGTTGGAAACCCCCATTGATTCGAAGACCGCTGTAGTCGGCGATCCGGTGCATGCGCGGGTATTGCGGGGAGTCCGATACAAGGGGGACTTAGCGGTGCCGCAAGGGGCTGCAATCACCGGGCACATCTGTAGGCTGGGCCGCAGCTCGGGGTCGGCGCCATTCGCGGTGGGGATCGAGCTCTCCGAAATCGAGTGGGAGGGCACTTGGGCGACGTTTTATGCGGAGCTCGTCGACCTCAAGCTGCCACGTCTGGCGACACACTACAATCAGCCCCTAATTGACAACGAAATCCCCGGCGCAGGTATCTTTTATATTGACGGTTCCAAGTTTCGCATCCCACCCGGCTACCACATGTTGTGGCGCACGCTCGCACATCCCCGGAGCGCGGTTCACGAGCCGCGCTGACCACGTGGATTGGTCAGCGGTTCTGCCGCCGCCTGCCAGACATTAAACACCGGCGGGCGCAGGCATCCATGGCTCGCGCATGCCGTCGCCGCGAAATGGCCGGCCGCTTACACCCGGCCGGTTTCGCGTGCCCAGAGACAGCTACGTCTCATGGACTGGCGCCGCTCGCCATAGAGCATGACGGCGCCTCGCGTAGGGAGCGATATTCGCAAGAAACCTGGCCCGCCGAAGGGCGTTACCATAACGGCAGATGAAAGGCAAACAATGTGGGGCGTGGCTGTTCGCAATCTCCCTCACGACGACGGCGGGCGTGGCCGCCGGCGAAGCGCCCGACGAAGGCCAGTTGGCCCGGTTCAAGGAGAAGATCCGGCAGGATATGGCCAGCATTCCCAACTATACCTGCCTGGAGACGATCGAGCGCGCGCATCGCGCGCCGCACGCACGCAGCTTTAAGCCTGTCGATACGGTTCGCCTGGAGGTCTCCGTTGTGGCCGGGAAGGAACTGTTCGCCTGGCCCGGCGCCCGCCAATTCGACGATCGGGACGCGAAGTCTTTGGTGACCAGCGGCACCATCGGCACCGGCATGTTCGCCAGCTTTGCGCGCAATCTATTCGTCACGGGCAAGGGCACTCCGCAATACGGGGGCGAGGAAAAGCTGGAGGGGCGTTCCACCGTCCGCTACGATTTTCATCTCACAGAACTGAACAGCAGCTTCGAGATTAGGGTTGGCGCCGTCTCGGAGACAGTGGCCGCCAAAGGCTCCTTCTGGTTTGATCCTGTCTCTCTGGACCTGATCCGCCTGGATGTGCATGGCGAGGCCATGCCGTATAGCCTGCGCCTCGAGGAAGCCATGATCCAGACCTTTTATAACCGCACGCGCATCGGCGATTCCGATGCCTTGCTGCCCAAACGATCCGAACTGGCGATGACGCATTTCTCGGGCGAGGCGAGCCGCAATACAACCGAGTTCTCGCAGTGCCACGAGTACCGGGGTGAATCGAAAATCAGCTTCGACGCACCTCCCCCTTCTCTGCCAGAGGTTCCCAAGCCGCAGGTGCGCGAGGTGGATCTGCCCGGCGGCCTGCTGGTCCCGGTCGAGTTGGAAACCGCCATCGATTCGAAGACCGCTTCGGTGGGCGATACGCTGCGTGCGCGGGTGGTCCAGGAAGTCCGTTACAAGGGGGACCTGGCGGTGCCTCGGGGCGCCGCGGTCGCCGGGCACATCCGCAAGCTGGACCGCGGCACTTCGTCTGCGCCTTTCGCGGTGGGGATCGAGTTTTCCGAAATCGAGTGGGAGGGCGTGCATGCGACGTTTTACGCGGAGCTCATCGACCTCGACCGCAAGTCCGCCGGGCCGCACCGGCCGGTCACATACTACGACGGCCATGCGAACAAGGTCCTGATCGAGAACGGAATCCGGGGCGTTGGCGTCTTCTATATCAACGGCGCGGGGTTTCGCATCCCGCCCGGTTTCCGCATGGTCTGGCGCACCCTCGCGCGTCCCGGCAGTGCGGCCGAGCAGCCGCTCTGAAGTAGCGGGTCTCAAGTCTCTAAATTCGGTGAGCAGAGCAATGGAGGGCGGGCTTCAGCCTTCAATGCCACTTAGTTTTCCCGCGAGACCCCGATTCTCGCAGGAATTGGAGGGCGGCCAATCTTGGCCGCAGCCGCCTTTTAGGCGGCCAGAGCCGGCTGAAAGCCGGCTGCGGGCAGAATTGCCCGCCCTCCAATCTATGCAGAATCTCAGTATTGGAAAAACTAACGGGCATTGGGCTTTAGCCCGCTTTAGCCCCGCTCTTCGGCGAGCGAAGCCCGCCATGGGGGTAGAATGAACGTGGGCGTTATGCGCTTGTGCTTCCTGGTGCCCGCGGCCCTGCTGATCGGAACCGGCATGGGCCAGACCTCGGACACGGTAATCCGGAGTTCCGTGCGTGAAGTGCTGTTGGACGTAGTGGTGCGCGATGCGCACGGCCACCTCATCACCGATCTCAAGCCCGGCGAGGTCACCGTGTACGAGGATGGCGTCCGCCAGGAAGTGCGCTCATTCCGGCTGGTCGCGGGCAGCGAAGTCCGTATCGAAGACGAGAAGCAGGCGGCTGAAGCGCAGGCGGCGGGGACCCGGCTCGCCGCGTCAAACGGCACGCGGCCACCGGTCAATCCGCTGCGCACGGTGAATGTCGTTTGCCTCATCTTAAACGATCTGAACCCGGAGACGCGGGCTTTCGCATTCGATTCGGCGCGCAAGTTCGTGGACCAGGAGCTGCGCCCCAACACCTTCATTGGCGTGTTCAGTCTGGATGCGAGCGGCCTGCGGCCGGTCTATCCGTTTTCAAACCACCGCGAGCGTCTGCTGAAGGCCGTGGAACTGGCCGCCGTCAACCAACTTCCGGCGATCAATCTGAGTACCGCGGCCATGTTCAACGGCTTGAGTATGTCGGCGACCGGGAGCACTTTGCCGGGCGTGAGCGCGGTGGAATTTGCAGACGGCTCCAGCGTCAAAGACCCGCTCGGTATGCGTGGAGACATGGGTTTCTCGGTAAACGCGGGGTTGCGTGAGATCGACGCGCTGATCGGCCTGGTCCGGCAGCTCAGCCCGCTGCCCTGTCAAAAGACCGTGGTCCTTCTCGGCACCGGACTCACGCGGCCAGCCGATCAGTTGGAGTACTGGGATTCGCTGATCCATTTGGCCACCAAAGGCGGCGTGACTTTTTATGCGATGGACGTCTACGGGCTGGGTGTCTGCCAGGGCGACACCGATCCCGACTGTGTGGCGCATTCCGCGATGGCGCAGTCGGCTGCGATGCTGCCATACGTCGCGGCCCTGAGCAAGCAACAGGGTCCCGCGAGCGTCGGGGCCGGCGGCAACATCCAACCGGCGGGCACGTCCGCCAACTCGGCCGCCGCATCGGCCGCCGCCCAAGCACCGCCCCCCGCGACGTCCACAGCTCAAGCGATGGAAATGGCGCACCAGGACGACTATCTCAAGTTCATGGTGGCGAGCGCCAACCGTCAGGAGTCCATTCGCGAGCTGGCCGAACGCACGGGCGGATTTCTGATCGCCAACACCAACAATACGGACAAGCTGCTGGCGCGCGTGATGGAGGAAGTGGATACGCATTATGAGATTGCGTATCCGCCCGCATCGGAGCGCTACGACGGGCACTTCCGGAAAATCGATGTGAAGTTGGCGCGGCCCGGCGTGCAGGTGGAGACCCGCGGCGGTTACTTCGCCGTGCCCGACACGGGTGCTGGCCCGGTGACTCCCGAGGAAATGGCCGGCCTGAGAGCGCTCAGCACCAAGCCCCGGCCGCACACCTTCGAATTTCTTTCGCGGGCTTATCGTTTCCGCGAGGCAGGCGGCACGGCGCAGTATGCGATCGCCTTCGAGATGCCCATCTCCAACCTGACCGCAGCGCTCGCGGAAACCGCGAACAAGCACCGGCTGCACGCTTCCTTGCTGGCGCTGGTGAAGGATGCGCAGGGACAGATCGTGGACCGGGTGAGCAAAGACATCGCGTCGGAGGTTTCCGACGATCAATTGGCCGCCGTGCAGGCGGAGCGCATGACCTACGAACGGGCGGTGAACCTGCCGCCGGGACAATACACGGTGGAGGCAGCGGTGGTGGATCACGAGGGCAACCGTGCCAGCACCAGAGTAGTACAGATCGACAATCGGGAGCGGCCGAGGGCGGGGATCAGCGATCTCGCGCTGGTGCGGCGGCTGGAGAATCTGAGCCGCCCGCCGGACGCCGCCGATCCATTTGAGTTCACGGGCAAGCGCGTGCTACCGTTCGTCTCGACCGATCTGCTCGCGGGCGCGCAGCCGTTCGTCTATTTCGTGGTTTATCCGGAGCCTGGGAACGCGGCGCAGCCGGATGTGCGGGTGCAATTGCTGAAAGACGGCCGGGTGGTCGCCACGCGTACGCCCGCGTTACCACCGCCCGATCCATCCGGCGGCATCCCGGTGGTGATCGAGGAGGCGAACGATCCGGGCAGCTATGAAGTGCGGGCAACGATGGTCGAGGGAGATATTTCGACGGAACGCACCATCGCGTATGCGCTCGCCGGGAACGGTCGGGCGCCCAGCCTGGCGAGTGAAATTCCGAAACCTAGCCCGCCGGCGCTGGATGACGGCCGACGCGCAGCGGGTCAATCGCCCGATGAAGGCCACGAAGGCCAGTTGGCTCGCTTTAAGGAAAAGGTCCGGCAGGACTTCACAGGCATTCCCAACTATACCTGCCTGGAGACGATCGAGCGCGCGCGCCGGGCGCCGCCTTCACCGGAATTCAAGCATCTCGATACGGTTCGCCTGGAGGTTTCCAGCGTGGCTGGCAAAGAACTGTTGGCCCGGCCCGGCGCGCAGCGTTTCGAAGATCGCGACGTGACGTCTATAGTGACCGGCGGCACGATCGGCTCCGGCATGTTTGCCACCATTGCGCGGAATCTATTCGTTGCAGGCAAAGGCACTCTGAAGTACAAAGGCAAGCAGAACCTGGCTGGGCGTGCTTCGGTCCGTTACGATTTTCGTCTCACACGACAGGAGAGCGGCTTCAAAATACAGGTTGCCAACTACTCGGAAATGGTTGCAGCAAAGGGCTCATTCTGGTTTGACCCCGTGTCGCTGGACCTGATCCGCCTGGAGGTGTACGGCGACGGCATACCCGATAGCCTGCGACTCGACGAAGCCGTCATCAGGAACGCTTACGCCCGCACGCATATCGGCGATTCCGACGCCTTGCTGCCCGAACGATCCGAACTGACGATGACGTATTTCTCGGGTATAGCGAACCGCGATGCGATCGAGTTTTCCCAGTGCCGCCAGTACCGGAGCGAATCGACAATCCGTTTCGACGCGCCTCCGTCTCCTCCGGAGGCTCCCAAGCCATAATTGCGGGCGGCGAGCGAGGACTGGCGACACCGCTCGCCAGCCGCGCCGAAGTTCGGGTAAAATCGTAGAATAACCAACGAGACCGAACGCGTGCGAGCGGCCACGAAGCCGTCCCGAGTGACCGCCATCTACCCGGGTTCTTTCGACCCGATCACGAATGGCCACCTGGACCTGATCGTGCGCGGGTGCTGTCTGTTCGACAAGCTGATTGTTGCGATTCTGCGCAACGAAACCAAGCAGCCGTTGTTCAGCGTGGAAGAAAGAATCGAGATGCTGGGCGAGGTGGTGGACTGCTATCCGAACGTGGCGGTGGACTCCTTCGAGGGCCTGCTGGTGGACTATGCGGCCCAGAACGGCGCCACCGTGCTGCTGCGCGGGATACGGGCGATCTCGGATTACGAGTATGAGCTGCAGATGGCCTTGATGAACCGGCGGCTGCGTCCGGACATCGAGACGGTTTTCATGATGGCCAGCGAGGCGCACTCGTTTATCAGCTCGCGCCTGGTGAAGGAAGTATTTGGGTTGGGTGGGAATATCGGCGGGCTGGTGCCACCGCCGGTGGAGATCAGGCTGCGGAAGCGGTTCGGGCGAAGCTAGGGGAGGGGCGGCCTGGGAGGCCGCCGTGGACGTCGGCCGCAGGACTGGAGTCCCGCCCCACTGAGAAAGCAGACAGGCCAGGAGGCCTGTCCCACTTAGGAGAGGATGGTAGTGCAAACGAATCAGGAAATCTCCCAGCGCATCTCGTTGATCAGCGTGTCGTCCACCATGAGAGTGGCGACTGAAGCGGAGAGATTGCGCACGCAGGGCGTGGACGTAGTGGACTTCGGGGCCGGCGAGCCCGACTTTCCGACACCGGACAACATCAAGCGCGCCGCCATCCGCGCGTTGGAGCAGAATTTCACGAAATACACCAACGCGGGTGGCACGCTGGAGCTGAAGCAGGCCGTCTGCGAAAAGCATGCGGCGGATTTCGGCACCAATTACCAGCCCAGCGAGTGCCTGATCGGCGTCGGCGGCAAGCACGTCGTTTTCAACCTGACGCAGGCGCTGCTCAATCCCGGCGACGAAGTGGTGATCCCGGTGCCGTATTGGGTCACCTATAGAGACGTGGTGAACTACGCGGGCGCCAAGTGCGTGTTCGTGGGCACGGACGAAGAGCAGGGGTTCGCGCTGACGGCGGACATGATCGCGCCGTACCTGACCGAGCGCACCAAGATCGTGCTGATCAATTCGCCGTCGAACCCCAGCGGCGCGGTGGTGGATCGCGAGGAGTTTGAAAAGATCTACCGGCTGACGGCGGCGCGGGGCGCCTTCCTGATGACCGACGAGTGCTACTGCCACTTCCTCTACGACAGCGAGCCGTTTTCGATCGCTTCGCTCGCGGGGGGGAAGGACAATGTGCTGGTGGCCGGGTCGCTCTCGAAGACCTACGCCATGACCGGATGGCGCATCGGCTTCGCGCTGGCGCCGGCGCGGGTGATCGGGGCCATGGTGAAGTTGCAAAGCCACTCCACTTCCAACCCGACGTCCATCGCGCAGAAGGCGGCCGTGGAGGCGCTGCGCGGTCCGCAGGACTCCGTGGACGCGATGCTGGCGGAATACGCCAGGCGGCGCGACTTCGTCATCGGGCGGCTGCGCGCGATTCCCGGCGTGCGCTGCGCCGAGCCGCGGGGCGCATTTTACGCCTATCCGAACATCGGGGTGGCGTTCGGCAACGGTATTTCCAATAGCGTGCAATTCGCCGAGAAACTGCTCGAAAAAGTGGCCGTGGCGGTGGTTCCGGGCGAGGCTTTCGGCACCGACCGGCACGTCCGGATTTCTTACGCCACTTCCATGCATGAGCTGGAGCGGGGTTTGGAGCGCCTGCACCGGTTTATAGTGGAACAGTGAAGTTCCGGCGGCTTAATTCCACGGCACTGGAAAAGGTTTGGGGCACTCCGGAGACGGAGCCCTGGTATCCGCGCGGCGCGCGCAAGATCGGCGAAGTCTGGTTCAGCGCGCCCGAAGAGCCACGCCTGCTGGTGAAGTTCCTCTTCACTTCGGAGAAGCTCTCGGTGCAGGTGCATCCGCCGGATTTGCCCGGTAGTGCGGGCAAAACGGAAATGTGGCACGTGCTACGGGCCGCGCCGGACGCGCGGGTGGCGCTGGGCTTCGAACGGCCTCTGGATCGCGATGAGGCGCGGGCGGCGGCAATTTCCGGCGAGATCGAGGGACTGCTGCGCTGGTATGCCGCTTATCCCGGCGATACGTTCTTCGTGCCGGCGGGCACGGTACACGCTATCGGGGCGGGCCTGGCGCTGTGCGAGATCCAGCAGTATAGCGACGTAACCTACCGGCTCTTCGACTACGGCCGCCCGCGCGAGTTGCATCTGGATGCGGCGCTGGCGGTGGCGGACCTGGGCTGCCATCCGGGGACCACCGCGCCCCTGAATTTGGGGGCCGGGTGGCAGTTGCTGGCCGAGTGCCCCTACTTCCGGACGGAATCGATCGCGGTGGCCGGCGAGTCGGCTTATGAGGGCGGACCGCAGGCCGCACTGCTGATCTGCCTGGAAGGCGACGGGCAGTTCGGCGATGAAGCGTTCGCGCCGGGCGAGGTTTGGGTGGTTCCCGCGCACGCACGCACATTCACCATCCGTCCGCGCGATGGGGCACGCTTGCTGCGCACCTCGGTGCCTTACTAGAGAGCAGAGCCGATGTCACAGGCGTCCTCATCACCGGGCGGCACGCTGGCCTCTTCGGCGGCGGCGGTTGTGAGCGCGCTGGCGGCGTTCAGTTGCTGTCTGCCGCTGTCGCCGTTCCTGCTGGCGGCCGGATCCGCGGGCGCCTCCGGCCTCTTCGTATCGCTGCAGCCTTACCTGATTGCCTTCTCGGTCTTGATGCTGATTGCCGGCTTCGTGCAGGCGTTCCGGGCGCGCCAGTGCGGCCGCGGACGGCGCGCCTTGAATGTGACCGTGCTGTTGTGCTCGACCGGACTGGTCGCGGCGATGCTGTTCGGGTACGTGCCGGGGAGCGCGCCCGCCGGTCAGCCCGCCGTGGCCGCTCTCCAGTTGGATAGCTTCCGGCAATCGTTCAACGCGGCCGCGGACCGCACGCGCGTGGTGGCGCTGTTCTCGCCCACTTGAGGGACTTGCCTGCGGGGGGCCTCCGCAGTCGAATCGGTGCTGCGCGAAGCGCGCGATCCTAATGTGCGCGTGTTCGTGGTTTGGGAGCCGGTGCTGGTCACGGACTGGCATGCGCCGGGCGCGAGCGCCGTGGGGCGCGTGCGGGATGCTCGCGTGACGCAGTTCTGGGATCCGCGGCACGCGCTGTCGCAGGAGATCCAGCGCGCGGCGCAGTCGAACCCGGCCGGCGTGCTCGGCGAGCGGCGGCTGCACGGTCCCGTGGTGTGGGACTTCGTGGCGATCTATCCCGCAGGCGTGCGTTGGGGCGAGGCGTTCCCGGCCGCGCAGTTCGCGGGCGCGCCGGTGGTGCGGGCGATCGACGATTTCCGGCGCCGGTTGAGCGCTAATGGTCTTTCAAGAGGCGGAAGTTGACCTCGACGGTGGCGGCCACGGTCACCGGCTTGCCGTCCTTCATGCCGGGCCGGAACTCCCACTTGCTGACAGCCTCGACGGCCTTTTCGTCGAGCCCCAGCCCCAGCCTTCGCATCACTTTGATATTTCGGGGGTGGCCGGTAGAGTCCACTTCCAAATAGAGAATCACTGCCCCCTGAATCTTTTTCTTACGGGCCTCCTTTGTGTATTCGGGCTCGGGCCTGTAAATGGGGACGGGAGGTGTCACGCCGCCGCCGACGCGAAAGACGCCGGGTTTCCCAGAGAGTGGTTCAACCGCGAAGTGAGTATTGGGAGGTATCGCATTCAACTCCGCGAAGACCGCCGCCGAAGCCGGCTGCAGCTCAATCGAACATTCACCGCCTTCGCCCGGGCAAGTGAGCGTAACGCGGCGGATTAATTTGGCGGGGGTTGCATCCGGGAAGATGCCCGCCGGAGTTACGTCTTGCACAGTCTTCGTGAATGGCCGCAATGCGTCGTCGCCGCGAATGAACCGCGCTTCGACGATTGCCGGCACGGCAGCCTGCGCCACGTAAAAGTCCGCAGCCGCTTTCTCGGCGAACAGTTTGCCGGCGGGAAGGGTCCGCGCAGAAACGAGTTCGCCGCCTGCGCGCTGGATGAGCGGATCGGTCTCCCCGGCCGACACGAGCGCCTCCAACCGGTGCCGCGTTTCGGGCAATGCCCCCGGGGCAGCCAAGGCCCGCGAAAATGCCTGGATGGCTTCCTGCTTTTGTCCGCGGCTTGCATAAAGCTGGCCCAGGTGGTCGCCTGCCGGACCCCTTGGATTTGCGGACCAGGAAGCCTGGATGAACTTGCCCGCTTCGTCCAGATTGCCCCGCTGGAAGTGGACCCAGCCCAGCGTATCCCAATAGCTCGCCAGTGAAACGACGAGACGGAGGGCGGGTATGGAGATGCGGTCCACTTCGACGTTCCGCAGATCCGCAGCCACGATCGTCACTGCCGATTCCGCATACCGTTGCGCCCGCTCCAACTGCAGCTTATGCGAAGCGAGTTGATGTGCCACGGTATTCCAAGTGCCCGCCGAAGGATTGTCCTGCACCAGTTTGTCCAGGGCCCCCATGCCTCTATCGATCTGACCCAGCCCCAGGTACGCGTCGCCGAGACCGCCTTGATAAACCGAACTTCTTGGCTCCATCGTGACGGCCTTCTCCAATTCGGGAACCGCGTCCGCGTATCTTCCGAGTTCGCAGTACAAGCGTCCCAGATCGCCATGCGCGGAGCTGTTGTGCGGATCTACTTCGATCTGCTGACGGAAAGCGTCGATCGCGTCGTCGCGCTTGCCTTTCCGCCAAAGCGCGCGGCCAAGAGTGCCGTACACGGCGGGGCTCTCCGGATGCACGTCGATCTGTTTGAGACAGGCATCGATGGCGGCATCGACCCGATCGAGCGCCAGGTATGCGCGGCCCAAGGTTTCCCAGGCCGACGCGTGTTTCGGCTCCGCCGCCACCACCTGCTTGAGGAAATAGACAGCCGTCGTGTATGCGCCGTCGCTGAGGGCCTGCTGGCCGGTGCGCGCCAACTGAGCGGTATCCTGCGCCGGAAGGACTCCCGGCAGGAGTGATATTGCGAAGACGAAGCGCGCGAGACGCATGAGAGTTACGCCTCCGCGATAACGGGATTGCGCAGATCGCCCAGGCCTTCCACGCGGATGACGACTTCGTCGCCGGGCTTCAGCCAGCGCGGCGGATTGCGCGCGAAACCCACGCCCGAGGGTGTGCCGGTGGCGATGACGTCGCCCGGCTCCAGCGTGAAGACGCTGGACAAAAACGCGATCAGCTCGGGGATCTTGAAGATCAGGTCGTTGGTGTTGCTATGTTGGAGCACTTCACCGTTGATGGTGGTGCTGATGTCGAGCGCGTGCGGGTCGGGAACTTCGTCGGCGGTGACGATCGCTGGTCCCATGGGCGCGAAGGTGTCGAAGGTCTTGCCGATCATCCATTGCGACGTTTGCATCTGGAAATCGCGCGCGCTGACATCGTTGAAGTTGGTGTAGCCGAAGACGTAATCCTGCCAGTGTTCGGCGGGAATGTGGCGGCCGTGCTTGCCGATGACAAAGGCCATCTCGGCTTCGTAATCGGGCTTGGTGGAATTTCTAGGCAGCACGATAGGCTCGCCGCAACCGATCGCCGCCGTGGGAAATTTGGCGAAGATGGTGGGCACCTCGGGGATCTCCATTTTGGATTCGCGCGCGTGGGCGCGATAGTTCAGCCCGACGCAGATTATCTTTGGCGGCCGCTGCAACGGCGCGCGCAGCTTCGCGCCGGCGGCTTTGACGACCTCGCCCCAGGGCGGATCGTACAGCCATCGTTGGACGCGGTCGAGCGCATCGGCGCCTCCGGCCAGCACGCTCAACAGGTCATGGAATCCCGCGCCGCGGAGGCTGACGATGTCATCGCCGTTGAGAACGCCGGGCTCGGGGTGGGCGTCGCGTTGGAATGTTACCAGTCGCATGTGGGTGATTGTAGCGCGGAGCCGCGTTTTGCGCGGCGGTGCGGGCGTGGGGCAGGCCCTCGGGCAGGCCCCTCACCCCCGAGGGCCTGCCCCCTCTGGGCCCGGCGGCCTCTCAGGCCGCTTGAGCGCAATTCCAACAGGTTCCGCAGGCGAGCTTCGCTCGCCAAACGGCGAACTGAAGTTCGCCGCTGCACGCTAAAGCGTGCGCCACGTGGCGGCCAAATACACCATCCTGAAATGCAGAGGCTCAAGAGGCGAGCTTCGCTCGCCAGGAGCGGGACTGGGAGTCCCGGCCCAGAGGGCACCCCGGCCGAGGGCCTGCCCCACTGTAGTCTGAGCGGCGTGGCTCGTAGCTGGTGGTTGTGTAACACTGAAACGATGAGGTGGGTATTGTGGGTCGCGGTGTGTCTTTGGCCTTGCCTCGCGCAGGGCGCGGTGAGCGCGGCGGATGTGTCGCGCGAGGTGCGGGAAATGTCGCTCGATCCCGGCGAGTGCTACCGGGTGCGCGACCTGGCACTGCCGAAAGACGAAGCCCGCATCTTCCTGACCGACGGTTACCTGATCTTCGCCAAGCCGATAGCCGGTGTACGCATGTCGGCCGTCTTTACAGCGGATGTGGAGGGCGGCGACGGGGAAGTGCTGGTCCTTCCGCCCAATCGCGGCGAGCGGCGATCGCTGGCGTCCTACACCGGCGCGCCAAACCTGGACGAGCACCTGGTGGCCGCGGTGCTGATCTTCTCCGACGATTCGTATGCGAAGCTGACCGAGCAGATCCGCCAGAACGCCGCCAACAAGAAAAGCCCGGAAATGGGCGCCCTGATGGCCGAGCATTGGACGCCGGTGGTGCGCAATATTGCCTCCAGCTTTCAAGCGCGGCTGGTGTGGGATGTGCTCCTGGGCGAACCGCAAGGCCACGGTTTTTTGGCGGTCTCCATGAGCGGGAAGACGCTGGGCAACTTCGACTTGTACTACGACCGCAACGCGCGCGAACAGATTGTGATGGGCAAATTGAATACGCGCGACAACCTGTTGTTCTTCGACGTGTGGACCAGCTTCGTGGCGAAGTCGTTCCGCAACCGTCCGATCGCACCCGACCTGACGCTGGACGACTTTCGCATTGAAGCCACGCTGCAGCCGGATCTGAACCTGCGCGTAACGACGCGGGTGAAGGCCAAGCCCGGCCGCGCGGCGCTGCCGGTGCTGGCTTTCGATGTGGCCCGCCCCATGCGGATTTCCGCGGCGCTGGTCGACGGTCGGCCAGCCGAAGTGTTGCAGCGCGAGTCGCTGCGCTCGGAACTGCTGCGCAACGTGGGCAACGAGATGTTTCTGGTTGTGCCGCCCACGCCCTTGCAGCCAGGCAAGGAATACGAGCTGGAGTTCCGGCACGAAGGCAAGGTGATCTTCGAGGCGGGCAACCGGGTCTATTATGTGGGTGCGCGCGCCAACTGGTTCCCCAACAATGGGCTTCAGTTTGCGAAATACGATCTGACGTTCCGCTATCCCAAAGATCTGGACCTGGTGACGGCGGGCGAACTGGTGGAGGAACACGAGGAAGGCGATTGGCGCATCACGCGGCGCAAGACGAGCGCGCCGATCCGCATCGCGGGCTTCAACCTGGGGCAATATGAGCGGGTGCGCTTAAAGCGCAACGGCTACACGTTGGAAGTCTGCGCGAACCGCGCGATCGAAACGGCATTGGCGGACCAGCATCCGGAGAGAGTCGAACTGCCGCCGGGACCCCGGCAACGCGAACCGGAGATCGTGATCCTGCCGCCGGAACTGCCGACGGACCCGCTGGCGCGCTTGCAGGAAATCGCGTCCGAGATCGCTTCCGCGCTGGAATTCATGGCGGCGCGCTTCGGTCCGCCGGCGCTGCCGACCTTGACGGTGGCGCCGGTCCCGGGGCGTTTCGGGCAAGGCTTTCCGGGGCTGATCTATCTTTCCACGATGTCGTACCTGGCGCCGCAGAACAAAGCCATCCGCTCGCTGGACGCCCACGGGCGCCTGTTCTTCTCCGATATCCTGCAAGCGCACGAGACGGCGCACCAGTGGTGGGGCAACGTGGTGACGTCGGCCGGCTATCACGACGAGTGGCTGATGGAAGCGCTGGCCGATTACTCGGCGCTGCTCTATCTGGAGAACAAGAACGGTTCGCAGCCCGTGGCGATGGCGCTGGACTCTTACAAGACCAACCTGCTGCAGACCGTGAACGGCCAAACCGTGGAATCCACCGGTCCGATCGTGCTGGGCACGCGGCTGGAAAATTCGCAGACGCCGAACGCATACTACACCATTACGTATGGGAAGGGGTCGTGGATCATGCACATGCTGCGGCGGCGGATGGGCGACGATCGCTTCCTGGCCATGCTGGCGGATCTGCGCAAGGAGTACGAGCGCAAGCCGCTTTCGACGGAAGATTTCCGCCTGCTGGCGGCGCGTTTTCTGCCGGCGCAATCGGAGGATCCGCAATTGGAGAATTTTTTCGACCAGTGGGTTTATGGGACGGGCATTCCGTCGCTGAAGCTGAGCTATGCGGTAAAGGGAAAAGGGGGCGCGCTGCGGCTGAACGGCACCGTCACGCAGAGCGACGTGTCGAGCGACTTCAGCGTGCTGGCGCCGGTGGAGATTCAGTTGGGGCACGGCAAGACTTTGACGCATTGGGTGCGGACCGTGGATGGTCCGGTGACCTTCAGCGTGGCCCTGCCGCAGGCGCCGGTGAAGGTGCAGCTCGATCCGAACTTCAGCGTGCTGCGGAGGTAGGGGCGCGGTGGTGATGGGTTGTGGGCGATAGGTCGCGGGTTGTACTACAAGAGCCAGAGTTGGCCCCTCCTGGGGCAACGCCGGAGTCGGGAGGGTGAAAATGAGAAAAACAGCTCCAAAAGGGGCACTTGGATGTATAATCGATACCGGGCCAGGATGGCAAATGGAAATCCTGGCTTAAGTCCATCAGGGAGGAATTACTGGGAGCAAAAATGAAGAAGATCTTGGTTTTATTGTTTGCCGCTGTGCTCGCGGCCGCGCCTGCGTTCGCCGGCCACCACCGGAGACACCACAGATACCACGGAGGTCATCGCCCTATTATAGTGATACGGTGATTCCTAGCCATGTCGCCTCCTCGTGAGGCGACAAAACGGGTCCAGGGCCGACGCGCTCGGACCGAGTTGTACGCGGGTGACTGCGGTATTCGCAGGTTTCGATGCTTGCCTCTTCCGCAATTCCCCTTCTGGCCCCCTGGAGGTGGGCAGACATGAAGAAATGGCATTGTTCCGTCGCCGGATTGTCCCTGGCACTGGCGGGCGCCTTGGCCGCGCACGCACAAACTCCGGCAGTTCCGCCACCCAACATCCTCAACATCGAAACGATCAACATTAAACCCTACCAGGATGAACCCTACGACAAAGTTGCTTCAGAATACGCTGTCTTGTCGCAGCAACTCAA
>Ga0181536_10002766_pt1 | contig 19471 bp, 18 predicted proteins | sample PEATcosm2014_Bin_41_FD_121105 | JGI IMG/M metagenome (GOLD analysis project Ga0181536, IMG submission 121105) | Peatland microbial communities from MTU Mesocosm Facility, Houghton, MI, USA - PEATcosm2014_Bin17_60_metaG | ecosystem: Environmental > Terrestrial > Soil > Wetlands > Peat | place...
AGACATTGCTCACATCGACCGAGGGTACCTACCCTCGCGTCAAAATCAACGTCCTGAATGATGGTTATCGTTGGCCGGTTTTGAAGTGACCCTCTATGGCCGGTTTTGGGTGATCCCCGAGGTGGGCAAGACGCCAAATCACACTGCATGAACGGCCCGTTGGTTCTCACGCCTGGCATGCCGGCGCAGGTCTGCACCCTTGACTTTTCAGTCCAAGACCGGGGCTCACAACCACAAATCGGGCTGGCGACGAATCCTCGGATCTCCCGTTCGAGGCACTGAATTCGCGCGGCGGACGGGCTGCTGACAGGTGCGTTTTGAGTGGAGTGCTTGGTGCTCCCGCTTCCGCGAGGTGGATCGTGCCCCTGGTCCACGAGGCCGTCGGGCCCATCCAGGCAGCGGTGCCTGCCCGCCGGCTGCAAGTTGCAGGCCGGCTCAGACTTGCGGGGCTTCCACAATTCATACAAAGAGACACAGCATGCATACTCGCGGGACGGCTGCCGATCTGTTAGATGGAGGTAATCGTGGTCAATTCCGCGGAAATATTCAAAATTCAGCCGGAAAGGATTTGGGTCCAGGTGGCGGAGGGCGTTCCAGCCAGCCTGGTGACGCAGTACATCCAGCGCTGTCTCACGGCTCTGCCGTCCGCCAAGGCCGCTCTGGAACGCTCCGACTATGCCCATATGCGGGTTCTTGGGCATCGCCTGAAAGGCAGCGGAGGTGCCTACGGCATTCCGGCGTTGACGATCGTGGGATCCGGACTTGAAGAAGCAGCCCGGCAGGTCGATATGCCCGGCCTCCAAAGGCAGCTTGCCGAGCTGGAAGCACTTCTCGGCCGGATCGACATCCTCCCCCAGTAGCGGCGGCCGCGCCAGAGTGCGGGTGGCGATTCGGTCCGCCGGCTGCCAATTAGTTTTGGCAGAAGACCTCCGTGGCACGCGTAGGGGCACCACCGGAGGCAGCCGGGATCAACTGTAGGTTGTTTCCGGAATCGTGCGCCAGGTGTTAGCGATCATCAGAAAGCGTTGGTTTTTGGACTTTGGCCGGGCCGGGGTTATCGAGTATACCGCGTAGCTTGAGGCGTAGGTATTCAAGATAACCGCCGGGAGTTGGGTGTTCCAGGAGTTCGTCAATGACGGGTTGGAAGTAGGCCAGGGAACGGACCCGTGGCAGCGGCGGCACGTCAGAGGGCCGGGCCATTCGGCGGAGGCAGGCCAGCAAGAGAGCGGTCTCAACCACGGGAAGGGGAACGCCGCGATCACACCATATGCGAGCCTGGCGCTGGTCCGGAAGCTGGCGCGCAATGGCGTGTCCGGCAGGTCTACGTAGAGAGTGAGCACCGCGGTGAGATACCGCGCAGGATTGGCATTCGGGCCCAGGATGGATGCGGCGGGGGTCATTTCTTCCTCCGGCGCGCGGCGGTTTCCTGCTCGCTCTCGCGCATGCGATAGCTTTCGCCTTCAATCGCGGTGACGTCGGCGTGATGGAGCAAACGATCCAGCAGCGTGACGATACAGGTCGCGTTGGGAAAGACTTCGTTCCATTCTTTGAACGGACGATTCGTTGTCAGGATGACGGGTTTACGTTCATAACGCCGGTTGACGACTTCGTAGAGCAGATCGGCCGCCTTGTCGTCGAAGGACCGATACCCGGCTTCATCGATGCACAACAATCGAACCCGGCATGGGTTACGCGCGGAATCGGCAGTTTCAGGGCTTTTTTATCTCATATGTCCCCCCAGCGGCCCGGCTCCAAATTAATGAGAAATCCTCGAAACGACGATACCTATACTTGTTGGAAGCCCCAATCGACGAAACATCGGTCAGCCGGGCCTTACTGGTTCGCGTCGCCACGCATACGTGTGCGCTGAACCTGGCTCATGTGGTCGAAATCATGCGGCCGCTGCCAATCGAGCCGGTGGCCGGAGCGCCGGAGATGGTGCGCGGGCTGTCGGCTATCCGGGGGAATCCCGTTCCCGTAGTCGCTTTGGGGGCCCTGTTCAATGCCGGTAGCGGCGGTTCCAGCCGTTTTGTGGTCGTGCGGACCGGCAAAAAACAAGTCGCTCTGGCAGTCGACGCGGTACTGGGAATTTGCGAGTTGGCCCCGTCCGCTTGCCAAGCCATGCCACCGCTCCTCCGGGATGCCGCCATGGGCGCCATGGACGCGATCGCCGCGCTCGACTCCGAACTCTATTTCGTGCTCAACACCGCGCGCATCGTTCCGGACGAACGCTGGCAGTCGCCGGCGGTTCAGGAGCGCTGATGGGATCGATCGAGCCGGCGGACCTGGAGCGTTTCCGGAGCATTGTCGCGGTCCGGCTGGGACTGCAATTCGACGACGGAAAAAAGGAGCTGCTCGCCGATGTTCTGCGACAACGCCTACGAGCCGATGGACGGCCGGCGGCCACCTACCTGGCGTCCGTCTCCTCGTCTGGGACCAATGGGCGCGAGGAACTGCGGGCGCTAGCGGCCCACCTCACCGTTACCGAGACTTACTTCTTTCGAGACTCCAACCAATTCCACGCGCTGACCGGCTCTGCGCTGCCGCAGGCGATCCGCGTGCATGCCGCCGACCGGCGTCTGCGGTTGCTTTCAGCCGGTTGCGCTTCGGGCGAAGAAGCTTACTCGCTGGCGATCCTGCTGCGCGAACGCTTTCCGGAGCTAAGTTCCTGGCAAATCGAAATCCTGGGCCTCGATCTCAACCCGGCCATGATCGCGAAGGCCCGTAAGGCCCGCTATACCAAATGGTCCCTGCGCGATACGCCCGACGCGTTGCGCGACAAGTATTTCGGCAGCGATGGCGCCGAGTATGCGCTCGACGAAGGTATCCATAGAATGGCGTCCTTTGAAGAGCGCAACCTGGCCGTCGGCGACCTGGCCGGTTTAAACGCATTTGACATCATCCTCTGCCGCAACATGATCATGTATCTGGTCCCCGAGGCGGCGCAATCGGCGATTCGAGCCCTGACGCAGGCGCTCGCGCCGGAAGGCGTCCTATTCCTCGGTTATGCCGAAACGTTGCGCGGACTGTCGCACGATTTTCACTTACTGCACACCCACGAGGCATTCTATTACCAGAAGCGCCCGGAAGCCGGGCAACCGCCGCCCAGTTCCTCCGAGGCGCAGCGCTCCCTTGCGGCGACGCCGTTAGTCGATCTGGCTGACATCGCTTGGGTGGACGCAGTGCGGCGCGCTTCGGAGCGGATTGAAAGCTTGTCCCGTGACTGCACTGCCCGAACCGAACCGGCGCCAAAAGTTGCGGGACGTGCGCCGGTGGAGCTTGGATTCCTCTTCGAGCTACTTCGTCAGGAGAGATTTCGCGAGGCCCTGGAGGCGCTGGGTAAACTGCCTCCGGAGACCGGCCGCGACCCGGACATCCAGATCCTGCGCGCCGGGCTGTTGACCCATTGCGGCGATCTGGAAGCCGCCGAGGCGGTCTGCCGCCAGATTCTGTCCGTGGACGACCTCAATGCGGGCGCGCACTACCTGACGGCGCTCTGCCGGGAACACGTGGGGGATGTGCAGGCCGCCATGGAGCACGACCGCGCGGCGATTTACCTGGATGGCGCTTTTGCGATGCCCCACTTGCACATCGGGCGTATCGCGAAACGCCAGGCGGACTGGATCACGGCGCGGCGGGAACTGGAGCATGCGGAAATGCTTCTGTCGCGCGAAGATCCTTCGCGGATTCTGCTTTTCGGCGGGGGGTTCAGCCGCGAGGCGCTGCTGGCGTGCAGCCGGGCGGAGTTTCGCGCTTGCGGAGGATCCTCGTGAGCAGCGGGATGCTATCGCCGTCGAAAACGCTCGCGGACCTGCGCCGGGAATTTGATAACGCCTTCGCGGCGCTGCCCGCCGGTCCGGGTGAAGGCCGGGAATCGCTGATCGCCCTGCGCGCAGCCGGCGAGCCGCTGGCCGTAAGAACGCTGCACATCGTGGGAATCTGCAAGCGGAGACGCATCGTGCCGGTTCCCACACGCGTTTCGGGCCTGCTGGGCCTCACGGGCTTTCGCGGCGCGCTGCTCCCGGTGTACGATCTCGCGGCGCTCCTGGGACTCCCGGGGGCCGCCGGCGAAGGCGCCTGGCTCATGCTCACTGGCCCGGAGACGCCGGTCGGGCTCATCTTCGATGAATTCGAAGGCCAGGTGGAAGTGGAGCGGGCGTGCCTTTATGAGAGCGAGAGATCCAGCGAGCGCGCCCATCTCCGTATGGTGGCCCGCATGGGGGCTGGCCATCGCGCGGTGATCGACATTCCCGGTGTGGTTGAAGAAATCCGGAAAAACGCCGGGCATCCAACACCGGCCAAGGAGTAACACAAAATGATTCGTTCCTGGACTTTTCAAAAGAAGGTGACCGCCGGCTTCGCAGTCATGGTCGGATTGGCGGTTTTGACTGCCGTGATCTCGGTCTACGCGCTCGGCACCGTCGTCGCCAGCAAGGACCGATTGGTTACCGTTAGCGCCAACAACCTGATCAATGCGGCGAAGTTGCAAGCGGCTTCCAATGAGTGGGTGGCGGACTTCCGGGGATTCCTGCTGTTGATGGAAGATCGTTTTCTGGATCAGCGGCAACAAGCCGCGCAAGACTTCATCGAAACGATGCGTCAGCTTGACCAAGGCGCCTACACAGCCGAGGGACACCGTCTGCTAGCCGAGATTCAGAAAGTACAAATAGAGTTCAGCGCCACTCAGGAGCGGATCATCCTGCTACGAAGGGCCAAAAGCGGCCTGGAAGCTGCAACGCGCGCTGACGCTCAGGTAGGTGTGCCCCAGCGACTGCGCATGGCCAGGACCATCGCGGTGTTTGTAGAGCGTGAACAGAATCTGCTGACCGAGGGAAAGCGCGATTCCACCGGCAAGGCGAACATGGCCATGATGCTGGTCATAGGCTTGGCCGCCGCGGCGGTACTGTTTGCCGCGGCCACCGCGTTCCTGCTCGGGCGAGCGCTTTCACGCCAGATCGGCTCGGCCATCCAGCACGTCCAGAGCTCCTCGACCGAACTGCAGACCAGCGCCAACCAGCAGGCCACCGGAGCCAAAGAGACCGCCACGGCGATGAGTGAGGTCAGCACCACCATGAGTGAGCTGCTGGTGACCTCCCGGCAGATCGCCGAGAGTGCCCAACAGGTGGCGAAAATCGCGGAGGAAACCGCCACCGCCGCGCGCACCGGCGACCGGAGCGTCGTCACCAGCCAGGAGTCCATCGAAGCCATCCGCCGCCAGGTGAATCTGATCGTCGGCCACATGCTGGAGCTGGGCAAGAAGTCCCAGCAGATCGGCGGCGTCCTCGAGATCATCAACGAGCTGGCCGAGCAGACCAACATTCTGTCGATCAATGCGACGATCGAAGCGGCCGGAGCCGGGGAACAGGGCAAGCGGTTTGCCGTGGTTGGCGATGAGATCCGCAAGCTGGCGGATCGCGTGGGAGGCTCTACCAAGGAGATCCGCGCGCTGGTGGAAGAGATTCGGGGCGCCGTCAACACCACGGTGCTGGCCACCGAAAGCGGATCGAAGGCTGTGGACGCCGGACTGCACCATTTCGAGGAAGTAACGCGCGGGTTTAAGCAAATCACGGGGCTGGTCACCACCGTCACGCAGGCGGCGCGAGAAATCGAGCTGAGCACCAAGCAGCAGATGAGCGCGGTAGAGCAGGTCAACTCCGCGATCGGCGGAGCCGCCCAAGCCAGCCGGGAGAGTGAAGCCAGCTCCGCGGAGACCCTGCAGACGGCCACCCAGCTTGCCCATCTTTCCCATAATCTCTCGTCGATCGTGGCCCGCGCGAGCGCGTAGGCAGTATGGCAACCGACCCGTACAAGTACTTCCGCATCGAGGCCCGTGAACTTCTGGATGGGCTTACCGAAGGTGTACTCGAACTCGAAAAGGGGACCGCGGAACGCGATCGCATCGGCAGCATGCTGCGGCTGGCGCACACCCTGAAAGGCGCTGCCCGGGTAGTCAAGCAGCCGGCCATGGCGGAACTCGCGCATAGTATTGAGGACGTCCTATCCCCGTATCGCGAGGATGTCCGCCCGGTACCCAAAGAGCAAGCCCGCAAGATGCTGCAGGCGCTCGATCAGGTGGGCGCCGGACTGGCGGCTCTGACGCCGCCTCTGGAGGGAAGCGCACCCGTCGCCGCGCGGCCGGCGCCCGAAGAGGCCCTCGAAACCGTGCGGGTGGAAGTGGAAGAGGTACAGGTCCTTCTGGGAAGCCTGGCGGAGGCTGGCGCCGAGCTTGCCGGCATCGAGCATGAAATCGAAGAGGTGAAGCGCGCCAAGCTGACGGCGAGTTTGCTGGTCCAGCAGCTTTCGGCGCGAGACGAACTGCGGAGCGGCGCCTTTACCGGTCGCGTCCGGACACTGGCCGAACAGCTCCTGGACTCTCTCCAGCGGTCGGATCGCCGGTTGGGAGAAGGCGTGGAGCGGATGGCCCGGCAGTTCAACCAGGCCCGTGAACTCGCCGACCGCATGCGGCTGCTGCCATCGGCATCCATTTTTGCGTCGCTGGCACGGGTGGCGCGCGATGCCGCGGTGACGCTGGGCAAGCAAGTGCAGTTCGAGCCGGCGGGTGGAGACATTCGGCTGGATGCGCACGTGCTTACCATCATGCGGGATGCGCTGGTGCAACTGGTGCGCAATGCGGTGGCCCACGGGATCGAAAGCCAGGAGCGCCGTGCCGCGGCCAGCAAGCCGCCAGGCGGCCGGGTGGAGATTAAAATCGAGCGCCGTGGCAACCGCGTGTCGTTTCAGTGCCATGACGACGGCGCCGGCATGGACCTCGCCGCCATCCGGCGGGCAGCCGTCCAGAAGGGCGTCGTTTCCGCCGCCAACGCCCAGGGCCTCGATCTGCGCGCGGCCGTCGACCTGTTGCTGCGGGGCGGTCTCAGTACCACCAGGCGGGTGGATGAGATCTCGGGGCGGGGGATCGGCCTGGATATCGTGCGCGCGGCGGTGGCGCGGCTGAAAGGGGAAATCTCGGTGGACACGGCGCCGGGGCATGGCACTGCCGTCGAGATCGCGGTACCGGTTTCGTTGACTACGGTGCTGTCGCTGACCGTGGCGGCCGAGGGAGTCATGGCGTCTCTGCCTCTGGATTGCGTCCGGCAGACACTGCGCTTCGACAGCCAGCAGATCGCCCGCTGCGGGGCGCGAGAGTCGATCGCGTATGGGGGAAAGCCGGTGCCGTTCCGGCGGCTGTCATCCATGCTGGGCGCACAAGAACCGCCATCCACGGCGCGCGAGCGTGGCGCCGTGGTGGTGGTGGCTTCCGGGCAGGACCTCGCGGCTATCGGGGTCGACCGGCTGATCGGGACGGGGACGGTGTTGGTGCGGGCGCTGCCGGTCCTGGCGCCAGCGGCCAAAGTGGTCAACGGCGCGACGCTGGACAACGAAGGCACCCCCCGTTTGTTTCTGGATCCCGCGGGGCTGGTGGAGGCGGCCCAGCAAGGTGACGGGCCGCTGCATTCGCCGGCCACGCCCGGTCTGCCGCTCCTGGTGATCGACGACTCCCTGACCACACGCATGGTCGAGCAAAGTATCCTGGAGTCGGCCGGCTATGCGGTAGAACTGGCGACGTCCGGCGAGGAAGCCCTGGAAATGGCGCTGGCTCACCGGCACAGCCTGTTCCTGGTAGACGTCGAGATGCCCGGTATGGATGGCTTCGAGTTCGTCTCCCGCACGCGCGCCGACCCCATTTTGCGGGATACCCCCGCCATCCTGGTGACCTCGCGGGAGTCCCCCGAAGACCGGCGCCGCGGTCGGGAATCCGGAGCCCGCGCCCACATCGTGAAGAGCGAATTCGACCAGAACGATTTTCTGAAGACGATTCAACAACTGGTGCATCGATGAGCCCCATCCGCGTGCTGGTAGTGGAAGATTCCGTGACGGTCCGCAAGCGCCTGGTGGAAGTGCTTTCCGCCGACCCGGAGATGCGGATTGTGGGCGAGGCCGGCGACGGAAAGGCCGCCATCGAGATATGCCTGCGGTTGCGGCCCGATGTGGTGACCCTCGATATGCAGTTGCCCGTGCTCAGCGGATTGGCCGTGACCGAGCACATTATGGCGTATTGCCCAACGCCTATCCTGATCGTTTCCTCCTCGACCAATCGCGGCGACCTTTACAGGACTTACGATGCGCTGGCGGCCGGTGCGCTGGACGTCCTGGAAAAAGCCGGCGGCGGGGAGCTCGATGGGGCGTGGGAGCGAACCTTCCTGTCCGCCGTCAAGCTGGTATCCAGAGTCAAGGTCATCACGCACATGCGCGGCCGTCTGGAGGGCGCATCGAGGATGTCGCTGGTCCCGCCAGTCGTGGAACCGGCGGGCCCCTGCCGCCTGGCCGCTATCGGCGCTTCCACCGGCGGCCCGGCGGCGGTGCTGCAGATCCTGCAAGACTTGCCTGCGGACTTTCCGCTCCCGATCCTCATTGTCATCCATATTGGCGAGGCGTTTGGCGGGCTCCTGGCCGAGTGGCTGGATAGCTATTCCCGGCTGCGGGTGAGCTGCGCCTGGGATGGCGAACCGCTGCCGGAAGTGGGACATGCGCGCGTGATCCTGGCTCCGCCCGGCCGCCACACGGTGGTTCTCCGCAACCGCATCCATCTGACGGATCACGACGAAAGGCATTCGTGCCGGCCCTCGGTAGACGTTCTGTTCGAATCCGTGGCGCGGGAAATCGGTCCGCAAAGCATTGCCTGTCTTCTGACAGGCATGGGAAAGGACGGCGCGCAAGGTCTGCTGGCGGTCCGGCGCGCCGGCGGGCGGACGCTGGCGCAGGACGAGGCCACTTCCACGATTTTCGGGATGCCTCAGGAAGCCATTCGCATTGGGGCCGCGGAAAAGGTGGTCGGGTTGCGCGCGGTCGCTCCTGCGCTGGTGGCGCTGGCCGGTGCCGGTTCCGAAGGCCGTTCGCGCGACCGCCTGATTTCTGTCGATTCCGCCGATAAGTAATGCGGATAGCCGTTTGGGCACGGATTGATCTGGTATGCAAATTGTTCAAGGGGTGGAGGGAAAACCGGCCATTCTCATCGTCGACGACAGCCTGACGGTCAGAATGGATCTGCGCGATACACTGGAGTCCGCCGGCTTTCCTACCATGGTTTGTGAGGCGCTGGCGCCGGCCCGCGCGGCCCTCGCCGAGCGACCCTTTGCCCTGGTCATCCTGGATGTGATTCTGCCGGACGGCGATGGAATCGATTTCCTGCGGGAGATCAAAGCCATGCCGCCGCCGGCCATTCCCGTCATGCTGCTGTCGACCGAGGCGGAAGTCCGCGACCGCGCGCGAGGGCTGAAAACAGGGGCCGACGATTACGTCGGCAAGCCCTACGACCGTAACTATATTCTGGCGCGGGCGCGGCAGTTGATGGGCGCGGGCGAGCGTGCCGCCGGCACACCGGGACGCAGGATTCTGCTCATTGACGACAGCGCCACGTTTCGCCACGAATTCAGGAGCGTACTCGAGGCGGCAGGCTACCGCGTGGACACCGCGGAGACCGGCGAGGAAGGGCTCAGCACCGCGTTTGCGCTCAGGCCGGACGCAATCATCGTCGACTGCGCGTTGCCCGGGGCCATGGACGGGCCCGCCGTAATCCGCCGCCTGAAGGAAGATGTCACCCTGCGCAACACCCCCAGCCTGCTGCTCACGGATTCGACCGGATCCGGCGAGGAATTGCGCGCCCTGGATGCGGGCGCCGATGCCTACCTGACCAAGCAGTTGGACGTCAAGATCATCCTGGCGCGCATTGCGGCGATACTCCGTTCGGGCCGTCCTTTGCCGGTCCTGGACGCCTCCCCTTCGAGCCTGCTGGGCGCCAAGAGAATTCTGGCAGTGGACGACAGCATGACCTTCCTGAATGAAATCTCGGCGGAACTGCGGCAGGAAGGCTACGACGTCGTGCAGGCGGGATCCGGCAAAGAAGCTCTCGAGCTGCTCGAAGTGCAGCCGGTGGATTGCATTCTCCTGGATGTCCGCATGCCGGGGCTGTCCGGCAATGAAACCTGCCAAATCATCCGCCAGCGGCCCGCTCTGCGAAATACTCCGGTGCTCATGTTGACGGGCATGGAAGGGCCGGAGGCGGTTATCGAGGGCATCAACTCCGGCGCGGACGATTACGTCTCCAAATCCGGCGACTTCGCGGTGCTGAAGGCCCGCGTACGCGCGCAACTGCGCCGGAAGCAGTCGGAAGACGAATACCAGGGGATTCGCGAGGAGTTGCTGCGGAAGGAGCTGGAGACCGCGCAAGCCCGCGCCGCGCAGGAGATCGCGGAGGCGCGGGCCGCCATGGTGGACGGGCTGGAGAAGAAAAACCGGGAGCTGGAAGCCTTCACTTACTCGGTTTCGCATGACTTGCGAGCGCCCCTGCGCACCATCCGAGGATTTACAAAGGCCTTAGTGGACGATTTCGGCGCGCAGTTGCCTCCCGGCGCCCAGGATCAACTTGACCGCGTGCAACGCGCGGCCTTGCGCATGAGCAAACTGATCGATGCGTTGCTGGAGCTGTCGCGCACCGGCCGGGCGGATCTGAACCGGGAGGCGTTCGACTTGTCCGGACTGGCGCGCTCGGTGGCTGCCGAACTGGCCGAGGCGGGCAATGGCCACCAGGTGGAATGCTCGGTCGAGGACGGGATCGCCGCCCGCGGCGACGCCGCCCTGATCCGGGTGGTGTTCGACAATCTGTTAGGCAACGCCTGGAAGTTCACGGGCAAGACCGCCAGTGCGAGGATTGAAGTGGGGGCGCTGAATCGGCCCGGCGGGCCGGTCTATTTCGTCCGCGACAACGGCGTGGGATTCGACAGCACCCGCGCCAAACGGCTCTTCGAGCCATTTGAACGCCTGCATTCAGCCACGGAGTTTCCCGGTGCGGGCATCGGCTTGGCCACTGTCCGCCGGATCGTCGAGCGGCACCGGGGGAGGGTCTGGGCGGAAAGCGCGGTGGGCCAGGGCGCCACGTTTTTCTTCACCCTGGATGCGGCCTCGTCTCCCAACAACGGCTTGCATAACGGACCAGATTCCTTGAGTCCCGCGACGGAGCCAGCATGACTTCTCCCGCGGAAGCCACAGCCGCTTCGGGCCGGAATCCGGCCCCCGCAATTCTGAGTGGCTTGGCCGTAGTGCTTGGCCTCCTGGTCCTATTCGGCTGGCACACCCAGAATATCCGTCTGATCCAGGTGTACCCGGGACTCACGTTCATGGCTTACAACGCGGCGGTCAGCTTCGTGCTCTTGGGCGGCGCTTTGCTGGCTCTCGACCGGGGATCCTTCGCCATCGCGCGGCTGGGCGCGGCCGCCGCCGGGGTATTGGCCCTGCTGAGCCTGGTGGAGTATGTGAGTGGTCTGTCCTTCGGGGCGACCACGCTGCTGGCGCGAATCGCCCTGCCTGCCGGGACGCCGCCGGTGCCCATTGCCCCGAACGCCGCCATTGCCGACCTGTCGCTGGCTGCCGCGATCTTGCTGCTGAGCGGGGGCCGGGGTTCGCGGTGGGGTTCGCGGTGGAGTTCGCCAATGGTGGCCTTGTTGGCGTCCGCAGCGTGCGCTCTGGGAGTCAATGCCTTTGCCGGTTACCTGACGGGCCTCAACACGTTCACCTGGGGGCAGTCCAAACCCATGGCGATCCACGCCTCGATCGGGGTGACGTTCCTGGGCGCCGGCGTGCTCGCCTTATGGTGGCCGCGTACGGCAGGGAACCAGCGGGGCCGGACCCTGTGTTTATTGGCGGTGGTTGCAGGGGCCGGTGGGATCACTTCCGTCTCCCTCTGGCGGGCACTGGGATCGGTGGAACGCGTTTACATCGAACGGGGCGTTCAGGGCCGCTCGGGGATGCCGGAGATGGTGCTGATGTTCGGCCTGCTGGCAACCGTGTTACTGGGCGCGGCGGTTTACCTGGCGGAGAAGGCGCGCTTCCAGATGCGCTTGGCGGAGCAGGCCAGGCAAAACCGCGAGGAGGCCGACGAGAGATGTTCCTACCTGGCCTCGATTGTGGACTCGAGCGGCGACGCGATCATCGGCAACGGCCTGGACGGCACCATCCTGAGTTGGAACCCCGGCGCGGAGAAACTCTATGGGTACTCCGCCGCGGAAATTGTCGGACACTCGATTTCGACTCTGTGCCCGCCCGATCGCCGGGAGGAAGCCATCGAAATCCTCCAGCGAATCGGGAGCGGCGAAAAGACCGACCGCCTCGAAACGGAACGCGTTCGTAAAGACGGGATGCGCCTCCAGTTATCTGTCACCGTCTCCCCGGTCCGCGGAGCGGACGGCCGTATCCAGGGAGCTTCCACGATTGCTCGCGACATCACGGACCGCAAACGGGCGGAAGAGGCCCTGAAAGCCAGTGAAGGGCTCCTGCGCAGCGTCATGGATTCCTCTAACGATTTCATCTTTGTGAAAGACCGGGAGCTGAGAGTCGTCTTGTGCAATCGGGCTTATGCCGAGGCCCTCGGGAAAGCAGCCGCGGAGATCTGTGGCAGGTTGGACATCGATCTCGGTTGGGACCGCGAACTGGTCGCAGGAGACCCGGCGAGAGGGATTAAAGGCTGGGAGGAGGACGACTTGGCGGCGCTGCGCGGGGAGACGGTGCATGCCGCCGGCGAGCCATGCAACGTCGGGGCGGAAACTCGCTACTTCGACACCGTCAAGACTCCCATACGCGGCGCCATGGGCGAAATCGCCGGTCTGGTGGGCGTGAGCCGGGACATCACCGCGCGCAAGCAGGCGGAAGCGGCCCTGCAAGAGAGCGAAACGGCCTTTCGCACGCTGGCGGACGAGGTGCCCCAGATCGTCTGGATGTGCGCGCCCGACGGCTTGAACGTCTACTTCAACCAGCGGTGGGTGGATTTTACCGGATTGTCTCTGGCGGACAGCTATGGCGGAGGATGGAACACGCCGTTTCACGCCGATGACCGGCAACCGGCGTGGAACGCCTGGAACCATGCCATAGAGACCGGCGAGACGTACCGCATCGAGAGCCGCCTGCGCGCGGCCGACGGCAGTTATCGGTGGTTTCTCATGCGCGGCGTGCCGTTGCGCGATGCGGCGGGACAGATCGTCAAGTGGTTCGGGACCTGCACCGATATCGACGACATGAAGCGGGCGGAAGAAACGCTTCGGGAGGTCAATGAGGAACTGCGCCGGGCGAGTGCCTACAACCGCAGCTTGGTCGAAGCCAGCCCCGATCCGCTGTTGACCACCGCTCAGGACGGGAAAATCACGGACGTCAACCATGCCGCCGAAAAAGCCACGGGGCTTACGCGCCAGGCGCTCATCGGAACGGATATCAGCGATTACTTCACCGATCGGGCCAAGGCCCGGGCGGCATACCAGCGGGTCTTCAAAGAGGGCGCGACGCTGGATTGCGAGCTAGAGATCCGGCACCGCGACGGGTTTGCCACGCCCGTGCTGTACAATGCCTCTCCCTATCGCAACGAAGCCGGCGAACTAGCCGGCGTCTTCGCGGCGGCCCGGGATGTCACGGACCGCAAGCGCGTGGAAGATGAAATTAAAGAGCTGAACGCCAGCCTGGAAGGTCACGTGGCCGAGCGGACCGCCGAGCTGCTGGCCGTAAACCAGGAGCTCGCGGCATTCAACTATTCCGTGGCGCACGATCTGCGCGCCCCGCTGCGGCATATTGACGCCTATTCGAAAATCCTGCTGGAAGACTGCGGTGCGGGCCGATGCGGCGACGGCCGCCAGTGCGTGGACCGTATCCGCGCGGGGGCGCACCGGATGGGGCGCATGGTGGACGAACTGCTCGAACTGTCGCATATCTCACGCGGCGAGCTTTCCAGGAAACTCACGGGATTGAGATCGCTGGTCGCGGACGCGATCGAAGAGCTGCAGCCGGAGGTGCGGGACCGCGAGATCGAGTGGCGCATTGGCGAGCTGCCGTTCGTGGACTGCGACGCTGCCCTCATCCACCAGGTGTTCGCCAACTTGCTGGACAACGCCGTCAAATTCACGCGTGACCGCAAGCCGGCGGTGATCGAAGTCGGCCAGGCCCCGGGCGACGGACAGAAGGTCCTATTTGTGCGGGACAACGGCGTGGGCTTCAGTATGAAATACGCCGATAAGCTGTTTGGCGTGTTCCAGCGCCTGCATCGCCGGGAAGACTTCGAGGGCACCGGCGTGGGCCTAGCCACCGTGCAACGGATCGTTCACAAGCATGGCGGCCGCATTTGGGCCGCAGCGGAGCTGGAGAAAGGCGCCACATTCTATTTCACGCTGGACCCGCCGGCGCGGCCGCAACTGGAACAGCCCAACCTGGAACCAACCGCAATTCTTGCAGGAGAAAGATGATGCTCAAAGATCAAGTTGAGATTCTGCTGGTCGAAGACGATCCCGAGGACCTGGATCTAACCGTGCGCGCGTTAAAGGACGCACACATCTGCAACCGGATAGAGGTTGCGCGGGATGGAGAGGAGGCCCTGGATTTCCTCTTCTGCCGGGGCTTGCATGGCGAACGGGATCCGGACTGCCACCCCAAGCTGATCCTGCTGGATCTGAAGCTGCCCAAGGTGGATGGTCTGGAGGTACTCGAACAGATCAAGCGCGATCCGCGTACCAGGGCCGTGCCGGTGGTCATCCTGACGTCCTCCAAGCTGGAACAGGATCTGGTACAAGGCTACCATCTGGGGGCCAACAGTTACATTCAAAAGCCGGTGGACTTCGACCAGTTCCAAGCGACCATCAAGCAACTGGGGTATTACTGGCTGCTGGTGAACCAGCCGCCGCCCTCGCTGGCCTTTAACGGAGACATCCCCAATGAAACCGCGTCCCGGAAGTGAAAACGAAAATAAGAGAACCCCCCTGCGGGTGCTGTTCTTCGAGGATGACGCGGAAGATATCGAACTGTCGTTGCGGGCGATGCAGTCCGCGGAGTTCGATGTCGCTTACGATGTAGCGGTCACCCCGGAGGAGTGCCTGGGACAGGTGCGCACGCACCCGTATGACGTCATTCTGGCCGATTTCCGGATGCCGCGCGCCAACGGCATGGAGGTTTTCGACCTGGTCAAAAAGGAAGGCTCACACATTCCTTTCATTCTGGTGACCGGGTCTCTGGGCGACGAAAAAGCCGTGGAATGCCTGAAAGATGGCGTGGCGGATTATGTTCTAAAAGACCGGCTGGCCCGGCTGCCCGCGGCCATCCGGCGGGCCATCGAAGAGCAGCGCCTGCGCACCGAGCGGGCCGAGGCCGAAATTGCGTTGCGCCGATCGGAGGCAAATTATCGTTCCTTGATTCAAAACGCGCCCTGCGGGATCCTGCGGTTGAGCGCCGCGGACGGCCGCCTGCTGGAAGGAAACGCCGCTCTAGCGGAGATGCTGGAATACGACTCGTCCGCGGATCTGCTGGCATCCAGTGCGGCGGGCGGCATTCGACTGGAACCGGAAATGCTGAAACGCTTGACCACCGGGCCGGCGCCAGAGTGTCCGCTAATCGAATGCGAGGTCGAATGGAAGCGCAAGGATGGTACTCCGGTCATCGCCGGGCTGAGCGGCCGTCTTTTGCGGGACGAGAGCGGCGCGCCGGCGTGCCTCGAAATGATCGCTGAGAACGTGACTGACCGGCGGCTGGCTGAAGCGCGGATCGGCCAGTTGAACCGCTTGTATTCCGTATTGAGTCATGCAGGCCGGGCAATTGTTCACAAGCGCACCAGAAACGAGTTATTTCAGGAGATTTGCCGGGTTATCGTCGAGCACGGCCGCTTCCAGATGGCCTGGGTGGGCCTGCTCGAAGCCGCGACCGGACTGGTGACTCCCGTCGCGAGCTGTCCGCGGGAGGAAGAGTATCTCACCAACCTCCGTATTACGGTCGACGACAAGCAGCCCGCGGAGCGCGGCCCGATCGAGGCCGCCATCCACGAGAGCCGTATCGTCTTATGCAACGATCTGCTCACCGACGCGCGTATGCGTCCCTGGTGGAAGCGCGCGCGGCAACTGGGTTACCGGTCGGTGGGAGTTTTTCCGATGGTAGTGCACGGCCGCGTCCCGGGCGCGATTGCGATTTATTCCAGAGAGACGGGCTTCTTCGACGACGAAAGCGTAGCTCTGCTGGAGGAACTGGCGGCCGACCTGTCTTTCGCCCTGGAAAGCATCGAGATGGAACAGATGCGGCAGCGTGCGGTCGGCGAGCTGGACCAGTTCTTTGCCCTGTCGCTCGATATGCTGTGCATTTTTAACCTCGACGGCCGCATGCATCGGTTGAATCCGGCCTGGGAGAAGGCGCTGGGCTTTAGCGCGGCGGAGCTGTGCAGCAAGCCGTGGATCGAGTTCGTCCATCCGGAAGACCGGCCGCGGGCCGAAGCGGCTTTGCTCGATTTGCGCTCGGGCATCCAGATCGAGCACCTCGAGGTTCGGTTCTTGTCGGAGTCCGGCGCTTACCGATGGCTGGTCGGCAGCGCGACGCCGGCGCTCGAGCGGGGCGTAGTGTTCGCCGCCATGAGCGACATCACGGAGCGCAAGCGTCTGGAGGAGCGGCTGCGCAGCCAGAACCTGGAACTGGAGGAGCGGAACCGGCGCGTGAATGAGGCCAGCCGCATGAAAAGCGAGTTTCTGGCGAACATGTCGCACGAACTGCGCTCGCCGCTGAACGGCATCATCGGATTCACCGAGCTGCTCTATGACGGCAGGCTCGGCCCCCTTCCGGAACGGCCGCGCGAGTTCCTCGACCGCATCCACTCGAGCGCCGGGCACCTGCTGCAACTGATCAACGGCGTGCTGGATCTCAGCAAGGTGGAAGCCGGCCGTCTGGAGTTCCAGCCCGAGCGGGTGACTGTTTCCGGAGTAATCCAGGAAGTGACGGGAATCCTCGGCGCGCTCGCCGCCGAGAAGCAGATCCGGATGGAAACCGAGATCGACAGCCAGGTGGACGACGTGGTTATCGATCCCGGAAGGCTCGAGCAGGTCTTGCACAACTACCTGTCCAATGCGCTCAAGTTCACCGGCGTGGGAGGAAAGGTGACGGTCAGGCTGCGCAGCGAAGGCGCCGCCGAATTTCGGCTGGAAGTCTCCGATACCGGTGTGGGCATTTCAGAAAAGGACATCTCCCGCCTGTTCGTCGAATTCCAGCAGCTTGACGCCACCAAAGCCAAGCGCCACCAGGGAACCGGGCTGGGCCTGGCCCTGACGAAGCGGATCGTCGAGGCGCAGGGCGGCCGGGTAGGACTGGAGAGCACGCCGGGGCAAGGGAGCACCTTCTTCGCGGTGCTGCCGCGCGCGCCGCTGGTGGACCCGGTGGCCGATCCGATCGCGAGCATTCCGATCGTGGAAGACGAAAAGTGGAGAGTTTCCCGATGAGCCGGATTTTGCAGGGCGCCGGCTACCGCGTGGAAACGGCCGGCACCTGCCGGGAGGCAGTGGAGAAATGCGGGCAAGGCGATTTCGGCGCCATCACGTTAGACCTGCTGCTGCCCGACGGATCGGGTTGGGAAGCGCTGCGAGGGATCCGCGCGTTGCCGCGATCGAAGGGCACGCCAGTAATAGTGGTCTCCAGTTTAGAGGAGCGGGACATGGCCATCCTGGAACCGGTGCAGGGATTCCTGCCCAAGCCGGTCGGTCCGCACGAGTTGCTGGAAGCTCTGGAGCGGGCCGGAGTACCCAGGAGGACTAGCGAGGCACGAGATGAATCCATCGATTCTTGTGGTAGACGATAACATCGACAACCTGACGTTGACCCAGATCCTGCTGGAAGGCGAGGGGTTCGAGGTGCGCGTGGCCGAGGACGCCGAGACGGCCCTGCAGGCTCTCCAGAACTATCGGCCTCGTCTAATCCTGATGGATATCCAGCTTCCCGGCATGGACGGGCTGGAACTGACGCGCCGGTTACGGCAGGATTCAGCCTTGCGGGATGTGATCATCGTGGCTTTATCCGCGTACGCGATGAAGGGCGATGAGGACAACGCCCGGGCCGTCGGTTGCGACGGCTATATCACCAAACCCATCGACACGCGAACCTTCGTCGGCACGGTTCGCGGGTATCTCCAGCCCTCGCATCCCGGCCTGGCGCCTTGTGATTCTCCGGAAAGTCGCGCGGGACAGCCGCAATACAGCCAATAAGCCGCACCGTGCCCTTTGCCGCATATTCTTCTCGGCCGCATCCGGACTCCAAAGAACTCGTCAGCCATTCTTGCCCTACGTCTTGCTTCACCGAAACGAGCTTCCGTGCAAGGCGGGACGGCTCGAAAGTAGATTCGATCATTCGCGAAGCCCTCTCAGTCCGGCCTTATCCCCGGACCTCCGATGCCGCTTCGACGCGATTTCGACCAGCCCTCTTGGCCTGGTAAAGCGCCGCATCGGCGCGGGCAATCGGATCCTCCGGCGATTCGCCCGCCACCCAACTGGCGACGCCGAGGCTCACCGTTATCCGCCGGCGACATTTAGGCAATTCGATTTCCGCGACCGCTGCCCGGACCCGCTCGGCGGCGACCACGGGCATCATCTGTCGAACTCCCTGGCAGCAGCAGGACAAACTCCTCGCCTCGGAATCGCACCGCCAGATCGTATTTCCGCAGTTGGCTTTCGAAGATCCGGGCTGCCCGGACTAAAAAGCGGTCGCCGGTCATGTGGCCGTACCGATCATTGATCGACTTGAACTCGTCCAGGTCCGCCATAATCGCGCTCAAGCGATCCCCCACCTGAATACGCCGCCAGAATGCGGCGGCTGAACGCTCCGCAGCGTCACCTTTAGCTGATACAGGGCTCGATTTTTCGCCACGATTACATCTTACCCATGGCCGCCAGAATGCGGCGGACGGAAGTTCTTCCAATGTCCAGCCTGCGGGCGATCTCGGATTTCGTGACACCAGCCAGGTGTAGTTTCCGGATCTCAACAGCCTGAAGGCCCGCAGTCATCGGCCGACCGAGACGCTTTCCATTCTGTCGGGCGTGGGCCAGGCCAGCCCGAGTTCGTTCCCGCAGAATCTCCCTTTCGAACTCGGCGAATATAGCGAGCAGACCGGCCATCGCGCGCCCGGCCGGCGTGGTCGGATCCAGCGCCTCGGTCAGTGATACGAACCCCACTCCGAGATGTTCCAGTTCCTGTAAGGTCGCCAGCAGATCCGTCACCGACCGGCCTAGCGATCCAGCCTCCACACCAGCCTCCAGAGAAATCGCCGCACAGTAGCGCAGACCTGCCACCAGCAAGCAGCTCAATTTATACAGAATCGACTATTAGAAACCTTTTCAGGCGGTCTATGGCCTAGTTCGCGCCTCAACGCCTGCCATTGTTCGCGCACTTGCAGTTCTGAAAAATGGTTGCCTCGTACTCGGCTGGGGCTGAGAAGCTGCTGGTCATTTTGAAGTGCGCCTCGGCGAGATTGATCAAGCGGTTCACGATTTGCGTTAAACTTAACAGAGTCTTTCGGTGTTCCGATCTCTAGCCCGACTTTCGCAAAAGTGAACCCGTTTTCGGCGTTTGACAGGCCCCAGATCAGGGTTTGGTGCACACTAGGTCCTAGATGAAAGAAGTATAGGCATCCAGCGGCCAAGGTCGAAGC
>Ga0181536_10002767_pt1 | contig 19466 bp, 20 predicted proteins | sample PEATcosm2014_Bin_41_FD_121105 | JGI IMG/M metagenome (GOLD analysis project Ga0181536, IMG submission 121105) | Peatland microbial communities from MTU Mesocosm Facility, Houghton, MI, USA - PEATcosm2014_Bin17_60_metaG | ecosystem: Environmental > Terrestrial > Soil > Wetlands > Peat | place...
CGAAGAAATATTTTTTGGAGGGCCGCCGGGCGACCCGGGGAAAAGGCTGTTTTGGCTGCGGATCGGCCTGTTCCCCCTCAGGGCCGGAAGTGCGAAGAAAAACTATTCCTCAGAGCTGGCGGATTTTTTGGATTTTCCAGCCGGGCCGTTTGCCCGCGCGCGCTGAACAAATTTCGCGCAAAAGGAAGGCAAAGGCTTGACTTGGCGGCATAATTCACGAACATGACGGTATGGCCGCGCTGTTTGCAATCCAAAATGAGTTCCGATACGAAATCGTGCGCAAGATTTTCGAAGGCGGCATGGGCGTGGTGTACGAAGCCGAACAGCATGGCGCGCGCAATTTCGTCAAGCGCGTGGCCATGAAGGTCATCCGGCAGAATTACGCCAGCCAAAAAGAATTCATCGAGAATTTCATCGGAGAAGCCAAGTTGGTGGCCGACCTGATCCATACCAACATCGTCCAAACCTACCATCTGGGCGAGGCGCGGGGGCTTTACTTCATTTGCATGGAATTGATTCACGGGGTGAACCTGGAGCAGTTCGCGCAGCAGGTCGCCGAGAAGCACCGGACCGTGCCGCCCGAACTGGCCGTCTTCATCACCAGCCGGGTGGCGCGCGGGCTGGCCTACGCCCATGCCAAAACCGATGACGCCGGCAAAACGCTGGGCATTGTGCATCGGGACGTCAGTTTCAAAAACATTATGATCGCCTTTGCGGGCGATGTGAAGCTCACCGACTTCGGCATCGCCAAGGCCCGCGGGCTTCTGGCGGACAACGAAGGGGAAGTGGTGGCCGGCAAAGCCGATTACATGAGCCCGGAGCAGGCCGACTTCCAGGTCACCGACAAGCGGTCGGACATTTTTTCCACCGGCGTCGTCCTGGGGAACCTCCTGCTGGGTTACAACGTCTTCAAGGGCAATAACGCCGACGAGTCCCGCGACCGGATCATGTCCATGCCGCTGCCCAACTTCAGCCAGATCAACCCCAAGATTGACGCGCGGCTGAATGAAATCCTCCATCGCACGCTGGCGCGCGATTTGTCCCAGCGTTACGCCACCGCCGACGAGCTGCTCTACGATTTGGAGTATTACATTTATCATCAGGGCTACGGCCCGACCAATGAGACGCTCGGGAAATTCATGCGCGAATTGTTTGGGCAGACCGGTCCGCAAGGCAGCAGCGAGGATCAGGGCAGGACCATCATCATGACCAAGCCCCCCGCCTAGCCTTGAGCGGCCCGCGCCCCGCCGGTGGAAAATTGAAGACCAGAACATCCAGGACCAAGCCATCTCCCATCGTCACGCTGGGACTCATCCAGGCCCGGTGCTCGCCCGATCCGAAGGAGAATTTCGCCCGGACCCTCCGCCGCATCGCCGAGGCCTCCCGGCAGGGCGCCCAGATTATTTGCACGCAGGAACTCTTCCGCTCGCTCTATTTCTGCCAGAGCGAGAACCACGACTTTTTCAAACTGGCCGAGAGCATCCCCGGCCCCAGCACCCTGGCGCTCCAAAAGGCGGCGCGGCAGTTCAACGTGGTCATCGTCGCCTCGCTCTTCGAGAAGCGCGGGCCGGGCGTCTATCACAACACCGCGGCGATCATTGACGCGGACGGCAGTTTGCTGGGCATTTATCGCAAGATGCACATTCCGGATGATCCGTTGTACTACGAGAAATTTTACTTCGCGCCGGGCGACACCGGCTTTCGTGCCTGGCCGACGGCCCACGGCAACATCGGCGTCTGTATTTGCTGGGACCAGTGGTATCCCGAAGCCGCGCGGCTGACCGCGCTGCGCGGGGCGGAGATTATATTCTATCCCACCGCCATCGGGTGGCATCCCGCGGAGAAAGCGCGGCACGGGGCCAGCCAGCATGGCGCCTGGGAAACGATTCAGCGCGGCCACGCGGTGGCCAATGGCTGCTACGTGGCGGCGGTCAACCGGGTGGGAATTGAAAAACCGAACGGTGGGGCCGGGCTGGAATTCTGGGGCCAGAGCTTTGTGGCCGGCACTTCGGGCCAAATCCTGGCCAGAGCCGGCGTGGAAAAGGAAGAAACGTTGATCGTGCCCGTTGACCTCGGCCTGGTGGAAGTCACCCGCACGCATTGGCCTTTCCTGCGGGACCGCCGAATTGATGCGTATGGGGATCTGAGCAAACGCCTGATTGACTGACTGAATTCTTTAACGGCAATGTATCGCGGACGATTGGCCCCTTCCCCGACGGGCTTTCTGCACGCCGGCCATGCGCGCACTTTCTGGACGGCCCAGCAACGGGCGGAGAGGGCGGGAGGCGTGCTGGTGCTGCGCAACGAGGACCTCGACGCAAAACGCTCCCGCCCGGAGTTCGCGGCGGCGATGCTGGAGGACTTGCGCTGGTTCGGATTCCACTGGCAGGAGGGGCCGGACTGCGGGGGGCCGTTTGGCCCATACGCGCAAAGCCGGCGACAAGACTTTTACCGGGCGGCGCTGGACAAGCTGCGCGCCGGAAGGTGGATTTATCCCTGCCGCTGTTCGCGCCAGGATGTGTTGCGCGCGTTGCAAGCGCCGCACGCGGGGGAGGAGGAACCCATTTATCCGGGGACCTGCCGGCCCAGGCCGGGCGCGAAGTTTGACGCGCCAGTTTCCCCATCAGCCAACTGGCGGTTTCTTGTGCCGGAGGGCGAGACGATTTGTTTTCAAGACGGCTTTTTCGGACGTCAAGAATTCCAGGCCGGAAAGGATTTCGGCGATTTTGTGGTTTGGCGGCACGATGATCTGCCCTCCTATCAGTTGGCGGTTGTGGTGGATGACGCCGCCATGAGAATCACCGAAGTGGTGCGGGGCGCCGATTTGCTGGTCTCCACCGCGCGGCAATTGCTGCTCTATCGCGCCCTGGAATTGCCGCCGCCCGCCTTTTTCCATTGCCCGCTGGTCACAGACGAATCCGGGGCGCGCCTGGCCAAACGGCACGAAGCCCTGAGCCTCCGGAACTTGAGGGCCAATGGAACCACCCCCCAAATGGCGCGGCAATCATGGGATTTGCCTGGCAGTGGCAAAGTTTGAAATTAACGCCCTGGACTTTCGGATTCTAACTTCTGTTTTTGCCAATGGCGATGAAGTCCCCACAGCATTAAAAGCCACATAGGGAAAACGATGGCTGGATGACGGAACACTCGCTCAACGGATATTGCGGCTGTACTCGGAACGAGAATCTTGCAGACGACGATCACCGCAACGAAAAGAACCACAAAACCCAGGAATGTCCATAGTTCGCGACGTGGAATAGGGCCATACAACTCCGAACGCGGCATGAAAAAGATCGTCGCCAACCCAAAACACATTCCGACGCCCGAAAAGCCGGCCATCAAAAGCAAACAACCGATGCTGATAAACAACGCGGTTAGAGAAAATCGAATGATGAAGGCACGTTTCATGGCGCGTTGCTTATGCCCAACGATTGAAGAGTAAGCCAGAGTCGCCAGAATATCAACACCCAAAAGTGGCTCGGCTTGTCATTTTCAGGCGATGCTGTTATGGTTTACGGCATGAGCGAGCTTTTGTCCCGCATCACGATTGACCCGGAGATTTGCCACGGCAAACCGGCCATCCGCCATTTGCGGTATCCGGTCGAGTCCATGCTCGAATATCTCGTGGCGGGTGACTCCTTTGAGCATCTGCTGGCCGAATTTCCCGACCTGGAGCGGGACGATTTGAGGGCGTGCCTGGAATTCGCGGCACAATCGCTCAAGCTTAAAAGCCAGCATCTGGCCCTCGCATGAAGTTCCTGGTGGACGCGCATTTGCCGCCTGGCTTATGTACCCTGCTCGCTCTTTCAAGCCCATCTGCCAGAAATTGTCGCCGCGCTGGAACAGAATTCCCTGGTCGTACTCCACCGCCAAAAGGTGCAAGTTGTTGCGTAACGCGGGCAGATCGCGGGCTTTATTTGCTTTCAGCCGGGGCCGATGCCGGGGTCGCGGCGGCGGCGGCGGGCTTGGGGTCGGCAGCGGCGGCCTCGGGGGCGGCAGCGGCCTCGGGGGCCGGTTCGGGGGCTTGTTCGGCGGCGGCTGGTTTATCCTTCACCAGGCGGCCTTCCTTTTCCTTCACCAGGGTGGCGCCTTTGCCGATGCGCTGGCGCAGGTAGGTCAGTTTGGCGCGGCGCACGGAGCCTTTGCGCTCCACTTCCACCTTCTCCACGCGGGGCGAGTGTTCGGGGAAAACGCGCTCCACGCCCTCGCCGTAACTGATCCGGCGCACGGTGAAGGTGGAGTTCAGCCCGTGCCCGCGGCGGCCGATGACCACGCCGGCGAAGATTTGAATGCGCTCCTTGTCGCCTTCGACCACTTTGGTATGCACGCGCACCGAATCCCCCACGGCAAAGACCAGGGGCTGCTTGCGATATTGTTCCGATTCAATTTTGTCCAAGATCAACTGGTTCATAAATTCTTTTCTTTCTGCGCCAGGTCGGGACGCCGTTGGGCCGTCCGCGCCAGCGCCTGTTCGCGGCGCCACTTTTCAATGGCGGCATGATTGCCGGACAACAACACCGGCGGCACCTTCCATCCGCGAAAATCCGCCGGCCGCGTGTAATGCGGATATTCCAGCAGCCCGCGGCTGAAGGATTCATCCACCACGCTCAGGTCGTCGCCCAGCGCGCCGGGCAGCAGGCGCGTGACCGCGTCTATGACCACCATGGCGGCCAGCGTCCCGTTGGTCAGCACATAATCGCCAATGGACAACTCCTCGTCCACCAACTGCTCGCGCACCCGTTCATCAACCCCTTCATAGGCGCCGCAAATAAAGAGCAAACTCGGGCGCGCCGACAATCCCCGCGCCACGCTCTGCTCAAAGGGCCGCCCCGCCGGGCTCATCAGCACCACCCGCGTCTGCGCGCCTTTGAGGGCTTGGAGGGCCTCAAAAATCGGCTCGCACTTGAGCACCATGCCCGGACCGCCCCCGAAGGGCCGGTCATCCACCGTCTTATAGTTGTCGTGGGCATAATCCCGCAGATTATGCACCCGCAACTCCAACAGCCCGGTCTGCCGCGCCCGCTGAACGATGCTCGCGTCAATCGGTCCGGTGAACATTTCCGGGAACAAGGTGAGCACATCAATTTTCATGCCCGCTCCAAGCCGGCGTCCGGCGCGCCCAAACCGGCTAGGCCGGCGGCTTTTCCTCAACGATCTCCAACGTGCAACGCAGCCCTTTGCGGGCGCTGCCAGCCAGCAGCAGGGAGCGGATGGCGTTGATGGTCATCCCCTTGCGCCCGATGATCCTTCCCACATCGTCGGGATGCAGACGCAATTCATAGATGGTCAGCGCGTCCTTGACCACCGGCGTGACGGTGGCGGCTTCAGGATGTTCCACCAACCCCTTTACGACAAATTCAAGAAACTCTTGCATAGGCTGGAAAGCATTGGGCGATCAGGCGGCCGCGACCGCCTTGCCCAGTTTCTTCAAGAAACTGGCGACCGTGCCGCTGGGTTGGGCGCCTTTGCTGATCCAATACTTGGCGCGGTCGAGATCAACTTTGACGTTATCGCCCTTTTTCATGGGCTGGTAGGTGCCAATTTCCTCGATAAACTTGCCGTCGCGCGGGCTGCGGGAGTCGGCCACCACGATGCGGAAGTACGGGGCGTTCTTTGCCCCGACCCGTTTCATACGAATTCGGACTGCCATAATTTTGTCATGTCGTGACGGCGTGGAGCCACGTGATTACCGCCCGCCGCAAACACGGCGTCCAGAAAATAGTCGGGAACTTTAACCCCGCCCTGGATGCTTGGCAAGCCCTGTTTTTTGCTTATTTTGCGGCGCGGCAACTTTAGAAAATAACCCCGCCATCCGTTGAACTTTTTATCGCGTTGGGCATTCCACTGATAGTAAATGCTGGGAGTGGCTGAACCCGAACAATTGCCGGTGCGGCAGGCCAAAGCCGGGGAACCGGAGGCCTGGAGCGCGCTTTTCCGGCGCTACCAGTTGCCTTTGTATGTTTATGTTTTCGAACTCGTCCGCGACCAACAAGCCAGCCTGGATATCGTCCAGGAGACTTTTATCGCCGCCGTCCGCCATATCGGCGGCCTGCGCGAGGACGCCAAATTCGGCGGCTGGCTCTTCGGCATCGCGCACCAAAAATGCGGGCAGCTCTGGCGCCAGGAGAACCGCGCGGCGGCCTTGCGGGAGGCCATCGCGGAATCATCTCCCGTTCTGGAGGACGGCCCCGACGAGCTGCTCATCCGCCGGGAGCAGGAGGAGCAGTTTATGAGATTGCTCAACGCGCTGCCCGCGCCGCAACGCTCGGTGTTGCTGCTCCATTTTTTGGAGGACTTTTCCCTGGATCAAATTGCCGAAATTACCGCAACGCCTCTGGGCACGGTGAAATCGCGTCTGCACTACGCCAAACGCGCCCTGCGAAAAACCCTGGAGGATCAATGCCCATGAAAACACCCCGCCAAATCTTGCTCCAACAACATCAACCCGCCACGCAGAAACTGGACGCCATCCGGGCCGGGTTGGTGGCGGCAATGGCCGCCAAGCCCGCGCCGGAAACCCTTTCCTGGCGGGACATCGCCCGGTCGCTGCGCTGGCATCTGGCGGCCTTGAGCGCGGCCTGGGTGGTGGTGATGATTCTGAACATAGATCATTCCCCAGGGGCGGTGGCGATGATTCCGCGCGGGAAAATCCCGCCCCCGCAACAAATCTGGGCCTCCTTGCGCGAAAGCCGCCGGCTCCTCCAGGAATACAGCGATGCCCCGGTGGTGGAAATGACCGTCGTGCCGGGACGCCGGAGTGAAATTGAACCTGAACAAGTGGAGGTCTGACATGAGCGATCAACCTAAAACCGCTCCTTCCATCTGGGAGCGCAGCTCCATCGTCCGCTTCTTCCGCTGGCTGTTTAGCTGGCGCGGGATGCGGCGCGTTTTCCTTGTCCTGGCTTGGACTGCGACGATCCTGGCCCTGTGTTATGGCGAGGAGAACTGGCGCGGGCGGCGCGCCTGGAACCATTATCGGCAAGCCGTCGAAGCGCGCGGAGAGTCGCTTGATTACGCGGCCTACATTCCAAAACCGGTGCCCGATGACCGGAATTTTGCCGCAACCCCGCTCCTCGAATCATTCCTGCTGGGCAACAGGCCTCTAACCCTGACAAACGACCTCTACGCCCGCGCCGCCGACCATATCATAGCAACGCGCCTCGCCGAGGGGCGGCGGCATTTTGAAGACCTGGTGGCGTGGCAATTGGCCTCCACCGCCCTCCAAAGCGGCCCGCTCGCTCCCCCCGGAAGGAAATTTCAGTCAGATGAAGCTGATCCCGCAGCCAGGGCGGCGGCGGCTTCGGTGGTCCTGGAAGGATTGAAGCCCGACGAGGCGGCATTCGCGGAACTTCGGGCCGCCAGCACGCGCGAGTTTTCGCGTTATCCGGTGAAATATGAATTGGAGAAACCCTGGTTCACCCTGATTCCTCATCTGGCGAAGATCAAACAGGTCTGCCAGCGTCTGAGTTTGCAAGCCTGCGCCGAACTAGCCGCCGGCCAGACTGAGCAGGCCCTGGCCGATGTGAGACTGACCGTTGCCCTGGCCGACTCCATCAAATCCGAGCCTTTTTTAGTCTCGATTCTGGTGCGAATCGCCTGCCTGCACCTCGCGATTCAACCGGTTTGGGAGGGCCTCGCCGAGCATCGTTGGTCCGACGCCCAATTGCAGGAACTTCAGGCCCGCTTCTTGTCCTCCGATTTTCTGGCCGACATGCAACTGTCTCTCAAGGCCGAACGAGCCTGCGGGGTTTTGATGGTGGATCTGATCAAGAAGCAGGGACTGGTAATCCTCGACGGCGGGAGTGAGTCTGGCGATCCTTTGCGGAAAGTGGTTTTCAATGGGCTCGGCCTGGTCATCCCGTCCGGCTGGTATGATCTGGAGAAGTTGAATTATTGCGCGCTGTATGATGCGCAGATGAAAGGCGTCGTGGATTTGGCGGCGAAAACAATTTCGCCTTCCACGGCCGAATCCAACGCCAATGCCCTGACCAAAGCCATTGAGTTGACCCAGTTGATCCGGCAAGGTGCTGCCGGGCCATCGGGATGGCCTTTCAAGGCGCTTCTGCGCCACCGCCTCATAGCGTCCACGATGCCGGTTCTGGAGGGCTTTGTCGTTAAAATCGCCGCCGCCCAGATCACCGCCGACCAGGCCGCCCTGGCCTGCGCCCTGGAGCGATACCGCCTGGCCAATGGCCAATTCCCTGAAAAACTGGAGGCCCTGTCGCCGCGCTTCATGCCCCGGCAGCCCAACGATGTCATCACCGGCCAGCCTTTCAAATATCGCCGCGCCGACGACGGACAGTTTATTCTCTACTCCGTCGGCTGGAATGAAAAAGACGATGGCGGCGTTCCGGGCAAATCCTTGTTCGATAAGACGGAAGGCGACTGGGTCTGGTCCTATCCCGCCAAGTGAGTTCCAGGTTTTTCACGGCGTTTTTTTTCTTGCGCATCGCGGCGGCGGAGCCATGATACTTTCTCCAATGAAGAAAATGAGTTTTGCCCTGCTGTTGCTGCCGCTGGCCCTGGCCGGCTGCTCCTCCATCACCAATTTAACCCCAACCCGCCTGGAGCGGAACAGTTCCGGCTTCTATCGCGTGGAAGCCGCCTGGCAGACGCGCGAACAAGCCATCCGGCCGGAGTCCATCAAACCTTTGGTGGTCGTCGGATCGGATACTTACGAGATGCACCCCGAAGAGGTGGTGAGCGATCGCTGGGAAACATTTGTCCCGCTGCCGGCGGATCAGAACCTGTTGCATTACCACTTCAAATTCGATTTCCTTCGCAACGCGATGTCCGCCCCGGTGGCAGACAGCAAAATGTCGCCGGAATTCACCCTCCAAGTCATAGACAAACCGGCAGCCAAGTAGGGCGCGTCATCCCTCTCTCTCCGCGGCGGCCTCGTAGAGTTTGATGAAATCCGCCCTCACCATCGGACGCGGATTGAACGCGGCGGTCCACTGCCGGACCGCCTCGGATGCCAGCGCCGGAATGGCGGCGCGTTTTATCCCGCACTCCGCCAGCGAACAGGGCATGCCGGCCAGGCGGCGCAGCGCCTCCAGACCTTGGGCCAACTGGTCCGCATCCGGCAGCAGGCTCGCATACAAGGCCGCGGCCTGCGCCTCCCGGGCGTTGAAGCGCACCACCTGCGGCAACATCAGCCCGATCGCCTGGCCATGCGGCACCTTGTATTGCGCGGTCAATGGGTTGGCCGCCGCATGGGCCGCGCCCAGCATGCTGTTTTCAATCGCCAGACCCGCCAGCGCGGCCCCCAGCAACATGCCGGCTCGCGCCTCCAGATCATCCGGATTCCGCAGCACCCGCGGAAAACTGGCCCAGCACAACCGGAAGGCCTCGCGCGAGTAAGCCAGGGAAACCGGGTTGCGGCGCCGGGTCACCGCCGTCTCCACCGTGTGCGAGAGCGCGTCCATCCCGGTGCTGGCCGCCACCCGGGGCGGTTGCGAGAGGGTCAGGACGGGATCCAAAATCGCGAGGCGCGCCGCCGCCTTGGGATCCCCGCAGGCCATTTTTTGATGTGTCCGTTCATCCGCGATCAGCGCGAAGGACTGGCATTCGCTGCCCGTCCCCGCCGTGGTGGGAATGGCGATCCACGGGAGCATCGCCTTGCCCGCCTTGCCCACGCCCCAGTAATCCTGCATCCGGCCCCCGTTGGTCAGCAGAAAATTACAACCCTTGGCCGTGTCCAGACTGCTGCCCCCGCCCAGGCCGATGAACCCATCAATGCCGGCCGCGCGGGCCGCGCGCAGACATTCCGCCACGTCCCGCGTGGCCGGATTCTCCCGCACCTTGTCAAATACAATGGCTTGGACGCGCGCCGCCTCCAGCGAACGCCGCACCCGTTCGGCGTGGCCCGCCGCCACCACCCCGCCGTCGGTCACCAGCAGCACGGTCTTCAAGCCGATTTCCCGCGCCAACTCCCCCGCGCGTCCGGCGCTGCCTTCCCCGAAAACCAGGCGGGTGCGGGGCTGATGCTCGAAGGGGGCAAATGGGGCGGGCGTTTTTTTCACTCGATCATTTCGATGGCCCGCCGTTTATAAAGGAACTCGAACAAATTGCCCTCGTGCGGCTGGTCCCAGGAAACCTGGAGCGTGGAGATCGGGCCGAGGTTCAACCGTTCGATCAGGGGCGATTCCATTAGCTGCCCCACGAACAACCGGTCCTGGGTGATGGCCGTGACCGCCAGCGACGGCCCGATTTGCCGCAGCATCTCCGCCTGCGGCACCGTCACCACGCTGGCATAGGGAAAAAGAAATTCCCGATTGGCCAGCGGATGCGCGAACGATTCGCATAGCACGATCGTCGGCCGCAAATACGTCCCCCCCTCGAATATCACCTTGCGCTCCCCCTCGCGATAGGATGCGGTGATGTCCGTCGCGCCCGGTATTCTCAACCCTTCCGCAATGGCATGGTCAATGGATTCCGCCATTTTTGGATTGGCGAACCCGGACAACCGCGCCTGCGCGTCGGCCGATGGGAGAGGATCCATTGGCGCGAGTTTTGCCGCCAGCGCGGCCGCAATTTCGGCGCCGTGGCGCGGGACCACGATCGCCGAGGCATTGATGCAACTGCGGCCGCCGTTGTCGGAAATGGCCGACACCATCACGTCCAGGAAGTCGGGCCACCGCTCGATCTCGTCCTCCCCAATCAGGATTTTGCTGTAACCCGGGCCGTGAATTTGGATGGACGGATTGCCGGCGTAGGCGGCGGTGGCGCTTCTGTCGCCGAAAATGAGCGCGCGCCCGCACGAGCGCAAAATCTCGCCCGCGCCTTCGTGATCGGTCGGATAAAACCCGAAGGCCTCCGCCGGACAACCCGCCGCGACGAAGGCCTGGATCAGCCGCCAGGGCGTCCAAGGTTCCTCGCGGCCCGGTTTGAGGACGACCGGAATCTTGAGGGGAATCGCCGGGAGCCAGAGCGAATTCACCGCGGGGGAATTGCTGGGCATCACCAGACCGAGGCACTGGGTGGCCGGATAAAAACTCAGGCGCGCGCCAAATTGCCGGCCGACGCCCTTGTCCAGCACCGCCGGGTCCAGTCCGCGGGTCAACCCGTTGAGGACGGTTTTCATGTGGGTGAGCGCGTCGTGTATTTTCGCCATGTTGCGGCGCACCAGCGCGTGCGGCAATCCGCTCGTGGCCGAGAGCGTCTCGATGTATTGCTGGGGAGTTTGCGTTTCCCCCTTGTCCCCGAGCGGCAGGGCGCCGTGGAGAAATTGTCCGCCGGCCTCGCCGCAGATTTCGATCAGTTGCGCGGTGGAGAACTTTTTCAGCGCGGCGCGCGATTCGGAAATTCTCCCCAGGTCCTTGCGGATGATGCCGGCATTGGCCTGGCTGACCGTGGCCAGCGCCAAGCCGGTCCGATAGTCCAGCACATCTGCTTTGTCGAGGCTTTCGTAAGGCCGTCCGCGGCGCAGGACTGGGAGGTGAGAGGACATGTTAGGCTTGTGACAAGCTTGCATGTTAAGTCCGGTGGAATAATCAACGACGGGAAATAATTGCAAGCGGTTCAGTAAACCCCTTCCACAATGTTCTTCTCCATCGCGCCGAACGGGCGCACCTCGGCGACGCCATCCCAGGCATAAGGCGCGCGCGCTTCGCGGCGGATGGCCTCGTCGCGCTCCAGAAATCGCGGCATGAAAAACTCGCGCGTCAAGGTCGTCAGCTCGACCCGCCCCCATTGGCCGTACGCAACGGTTTGTCCGGTTTCCTTGGGATCAACCACCCGCAGCACCGCGCGCGGCTGCGGCGCGTAATAGGTGATGGAAAAATTGTCTTCGGGCCGCAACGGCGCGCTGGCGGCCAGGCCCATCAAGGTGTTGCCGTAGGTGGGATAAAAGCCGATGCGGTTTTCCAAAACTTCCTCCATGATGTAGCGGACGTATTGCGGGGCCATGGTCGTGCCGCCGCAAAAAACGCCGCGGATGCCCGCCTCCCACAAATCAATTTTCTCGCCGATGGCTTCGAGCAGCTTGGGAGTGGTGAAAAGCCCGGCGACTTTGCGGTGTTTCAAAATCATCACCGCCTGGTCCACGATGTGGTCCATGTAAGCGCGGGCCTGCTCAAAATTTTTCGCGGCCAGCACCTTCTTCACCCAGCGCGGATCCAGGTCAATGAAATAACAGGAACTGCCCCGGCCATTGGCCAGATGTTCGATGGCCAGGCGCAATCGGCGCGGCCCCGTGGGCCCGGCCATGAGCCAGGCGGCGCCGCGCGGGAAATGGGCGTCGGAAATCTTGGTGGAAAATTCCTCATAATCCACCTTGTAATCGTCCCAGCCGATGCGTTGCTTGGGCATGCCGGTGGTGCCGCCGGTCTCAAATATGTTGAAAGGGCGGCCCTGGAGTTTTTTCGGGACCCAGGCCTCCGGCTGCAAATCGCGCAGCCATTCGTCCTGGAAGTGCGGGAAGCGCTGGAGATCGGCGAAGCCGTGGATGGCGGCGGCGGGATCCCAGCCGGCCTTCTCCGCCCATTCGAGCCAGAAGGGGCAGCCGGTTTCCGGGGAAAAATGCCACCGGATGATTTCACGCACGTGGGCGTCGAGTGTTTCGCGGGCGGCATGAACGGCGGTTGAGTCAACAGGTGGCATAATTCAATTCAACTGGGTTTGGGAAACGCGGTGGTGTCAAAGTATTTATCAATCGTCGCTTTGGATGGCGGACGGGTGAGCAGGGAAAAGAGGACCACGCAGACCCCGGAGCCGAGCACCATGGGGACCACGGTCATAAAGCCGTTGCAAAAAGCCACGTCGCCGGTGGGGTTGAGAAAAAAGACCTTGAGCGCATCCTTGCCCGCGCCGATCTGCCAGAGCACATCCCCGGCTTTGTGATGGTATTGCGTGAGCGCCGTCCAGACCAGAAACCCGGCCACAAACACGGTGGCGGCCAGGGCGCCCCACTGCGTGCTGCGTTTCCAGAATAGCGCCGCCACCATCACAGGCGACAGCGCCGCAAAACCGGAAAAAGCGTATCGGACCGCGATTTCAAAAATCCCCTGCTTCTCCTTCAACTCCAGCGCGACCAGATAGGCGATCACCGTCACCACCACGATGAAACCGCGCGCGAAATGGACGGCGCGGTGCTCGCCGAATTTTTCCTTCCCCCCGTAGTGGGCGAACACGTCCTTGGTGAACATGGTGCTCATGGCCAGCACCTGGTGGGCGTCCGAACCCATCACCGCGGAAATGATCCCCGCGCCCAGTATTCCCGCCAGCCAGGCCGGGGAGTAATCGTGGAGCAGGCGAAGAAGCACCTCGTCGGGATCTGGTATTTTGCCCAGTGCGGCGAATCCCAGCACGCCCAGGAACACACACGGCAGCCAGATGACCAATATGGCGATGGGATAGGCGACGACCGTGCGTTTAAAGGCGGTGACCCGGCGCGCGGAAAAACACATCATGGCCATGTGCGGAAACATGATCGAGGAGAGCGGAATCAGCGTGTAGCTCCAAAACGCCTGCGGCGGCATCTTCTCGCGGGTGACCAGGAACCGGGTCTTTTCGTCGCCCGCCAGTTTGCCAATGTAATCGCTGAAACCCAGAGGCAGCGCATGGCTGATTACAACCACCGCCACCAATCCAAAGAGCAGGAACAGGATGGTTTGAAAAATGTTCACCCAAACCGTGCCGCGCATCCCGCCAAAAAAGACATTGACCGTCACCACCACTGCGACAGTGGCGCAGCCCAGGGCGTAGGGGATCAGCGGCTGATGGGTTGCCGGGTTGACCGAGATGCCGGCCAAAACGGTCCCGCCTCCCATGATGCTGATGATCATGTAGGGCACGAGCATGGCGGCGCTCAGCCCAAAAATGGCCGTGCCGATGTGGTTGCATTCCCAGCGGTCGCGGAAAAACGATACCTGGGTTTGGTGCCCAAATTTTTTGCCCAGCGCCCACAGGCGCGTGCCAATGAAGAATATGGTCAGCGGGATGACGAAGCACGAGGAGGAGGCCATCATCCCAAAAATGCCGATGCCCCTCCGATACGCCTGTCCCGAACTGCCGAGAATGGCGAAGGCGGTCATGTTGGTGGCGAACAGGGAGAGAAAAAACACCATCGAGCCAATGGAACGGCTGGCCAGGAAATAATCCTCCGTGTTCTCCCGGCTGCGCCGGTAGGCCATGGCGCCGATGAACCCAATGATGGCCAGATAAACGAAAATGACGACGACGGGAATCATCAATCAGGTCCCGGATTCTTATCCGCGGCCGAATCCTCTTCCGCTTCCAGATGCCTGGGCCAGGCCCACTTCACCAGCGCCGCCATCATCAGGGCGCACAGCACCGCGTAGCCCGCGTGGTAAGTCAAACCAATGGGCAGGAAGCCAAAGAGCAGGGGATCGGCTTTCTTCCAGTTCCAGAGGTCTTGGTGCGCCAGATAAACCAGCGCGATCAAGATGAAGAGAAACAGCTTTTTCACAGGCCGGGTTTTCCAACGTTTATGTTGAGGGCGGGCTTCTGGTCCTTAAGCGTGGCCATCTTGTCGTGATTGTAAAACGCGAACAAGTGCGTGCTGGAGTGGACGTAGAGCACCCCGTTGGCGACAATCGGCGTCGAATAGACCGGCGCGCCGAGGTTGACCGTGCTCAGGATTTTCTTTTCCTTGCTCGCGGCGAACACCATGAAGTCGCCGTCTTCATCGCCGCAGTAAACCTTCCCGTCCGCCACCAGCGTCGAGCCCCACATGTGCGACTTGAGGTCGTGTTCCCAATATAGCTGGCCCGTCTCCGCGTCGAAGCAATGCACGAAGCCGGAAAAATCCCCGACGAACAACAGCCCGTCGGGAGTGATGGAAACGGTCGAAAGGCTGCGGTGCAGTTTGTCGTAGCTCCAGATTTTGGCCGTCCGGGTGATGTCGCCCGTCTGGGTGGCGTCAATGCAATTGATGATGCCGATGCCTTCGCCATGCTCGGGGTCCTGGCCGACGGCGACATAGACGCGGTCATGCCAGAAGACCGGGGTGGCGTTGATTTCGCTGGGGCCGTCCGGCGCGGGATACTTGTGGGCGGCGTCCGCGGCGCGGCGTTCGGGCGGGTTGCAATCGAACCACCACACTTTCTTCAGGTAATCAGTGTCCGTCTCCTCGACGCGATTCAGGGGCGGGCCGGGCACCACCGGCACAATCGGCGCGCCTGTGCCTCGTTGCGGCTGGGCGTCAAAGGCGTAGCACACCCCATCGCCGCCCCCGAAGAAGACCAATTGCCTGCCGTGGACCACCCCGGTAGAGGGGGAAGTCCACTGCCCGTGGAAAATGCGCGGGCCGATGCCCGCATTGTCCTCGGCCACCAATTTCCCCGTCTTCTTGTCCAGGGCGATGTAGCTCGGAGAGTTGGGCGAGGGGATGTTCACATGCGTCCAATCCTGGCCGTTGGACGTGCAGGCATAAATCAAATCACCAATGATCAGCAGCGAGCAGTTGGAGGCGTTGTGGGGAAAGACTCCCAATTCGTCCATCATGTCGTAGCGCCAGATGATGTCGGCGTCGTGCGGGCCGATTTTCGCGGGCGGGTTGCCCGGGCCGGCGACGTATTGGGCTTCGTCCATGAACGGGCCGGTGTTGCCGCCCGCCATGCCAGCGGCGTTCAAGCAGACCACTTCGCAGCGGCTGGTCACCAGATAAACGCGGTTGCTCTCCACGCAGGGGGAGGAAAGGATCCCCAGGTTTTCCCAGTCGTTGACTTTCCCGGACGCCAGTTTTGGAACCACCAATTGCCAGAGGAACTCCCCGGTCTTTTCATCGAAACACATCAGGATGCTCCGGTCCCCCTGGTGCTGCGGGTCGCGCGGGTTCTCGTTGTTGGTGCCGATAAACACCTTGCCCCCGGCCACCACCACGTTGCCGTAACTCTGGGAGCCGACCTTGGCGATCCACTTGGCATTGGGGAGGTTGCCGGCGTCTATTTCTTCCGTGCCGGATTTGAACTGCACCCGGGCGTTGTTCGTGCTGGCGAAGTGATCCGGCAGGCCGGTCTCCGGCGAATACATGTTCCGGCCCGGATCGTTCCCGCCCCAGCGCGGCCAATCCGCCGCCGGGGAGACCATGCCGCAGAGCGCGAGCGCCGCCGAGAGAGTGGAGATTTTCTTCATATGTCGAATCAATTGGCCGTCACGGCGATGTTGTCAATAAACACCCGCTGGGCTTGCGGCGAAAACCCGAACAGTCCCGGGCAGCCGCTGGCGTTGGCGTGGGCCACCGGCGCCTGGCTCGTCCATGCTTCCGGCTCCGGGTCGCCCTTTTTCCAGGCCTTGGCGCGGATCACGCCCGAGCCGTCCCCGGCCACATCCACCCGCGTTTTGAGATGGAACCAGACGTTGGGCTCCCACTCCAGCGGCACTTCCACCTGGAGCAATTCCTGGTTGGAGGTGATCTCCAATTTCTTTTCGTTGCCTTTGAGCATGATGAGATAGCGCTGGTTGATCAGGCCCACGTCGGACATCTTGCGCTTGTTCCCCTCGCTCATCACGTCGGCCTGGATGGTGTAATTATTCATCTCCGGCGTGCCCAGGAAGACAAACGCCCGCTGGAAAAACGGGTTGTCAATCGTCTTGACAAGACAATTGTTCCCGTCCTTCTGCCGGACTTCAAATTTGAACCGCGCGCCAATCCAGGGCAGGGGAGGATAGGCGAACGGGGTGGCAGGCTCGATGGCATTGGTCGTCGTTTCCGGCAGCGTCATCTCGTCAAAATCCTCCAGGATCGGCAGGCCGGGCAGCACGCGCCCGCGAATCGTGCCCGCCAGATTGTCCACCTTGGCCAGGAACGCCCCGGCAGAGGGGGCTTTGTCGGCCGCGGCGACCAAATCACCCTGCTCGTTGAACGCCGCCCTCATGGTGGATTTTACCTTGGCTGTCGGGGGAATGAAGCTCGCCCAGTGGATTTTTTGCGGGTCGCGGATATTCTCGACCGTCAATCCATTGGAGTCCAGGGAACGCACCCGCACGTGGGCGATGCCATTGGGTTGCATCAAAACCTCGGAGGGGATGGCCTGCAAGCGCGTGGGGGCGCCGGGCTTGGGCCAGGATTCCTCCCCTCCCGTCAGGGTCGAGGCGGCCGTCGCGGCCGCCGGGCCGAAACAGTAAAGCTTCTTGGTGGTTTGCAGGTAGATCCTGCCTCGGTAGGCGGTGGGCGTTCCGTAACAGCGGCCATCCAGCACAAATTGGGAAACAATTTTTCCGCCCCCGTCGCCTGGGGCCACCACATAGACCACCCCATGTCCTCCGGTGGAGCTTTCCTGGCTCCCGGCGGCGGCCTCCGAGGGGGCAAACACGATCGGAACGTAAAGCCTGCCATCGGCAAAAAGTGGCGAGGAATTGCGCTGTTCGGTTCCCAGCGGCAGCTTCCACAACACTGCCCCCGTCGCTGCGTCCACATCCACCAGCGCACCCACTTCGCTGGTCACAAATATCCGGTCCCCCGCCAGGATGGGCGAACTGGCCGAGGTCCGAAGGTCATGGTCCGGGTTGCTCCAGATCTCCACCTCCCCGCGCGCCACCACCACCGGGTCCGCTCCGGCTGGCGTGACATGCGGGATTCTCAGCGCCACCATCTGGCCCGGCTCGTAGGGAGTCCCGTAAATCGAAATGATCTTTTCGTTGTTCTGGAGCAGCAGCGAAGAATTGATCCCCGCTTTGAAAAGCGGAATCCGAAAAATCGGGTCGCCCGTCCGTGCGTTGACGCACACCACCGCGCCGTCGCCTGTGGCCGCGTAAAAAACCCGCTTGCCATCCAGCCAGGCCAGGATGGGATGCGAATAGGAATTATCCTTCGGGCGGTCGCCGGGGCTGGAGGTCCAGACCAGTTCCCCGGTTTTCTTGTCGAACGCGTAAAACCGGTCCGAGGCCGGGCCGTTGGCGCCCCAATTGGCCGTGATCCCGCGCGTGATCACCAGGTCCTCATCCACAATCGGCGAAGCCGTCCGGCCGTTGGGAAAAGTCAGCCGCCCAAATTCCTCCATCATCGAATGTTCCCACAATTTGGCGCCGTCCCCCGTGTAGCCCGCGAATATCCCTTGCGTGTCCTGCATATACACGTTGCCCGTCTCCGCGTCAATCGCCGGGCTGGACGTCGCGTAGCGCAGGTAAATCGTGTCGCTCAGAAAATCCGCGTAGAGATGTTGCCACAGTTTCTTGCCCGTCTCCGCGTCGAAGCACGCCACCCCCTCGTCCAGGTCCGGCCCTTCCCCCAGGTAACCCATCACATAAAGTTTGCCCTGCGCGATCACCGGCGTGGACATGCCGGGAAAGTCCGCCGTCCACAGCGTGTTCCCCGCCTCCAGCCTCTCGGGAAGGTTCTTTTCGGGCGAGTTGCCGTTTTGGCCGGGGCCGCGCCAATTTAGCCAGCCCTCGCTGGTGGCGGGCAGGGGACTGGGCAAGGCCAGCCCAAGGCCGATCAGGCCCAGGGCGAACGATCTCTTCGCATTCATAGTCGGCTGCCGCGGCGCGCGGCTCGGGGCCGGCGCGCCCGGCTGGGGCGTCCATTATTCTCTTTCATCAACCCGGCCAATGTTCTACATCTTTGCCGTACTTGCAAGTAATACTTATACGTACTATTATTTTCCCAGACCGCTCATGCCAAGCGCCAGATTAAATCCAGTGCCCATTGACGCCCCCGCCCGGCGGCGGCTGCCGATCCTCTTGCGCCACGCCTGGTTCAGCCTCAACCAGGCCTTTCGCCGGCGCATCGCCCACACCGGGGTGACGCCCGACCAGTTCACCACCCTGCGCACCCTGGTGGAACATCAGGCCCGCCAGCCGACCCAGAGCGAGTTGACCCGTCTGCTGGCCAGCGATCCCAACACCATGGGGTCGCTCCTGGACCGCATGGCCGCGGCGGGCTGGATCGCCCGCGCGCCTCACGAGCAGGACCGCCGCGCCTATCGCATCGCCCTGCTGCCGGCGGGCCGGAAAAAATATCTGCGGGCGCGGCGGATTGCCGTGGAACTTCAAACCGAACTGCTGGCCGCCTGGCCGGAGCGCCGGCGCGAAGAATTCTTGGAAAACCTGCAAACCCTGGCCGACCGCTGCCGCGCCATCGAGGACCCGCCTGGAAAGCCGGCACGAAAAAAATGAGCCTGTCTCCCCCAGGCCCCGGCGCCCTTTTCTGGACATCAGAGCGGTTTCAACAAAACTCCACGACGCTTCGCGTTCACACGACGCGTCCGAGATGCCGGCAGGTTTTGGAGTGCGGGCGCGCCAGCGCCGCTTTCCCACTGACCCCCGCCGCGTTGTCTGGCAACTTGGACACCATCTTCACCCGCTTCCGGGCAGAGGCAAACGGCTCGAAGAATTTTGTCCTGCGCCCGGTGATAAAGTGATAACCCCCTCCAAACTTATTGGGTGTGTGACCGGAAAGTAACCTGAAACCATTAGGCGACGGCGCGGATTTTGAGGCGGTCGGATTCATGGAGTCGATCCCAGCATTCCTCCCAGCGATTGCCTTGAAGGGCACAACGCAA
>Ga0181536_10002768_pt1 | contig 19464 bp, 8 predicted proteins | sample PEATcosm2014_Bin_41_FD_121105 | JGI IMG/M metagenome (GOLD analysis project Ga0181536, IMG submission 121105) | Peatland microbial communities from MTU Mesocosm Facility, Houghton, MI, USA - PEATcosm2014_Bin17_60_metaG | ecosystem: Environmental > Terrestrial > Soil > Wetlands > Peat | place...
CGCCGGCCGATGCTCCGCCCCCGACCATCGCCATCGGCCAAACCAAGGATCAGGTGACCGCGGCATTCGGACAGCCGCTGCGGGTCGCCAAGCTGGGAACGAAGGAAATCTTCTATTACAAGGATATGAAGGTGACCTTCACCGCCGGTAAAGTCAGCAACGTTGAGTAATGCATCCGCGTATCCGGGATGGAGCGCGGCCCGGAAGACCGAAAGGGAGATGAGGAACAGATGAGTATGAAACTTCTTCGCAATGCCATGAGAAATGGTTCAGCAGTATTGATTCTTGCCGCGCTCATGGGCGCGGTAAGTCTGGCAATCGCAGCCGCCGAAGAAAAGAGGTCTGCGGCTCCTGCCCCGCATCCTGCCGGCGGTGGGGCCTCGCACGGTCCAACAGGCGGCGGGGCCTCGCATGGTCCAACAGGCGGCGGGGCCTCGCACGGGCCAACCACCGGCGGGGCAACCACGCATGGACCAACTACCGGCGGGGTAACCACGCATGGACCGACGACCGGCGGGGCCACCATGCAGACGCATGGGCCAACGACTGGCGGAGCCACCAACATGAATACTGGCGGGGGCGGAACTACCACGCACGGGCCAACGACTGGCGGGGCAACTATGCAGACGCATGGGCCAACGACTGGCGGAGCCACCAACATGAATACTGGCGGGGGCGGGACTACCACGCATGGACCGACGACTGGCGGGGCAACTATGCAGACGCATGAGCCGACGACCGGCGGGGCCACGCACGCCACGGATGGCGGTATCACGCACGGCACGACTCCGGCTGGTATGCACACTACGACCACCACCACTTCACACACGGTCACCACTTCACACACGTCCACCACTACGACGCACACGACGACAATCAGGAGCGGTCCTGCGCCACACGGAAGCGCGGAGCACGTCACCCGGAGCGGTAGCGCGGTGCGCACCCGCCCCGGCGGCAGGGTGAGCGATGTGCATGATGCGCGGCGCGGAGTCGACGTGCATCACGGCTTGAACGGCGGCCACCGAGTCGATGTCGAGCGTCACGATGGCAGCCGCGTCCATTTCGAGCGGGGCCGTCCGGGATACGTGCAGCGCGGCTATTCTTACCATGGCCATGATTTTGTGCGGCGCTCCTATTACTACAACGGCCACTCCTACAACCGCTTCTATAACAGCTACGGCTACCACGGCGTCTTTCTGAACGTGTACGCGCCGGGATTCTACTTCCATCCAGCCTTTTACGGATGGGCGTACAACCCGTGGGTGGCGCCGATCTCCTTCGGATGGGGATGGGGAGGCAGTCCCTGGTACGGACGCTACGGCTATTACTTCCAGCCTTATCCGGTATACCCCTCGGCCGCCTTCTGGCTGACGGACTATATCATCTCGCAGAACTTGCAGGCTGCTTATGCGGCGCAGGCGGAGGCCGCTGAAACGGCGCCCGCTCCTGACGGGACGGCCGGCGGGGCGCCGGTGCTTACCCCCGAAGTAAAGCAGATGATCGCCGACGAGGTGAAGAACCAGTTGGCGCTGGAGAACCAGGAAGCGCAGCAGAACGCGGCGCAGCAGGCTCCGGACCCCGCTTCCAGCGGTATTGCGCGCCTGTTGAGCGATGGCCACCCGCATGTATTCGTGGCGGGGGGCAATCTGGACGTCACCGATGCAAACGGACAGGAGTGCACGGTCAGCGATGGCGATGCGCTTCAGTTGCAGACAGCGCCTCCCGCGGATGCAACTACGGCAAATCTGGTGGTTTTGTCCAGCAAAGGCCGCCCGGAGTGCCAGATACAACTTACGGTCCAGGTTCAGTTGACCGACCTGCAGGAGATGCAGAACAAGATGCGGGAGACCATCGACCAGGGGCTCCAGGATCTGCAAGCCAAGCAGGGCACGGGTGGATTGCCCGCTGCTCCGCCATCGGCCCAAGGAGCACCGGATACCGCGCAGTACGCTGCTGCCGCGCCTCCGCCGGAGCCTAACGTTTCCACCGATATTCAGGGAGCGGACCAGCAGAGCGCCCAGGCAGAAAAGGATGTAACCGCCGAAGCAGCGCAGGACAGCGCGGCACCTGCCGCGGCTGCGCCAGATGCTGCCGCTGCACCGGCTACACAGGCTGCGCCCGCAACTGTTGAATTGGGCCAGACCACAGACCAGGTGCAGGCGGCTCTTGGCGCGCCGACCAGGATCGCCAATCTGGGATCCAAAACGATCTATTACTACAACGGCATGAAAGTGGTATTCAAAGACGGCAAGGTGAGCGACGTGCAGTAACTGAGAGTCCGGCGCGGGAGGGAATCGCCGATCCCCTCCCGCGCTTGGCGCAAGCATTGATGCGGCAAGCTTGACCGCAGGGCCATGCTTGACGAAACGGTGGCTGAAAAGAACTCGAAAAAAGGAGATCATCGTGGCTGGCTTCTGTGCGAATTGTGGTGCTGCACTTCCCTCCGACAATCAAACCTGCGTGGCATGCGGCGTACCGGCGGCTACCGGCGCCGCAACTGCGGCTGCGTATCAACCAGTGGCGCCGGCCGTGGCGCCGACTCAACCATACATCGCTCAACCAACTGCCGCGCCGGTAAAATCCGGCGGCGGCGCGCTCAAAATCATCCTGATTGTCATCGTCATCGTGGCGGGGCTGGGCGTTCTCGGCATGGCTGCCATCGGTTACACGGCTTGGCGCGTCTCGCGCGCCTTCCACGTGAACAACAAAAATGGCCAAGTAACTCTGAACACTCCCGGCGGTTCGTATTCAGCCAACCCATCGGAGACATACACCGCATCCGATTTGGGCACGGATATCTATCCCGGCGCGCAGAGCATTCGCGGCGGCATGAAGATGGACTTGCCTACCGGCTCGATGGTGACCGCCGTTTACTCCACTTCGGATTCGAAGGACACGGTGCTCGCCTTTTATAAGAGCAGGTTCGGCAGCGCCGCTTCCGTCTTCGATACCGCCGATGGCGCAATTGTCTCGATGGGCAAGGGGCAGCAGGAATCCGTCATGGTGACGATCAGCGCGAAGCCGTCGGAGAACGACGGAAAGACCAAGATCGTCATTGTGCATACGAAGAGCTACAAGGCTTCCTAACCCGGATCGTTCCCGAATTACAAGCGCGAAAGGCCTCATCTGCCGCAAACAGTCGTCAAGACAGTGTTTGGATAAGCAGATGGGGCCTTCGTTCGTTGGGGAATTGCTCGGCGGAGCGTTTGTGTTTCCCGATGCTTGGACAAGCCCCCGGCGTTCGCGGGATTCCGTCGCAGGGCTTCGTAGATGACGTTCGATCATATGAGGGCCTGTTCACACTTTTGGTAGTGATGGGCAGTCAGTTCCCGGCGGAGGGAGCAGGGGTCTTTAGACCCCTGAATGGATCGCGGTATAGGCGGGGCTTTAGCCTCGGAGGCAGCTTTTCTAGGTCTCCTTCACCTCATCGAGCATTTCGGGGAAGAATAGAAAGGCCCGGGGCTAAAGCCCTCTTGATGAAGCGGCATTTTCAGGGGGCTGAAGCCCCCTGCTCCCTCCGAAAAAGGCCTCCGCATGGGAAGTGTGAACAGACCCTAGTGTATTTTCACCGTTCCTGTAATGCGGGCATCGCGGTATCCCACCCTAGCCGCAAAAACAAGAACGCGGCGAGGGTGGGGCACCCATAGCCTTACAATTTCCGTGAAAATTCTTTCGGAAAAAGGGATTTGCGTTTGGCGGGGATTTGCGATATGGTCAGTGCGATTCGATCCGAGATAGAGAATCCACCATGAAGCTATTCCGGCGGCCTGTGACGGTTGTTGCAATCGCAGCGGCGTTATTGTCTCTGCTGGTTTGCGGGGTCGTGGTTTGGCGCGTGGAGCGAACGCTGGGCGGGTCAAATCGCGATGCGGCGCTACGGGACCGGTTCAATGTTGAAGAGCGAACGCTGGGCGCACAGCCCAATCCGGGGTTTGAAGGCATTTGGGCGCCGGCGGCATTCAAAAGCGCAATCCTGTTTCAAGGGCGCATCTTTCTGGCCGGTCCGGCGGGGCTGTATGCGTATGCGGCCGACGGAACGCTGGAGCGTCTTTACCGCGCGGGAATCGACCTGCCTGCGGCTCCTTTGGGGCAGATGGCAGTGGGCATGCCGAATGGATCGCGCCAGCCTGAGTTGCTGATAGCGACCTTAGGCGAGGGCGTTCTGGCCTTTGACGGCCGGGGGTTCCGGCAGATTCGCGCCGGCCAGGATGAGGCGCGCGCCGTCACCGCCCTGCTGCCGCTGGCTTCCGGGCGGCTGCTGATCGGCACCGCGAAACTGGGCCTGCTGATCTATGACGGCAAGACTCTGAAGAGATTCCACGCGACCACGGATAACGTGTATGTGACGGCGCTGGCGGGCAACGAAGCCGAGCTGTGGGTGGGCACGCTGAACGACGGTGTTCTGCACTGGCATGGCGGGCAGACCGAGCGCATCGGCGAAGAGCAGGGATTGCCGGACCGGCGAGTGGAGCAGATTGCGCTCGGCGAAGGATGCGCATACGTAGGCACGCCGATGGGAGTGGCCGAGGCGCGCGAGGGAAAGATTTCGCGGGTGCTGGCCAAGGGAAGATACGCACACGCTTTGTTGGCGGATGGAGACTCGCTGCTGGTAGGACAGATGGAGGCTGGGGTGATGCGCGTTCCCCTATCCGGGGCGGAGAACGACACCAGGGCCAGAAGGCTGATTGTGGCGCGCGCCGGCGTTGGAGAGCCGGGGCAAGACTCGAATGAGCCTGCCTCTGGGGCCAAGGCCCAGCCCCGCCAGCCCGCACCCTTCACTGTGGAGCAATTTCTGGCCGTAGGAGAAAGCCGCTATGCGCTGGCCGGCGATGGGCTGCTGCAACGGGAAGCGGATGGCGAATGGCGAAGGATTTTGGGCGGCAGCGGCTCGCAACTGAGCGACAGAGACATATCCGCGCTGCTGGTGGCCTCCGATGGGCGGCTCTGGGTGGGCTACTTCGACCGCGGGCTGGATATTCTGCCGGCCACGGGCGGCAAGATGGAGCACGTGGAGAACGAGCACGTCTTCTGCGTCAACCGGATTGTGGAAGACGTTCGGCACGGCGCGGTAGCCGTGGCTACGGCCAATGGGCTAGCGATGTTCGACCGCGAGGGGCGCCAGAAGCAGGTATTGGCGCGCGACGCCGGATTGATAGCCGATCACGTGACGGATGTGGCGCTCTATGGCGGCGGGATGGCGCTGGCTACTCCGGCGGGAATCACGTTTCTGGATGCCGGCGGCGCGCACAGCTTGTATGCTTTTCAAGGTCTTGTAAACAACCACGTGTATGCTTTGGGAGCCAGCGGAGACCGGCTTGTGGCCGGAACGCTGGGGGGGATTTCGCTGCTGACGGGAGGCTCCGTGCGCGAGAATCTGACCACGGCCACTTCGGGACTGAAGCATAACTGGATTACCGGCCTGGCCGCGGTGGGCAACGAATGGCTGGTTGGCACTTATGGAGCCGGCATATTGCGGCTTGCGGTCGATGGGAGCGTTACGCCAACCGAGGCTACTCGACAGGGAGTGGTGGTGAATCCGACGGCGATGGCGGCAGACGGACGGATGGTTTTGGCCGGAACGCTAGGACAGGGATTGATGGTGAGCGACGCAACGGGCACTCGCTGGAGAACCATCACCGCGGGATTGCCCTCGTTGAATGTGACGGCGCTGGCCATGCGCAATGGCGTGGTCTATGTAGGCACGGAGAACGGCCTGGTAAAGATATCCGAAGACAAGCTGTAACCGGGGGATGCAATGAGACGGGTTGGGAAGAGACGAACGAGTTGGGCAGCGGGGCTGTTGCTCCTCATGCCGATGGTTGCAACTGCGGACAGCGGCGTGCTGGTGCCGACCGACAAGCAGGCGCCCGATCCGGCGATTCTGTCGCTTGCCGAGATGCAGGTGGAGATTCATGTGGACAACGGCGACGCCCGCGTATGGATGCGCCAGATATTCATCAACCATACGAACCGCCCGCAGGAGGGTAACTACCTGTTTGCCCTGCCAAGCGGAACCACGGTCTCCGACTTTGCCGTCTGGGACGGTCCGGTGCGCATTCCCGCCGTGATTTTGGAGCGCAAGCGAGCCAAGGCGATCTATCAGGAGTTAAAGAGTCAAGCCATCGATCCCGGCCTGCTGGAGCAAGGGGAACGCACCGAGGACGATGCGCGGCGAAACTCGCAGTTCAGCGTTCATATCGTTCCCATTCCTGCCTATGGCACCAAGCGGCTGGAGATCGAATATCACGAACACATTCCCGTAGCCGCGCGCAAGAGTTACTTCCTGCTGCCGCTCAAGCCGGACGATTATGCCGGCCAGAAAGTGCAAAAGCTCAGTATTCATTTTGAATTGCGCTCGACCGCGCGGCTGAAGGATTTCGCATTCCAGGGAAAACTGCTGCCCTTTCACATCGAACAGCAGAATGAGCATGAGATACGGGGCGCGGTGGATGCGGAAAACATCGACTTAGCCGAGGATTTTTCAACGGTCTGGACGGAGAACGAGACGGGAAACGCATTGCAAGTGATTGCATTCCGCGATCCGAACCCGATAAGTTCATTGTCGATGGAGTTAGCCGGTCCCGAAGCCGCAACCGGCTCCCCGGCCAGCCTGAAGGAAGACAAGAAGCTGCCGCCGAAAGCGCCGGCGGAACCTGGTTTCTTTGAGGCGCTCGCGCAACTCAGTTCGCCGCCGACCGGACCGGCAGGCGGGCAGAGCGGCCGCACGGTGATCGTGTTGATGGATACCTCTCTCTCCATGCAGTGGGAGAAGCTGGAGCGAAGTTATACGGCGGCAGCCAATATCCTGGAGAATCTGGGGCCGGAGGATAAGTTCAATCTCTTGCTCTTCAACACCGGAGTGGATAGCTTCAAGCCGGCGCCGGTGAAGGCGGAGTTGGCGCAGGTTACGGCGGCGATGAATTGGCTGCGCCAGAGTCATCTGCGCGGCGGGACGGACTTGCAGAAGGCGCTGGATGCGGGGCTGAATCAGTTCAACGGGACAGATTCAACTGCCGGCTCGACGCCGGGCGCGGCGCTGGTGCTGCTGACCGATGGCGAGGCGACCCGCGGGCTGATCCAGAGCGGCAAACTCGCGGATTGGTACGCGGCGAAGTGGAAGCAGATTCCGGCGGAGCGGCGGCCCAAGACAGACGTTTTTGCCGTGGGCGACGATGCCAATCTGCCCTTGCTGCGGATGTTGAGCCGCAACGGCGGAGTGATGGAGCAGGTACTCTCGACCGAGCCGGTGGACTTCAAGCTGGCGGCCTTTCTGGGCAAGGTGGGGCGAACTCCGATTGAAGAGCTGCGGCTGACAGCGGCTCCGCAGGCCGCGGTGGATAAGGTTTATGCGCTGGAGGATGCGGTCTTCGACGGCGGCGAGGCGCGCTGGGTGGGCCAGTACTGGAAGCCGCAGAAGAATGTGAGCTTCGGCGTGAACGGCCGGCAGGATGAGCGCGGGCTGAGTGCGGAGTGCAGGGCCGATTTGCCGGCGCAGGCGCTGGAGCACGACCAATTGCCGCGCCTCTGGGCAGGAGCGCGGGTCCAGGCTTTGCTGGAGCAGATTGAGCGAGACGGAGAGACCGAGGCCGCGATCGACGAGATTATCCGGCTGGCGCGCCGGTATAAATTTGTCACGCCTTATACCTCGTTTCTGGCCGCGCCGAGAGCGCTGCTGCGGCCGCGCGTAATTCGTCCGGGAGACCCGGTATTGCGCGTGCATACCGACAAGGCGATCGTTTCGGTGATTGCCCTGTTTCCCTTTGGCCTGGAGAAGCCGCTGCGTTATCTGGCCGGCGAGGATGTGTGGCAGACGCGCTTTCTTGCGCCAACGGATATGAAAGACGGAAGCTATCCGGTGCGGCTGGTGCTGCGCGATACGAATGGGCAGGTCTATCGCGAGTCGAAGAGCTTTGTGATTGCCTCGACCCCTCCCACGGTGAAGGTGCGGCTTGACCGGACGCGGTTCCGGGCGGGCGAGACGATCCCGCTCAAGGTAAGCGCGTCGGAGAGCACGCGGACGCTGACAGCACGCGTGGAAGGACTGGCTCCGGTGAGCCTGCGCTGGGATCGCGAACAGGAGGCGAGCACGGGAAAGATCGGTCTGCCGCCGGCTCTGCCTCCGGGCGAGTATGTGCTTACAGTAACGGCGGAAGACATGGCGCACAATCTGGGCGGCGCGGAGGTGCGAATTGAAGTGGTTCCTTGAGCGCGGAAGTATAACTTGTGCGAGTAACAGCGAGACAAGAGAGACTCATGCGGATGAGGCCGGCGAAATGTCTCCCTCCGGGGCTGATGCCCAGGGCCATTTTGCGCGGTTTATGTGCGGGCTGAGGCCCGTGCCCTTCACAGGCATGAGGTTTCCCGCAATCTGTAGAGTCGGTCTCGGAATCGGTCTGGGAACGATGGCTTTGGGAGCCGCGGCGCTGACCGCGTCGGCTTCGCTGATTTATTGGCAAAATCCCGGATTGCTGCTCGGGGCGGGCAATGGGATGGCGCGATGGCTGGAAAACGCCGAGTCCGGCTCGGGCGTCGAAAAGGCGCTCTACCGGCTGATGAAGCTGCCTGGGGGCGAGGCGCTCTATCGGCGCTCTCCGCGCGAGACGCGGCCGGAGTTGACTGCTCTCATCAACGCCAGTCAGAACAGCGCGGCGCTCTACTCGCTGCGGGCTATGGAGGACGAACAGGCGCTGGACTTCGATGCCGCCGAGCGCGACTGGAAGAGTTGGGTGGAAAAGTCCAGCGACAAATCTGGGGCTAATCTGGACCTGGCGGACTTCTATGAGCGCAGGTTGAAGCCGCAGGAGGAACTTGCGGCCCTGGAAGCGGTTGGCGAAGCCGCTGCAAGCCCGCGGGAACGCTGGACGGCGGCTGATTCCGAGCAGTCGTGGAAGGCCTGGGAACGGGCGCTGGGCGTTGTGGACCGGTATGCGCTGCCGCGCGCGGTCGCGGCGCGGGAGTATGCCGGCTGGGAGCGGCGCTATCCGCAAGAGGCTTCCGTCTACCGGCGCGAACTGGCCTTCGATCTGAAGAACAAGGACTTCGCCTCCGTATCCGCCTTGATTGAACGCTACCGCAAAGCATTCCCCGGCGAGAAGCAGTTTCCGGTGAGCGCCGAGGCGGAAGTCGAGGCCGTGCGCGGCTCGGCCAGCGACGGGCTGGCGGTCTTCGATCGCAGCTTTGAGCCGCTGTGGCCGGCCGAGTTGGTCAAGAGTTACTACGATCTGCTGGTGAGCGGCCATCGGACGCTGAAGACTCGCGATGCGCTGCGGGCAAGGCTGGCGGCCAATCCGGACGGCGGCGCCGAGACGCTGAAGGATGCGGCAAAGCTCTTCTATATCTTTCAGCAGCAAGGCCAGCTCAATGCGGGCAAGGCTGTGCTGGCGGAGTACCGCGAGCGCAAGGACTCGCGCGGCGCGGCATGGAGCGCCGATGAGCTGTATACGCTGGGCCGGCTGCTGGAGGGTGCGCAGGATTTCCCCGAGGCAGCGCGCTACTACTATGCGCTGGCCGCGGACAAGCAGACTCCCGATGCGGAACAAAAGGGGCTGGCGGGACTGACGCGCATCCTGCTTACCGCTCCGGAGCAGCCGCTGCGCCTGGGCGCGGGAAATCTGGCGCTCTACAAGAGCATTGCGACAATGGACCGCGGACCGGGCTACTTGAATGGAATTCTGTCTCTGTTCTTCAACTCGCAGGAGCCCGATTCGGAGTATTCCACCGAGGACCAGCTTGCCGTACCGTACTTCCACCGCGCCAAAGCAGCCGAGTTGCTGGCGGAGATCGACCGGCGCTTTCCGAATGCGACGGAGCGCGCGGAGTTACACGCCAAGCTGATGGACGCCTATGCGGCCTACGGCGAAAACGATGCGGTCATTCGCGAAGGAACAGCTTTTCTGGCTGCGTTTCCGGCGGACGGGCGCCGGGTGGAAGTGGCGCTCCAAGTGGGCGACGTGTATAGCCGGACGAACCAGGCCGAGAAGGAATTTGCGCTTTACAAAGACCTGCTGAAGGAGCTTGCGGCCAAGGCGGATGGCGTGCCGCTGGGCGCGCCGGGGGCTGCCTATAGCAAACCGGTTGATGGGACGGCGAGCGCGCCAACGGGCGCCGACTCATTGGCTGCCGCCGGCACGAGTGCAGCGGAAACTGAAACGTCCACTGGCAAAGCCCGCTCCAGCGAGTATGCGCAAGTGCTGGACAGGTATCTCTCGCGGCTGGTGGCGATGCAGAGATTGCCCGATGCGCTGGCGATTCTGCGCGGAGAACTGGATCGCAATCCGCAAGATCCAGGACTCTATGAAAAGCTGGCGGAGTTTCTGGAACAGAACCGCCTGAATGAGCACGAGGAGGAGGTCTACCAACGGGCCATCGAGCAGTTCCAGGACACGAGCTTCGCCACCGGCTGGTATTCCAAGCTGGCTCGCTTCTATCTGCGTCAGAGACGCGCCGCGGATTACTCGGCGCTCTCACGCAAGGTGGCCGGGATCTTTTCCAGAACCGAGTTGGAGGAGTATCTAAGCCAAGCTCCGGCGCCGGACAGAACGCTCGCGCTTGAGGTCAATCGCTATGCCCACGACCGCTTTCCGCACGATCTGACCTTCGTTCGCAATCTGCTGGCAGAATACCGAAGCTACCAGCACAGTCAGCCGGAGGAAGTGGAAAAGCTTTTGTGGGAGCACTGGGCCGAGTCGCCCGATCTGCGCGACCAGTTATTTGAACTGTTGAGCGGCTCTGGCCGGCTGGATGCGCTGCTGGAGCAGCTTCGCCGGCAGGCGCCGGAGATCGACAAGCCGGACTGGGGCGCGCTGGCCAAGAGCAACCCCGCGGCGGAACGATTCTGGCTGGAGTCGTGCTTGTGGCAATCGCGCTTTGAAGAGAGCATTGGCGCGGCCGATGCGCTGTCGGCCGAGTATCCAGCCGATGAAACGCTGGGCAGGCAGGCCTCGTCGCTGTATCGTTCGCTTGCTTACTTCCATCCTGAAGATACCGATAAAGCGATCGAGATTGAAAAGCGGCTTCTGAGCGCGCGTCCAGACGATCTGGAAACGCTGGCGCGGATCGGCGACATCTATGCCGACCGTGGGCGCATGAGCGATGCGGCTCCTTATTGGACGCGCATGGCCGAGGCGCATCCGGGCGATGCCGACGGCTACTTGCAATCGGCGACAGTCTTTTGGGATTACTTCGATTTCGCTTCCGCATCGGCCCAACTGCGCAAGGGCCGCGAACGGCTGGCCGATCCGGTGCTGTTTGGCTATCAGGCCGGGGCAATCGAGGAGAGCCAGGACAATTTGCCTGGGGCGGTCAAAGAGTATGTGGCTAGTTCGCTGGGGGACAAACCCTCCGAAGAGAGCCGCGGCCGGCTGCTCTCGCTGGCGCGCAGGCCTGAGTTGCGCGCCATGGTCGAGAGCGAGACAGCGGGATTGTTGAAGCCGGCTGCTCCGGCGATTGCAGCGATCGAACTGCGCGTGAGCCTGCTCGATGCTCAGCATCGAGCCGAGGATATGAAGCAGGAGCTGAAGCAACTGGTTGCGCAGACCGAGTCGTTCGACGTGCTCGACGCTGTAACAACGGCTGCCCGCGCCCATGCTTTGCCGGAGGTGGAGCAACTGGCGCTGGCCCGGCAGATCGCTCTTACCGCCGATCCGGTACATAACATCGAGTTGCGCTACCAACTCGTGGACCTGCTGGGGCAGCACAATGCGGCGGCGGCAGCGGCGGAAGTCGAGGCGATTTATCGCGAGCACGCGAAGCTGCTCGGAGTGGTGCGCGCCACAGTGGACTATAACTGGGCGCATGAACGCAAGGCGCAGGCGGTGACCGTGCTGCTGGACTCGGCGGCGGCAGCCTATCTCGAGTTGAAGCAACAGCTCCAACTGGAGGCGGCGCGCAAGCTGACGGAGTTGGGCGAGTACGCGCGCGCGAAGCAACTGCTGGAGCAGTTGCTGAACCAGAAGCCGCTCGATGCGGGAATTGAGGCGGCGCTGGCGGACAATTACGCGCGCGGCGGCGATCGGGAGGGGCTTGCGGCATTTTACAAGGCGGAGATGGCCGTGGTAAAAGCCTCGGCGCTGGAGCGCGGCGCGAAGACGGAGCGGCTGGCCCAGTTGCGGCGCGGCATGATCTCGGCGGCTGCGCGGCTGGGCAACTGGGGCGATGCGACGGATCAATACATCGAGTTGATCAACGCCTATCCCGGAGATGCGGGTTTGATTCAGGAAGCCGCGCTGATGGCCGGCGCGCACGGCGAGCGCGAGAAACTGGTTTCGTTCTATAGCAAGACGGCGGAGGCTTCGCCGCGCGACGCTCGCTGGAGCATTGTGCTGGCCTGGCTGGAGACGGCGCTGGAGGATTATCCGGCGGCCATCGAGGCCTACGGCAAAGCAATTCGCGTGCGGCCGGAGCAGAAGGATTTGTACCAGTCGAAGGCGGATATGGAAGAGCGCCTCGGCAAACTGGACGATGCGGTTGCCGATTACGAACAGCTCTACAAGCTGAGTTATCGCGACCCGCAATGGATGGAGAAGGAAGCCGAGGCGCGGGCACGGCAGGGCCGCAATGCCGATGCGGTGAAGGCGCTGGATGAAGCCTGGATCGCGGGCCGTCCGCCAAAGGCCACGAATTATGTCGAGGTGGCCACGCGGCTGGAGCAATGGGAACTGCTCGACGAAGCGCGCCAGTATGCCGAGCGGTGCGCGGAGATAGCCGGCCCGGAGCTTCTGGTCTATCCGGGAAATCAGTCGTGCGCGGTGGTCTATGCGCGAGTGATGGCGCGGCTGCGCCAGACCGATGCCGCCTTCACGCGCCTGGCAATCGCCCGTCACCAGGCGGAGAGTGTTCCTCTGTCGGCGGTGGCGGAGCAGGTGGAAAAGGAAGGCTTCGGCGCGATCACCGATGAAGACTGGCGCAGACAGCGGCTCCAGCAGCGCACTGAGCAGGCGAAGTCAGGATTCGCGCAGGCCCTGAAATCGATGGCGGAAATGGTGGGCGAGTATTACACGCCGGAGGAGAAGGCGCAGTTTGCCGCGTGGTTGCAGACCAAGCGCGCTGGAGCAGCCGATGGGAGCGAACTGCGGGCCGTCTACTTGCCCGCGATGCAAGCCGCGGGACTGTTGGATATGGAGTCCGACCTGCTCTGGGAGTTTGTGGAGAAGAGCGGCGGTCCCAATCGCGGCAGCGAGTTGAACGATTGGCTGCAACTGCAACGGCGGCGAGTGCAATTGGAAGGGGTGGGCGCCAAGCTGGAGTCGTATGCGGCGGCGCTTCCGGCCAAGCAGCGGCGTTCGGTCTGGCAACAAGCGGCGGAGGCCTATCGCGCCATCGGCGATTCAACGGCTGAACTTCGGATGATGGATAAGCTGGAAGCAAGCGGTCGTGTTGTCGATCCCCGTTACTACGAACTGCTGCTTGCCCAGCGGCCGCAAGAACTGGTGCAAAAGGCAAGCGCGGACAGTGTGGCTCAGTTCCTGTTGGCCAACGGTAAACCGGATCAGGCTTTGGCGGGCATTGATGCGCGTTCGTCGCGAATGAAGCCGGTGTGGAAGAAGGCCTACACCGGACTGACCGGCCTCTATCTGCGCGAGCATACTCCGCAGGTGCGCGAGAGCTTTGCCGGAGCGCTGGGCGGAGACGCGGCCATCGGCGAGCGGATTGCCCATCCGGCGAATCGCGATGAGCAACTGGCGGGCGAGGTCTGGTTCTACTACGGCTCGCGCTACGGCGAATATCTCGATGAAGAAAAGGACTCACAAGCCGAGGGCTATCTGGAGGCGGAACTGGAACACACTCCGGAGAGCGCGAGCGCCTATGAGCAACTCGCAGATTACTCCGCGGAGACCGGCAAGGCCGAGGTTGCGCTGGCCGATTACCGGCATTCGCTCGACTTGAAGAGCGATCAGCCCGCGGTTCTCGACAGCATCGCGGCGCTCGAATGGAAGCAAGGCCGGCAGGCGGATGCGCTGGCCGCGTGGCAGTTGGCCGTCAAGCGGCTGGCCGCGGAGATGGATGCGCGGCATGTGCCTGAGAGCTTCTGGGGCGACTTTGCGCTGGTGCTGGGCGATGTGGCCGCGCATGGCCAGTACGCGGCGATCAGCGAGCCGGTGGATGCGATGCTGCGCGTCTATCTGGCGCGCAACGGCGAATACCGTGCCGAGCCGCTGCTCGAAGCCGGCTATCGTGCACACGGCGACTCGATGGAGTGGCTGCTGGGGATCACGGCTTCCGCAAACGATCCGGGCGGTGTGCTGAGTTCCATTCAGCAGAGCAGTTGGATTCCCAAGAGTCAGGCGAGCCTGCTTCTGGCGCACATTGTGGAACTGGAGCGCCGTAAGGCGCAGGCCAATCCCGGCGAAGGCAACTGGACGGTGGAGGATCATGAGCCTTCTCTGATCTTGGCGCTGCTTGACGAGAAGAAATTTGCCGAGGTTCGCGCGGAGTTAGCGCGTGTGCCGGATAATTGGCGCTACACTTGGCCGTGGCTCGAGTCGGAGTTGCGCCTGGCCGATGCGGAGGGCAGGCTGGCGCAGTTGGTCGCGCAATGGAAGAAGCAGCCGGAGTCTGCGCCCGCTACCAGCCAGCTACAGAGCGCGGTTCTCCAATTGAGCGAGCCGTCTAAGCGGATCGTGATGCGATTTGTTTACGAGCGGGCTCTCGATGCGCGGCAATTAACCGCGCCTAACTTCCTCGGTCTCGCGGCTATCTATTTGGACGAGGGCGACGTGCCCGGCGCGGTAGCGCTGCTCAAGCGTTTGACGCTCATCAGCGCCAATGCTTATGCCGATGCGGATTCGGCCGCCAGTCTTCTGGAGACGCGCGGCCGGTCTGCCGAGGCGATCCAGTTTCTTCAGCCGCTGACTCGGGCGTTTCCCTGGAATGCGAGTTACAAGATACGGCTTGCGGTTGCCATGCTGGCCGGGAGCGCTCAATCGCCGCAAGCTCTGGAAACGCTCACGGCAGTGGCAGCCGATCCCAAAGCAATGTATGCCGAACGGCTGACGGCGGCCAAGGCATTGAAGGGGCGCGGCGCGGCGAACGCCGAAGCGGGCAGCGCGGAGTTGGACTTGCTGGCGCGCGGCGGTTGCCCCAGCGCGGACGATGCCGGCAAGCCTTTCTTTGTCCAGACTAGCATGGCAGCCGCTGCTTGCACAGCCAACAACAATGCGCGGGAAGAGCTCTTGCACACTGCCATCGCCGCCGCGCCGGACAATGAGGAGTTACGGCTTCAGTATGTGTCGGCGGCTTTTGCGGCGGGTCAGGATGCCCGGGCGCTGATGGCCGCCGAGCCGATCCTTGAAAACGGAAGTTTCTACGGCCAGCGATTCTCGCAAGGCTTCGACTCGTTCCACAACGAGGGCTATTATGGCCAGCAGAAGATCCCATCGCTCTCGGTATTGAAGCCGGAGGATGCGGCCAAACTCACCTGGTTTGCGATTCGCGCCCGGGAGAAGCGGCAAGAGGCCGGCGCGGCGCTGACGCTGGCAAAGAGCGCGCTGTCGAATGAGAAGGACGCTGCGCGGCGGCGCGCTTTGGAAGAGGAGAAGACGCGCCTGGAAACCGAAGCGGCCCGCGAACAGGAAAACAATTCGCGCGCTCCGAATATCCACAAAGAATTGGATCAGGACAGGGTGGTGCGCCCGCGATTGCTTCCGGGCATGCCGTTTGTTCCCAGGAAGAGCGATACCAGCGAGGGGGATGCGGAATGAAACGTCGTCTCTGGAGTGTGGTTGGCTTGCTGCTGGCGAGCGGTGGCCTCGTCTTCGCCGTGGGCGCATTGGAACAGGCAATCATGCCGAAGCCCGAGTTGCCGGCCTTGTTGCCCGAGGGCGCATTGCTCTCCATCGAGGCGCGCGACTTCGGCTCTCTTCTCCGGGATTGGAATGAGTCGGAGGAGAAGCGCGCATGGCTGACCGGCGATAACTATTCGGCTTTCAGTAACTCGCGCCTCTTCACGCGCCTTTCCCAGGCGCAGGATGAATTCTCCGCCGCCGCCGGACTCCCAGCCGACGGCAGCTTGCTTGAAAACGTTGCGGGCAAAGAGAGCTGCCTGGGTCTCTACGACATAGGCAATCTCGAATTTGTCTACGTCACGCGCCTCGATCGGCAGAAGATTGAAAGCACCCCGCTGTGGCAGACGCGGAGCAAGTTCGAGCAGCGCGCCGAGGCGGGAACAACATTTTACGTGCATAAAGACGCGCAGTCGTCGCGTACCGCCGCCTTTGCCGCCAGCGATGGCTGGCTGATTCTGGCCACCAGGGAAGACCTGCTGGCAGGGGTTCTCGACCGCCTCGCTGGAACCGCCTCTCAGAACCTTGCCGGCGAGGGCTGGTTTGCCGAAGCCGTGAAGCAGGCTGCCGGCGAGCGCGGCGATCTGCGCATGGTTTTGAACCTGGAGAAGATAGTCCGCACGCCGTATTTTCGCAGTTACTGGATTCAGCGCAATGTTACCGAGATGAAACAGTACGCCTCGGCGGTGAGCGACTTGTATAGAACCGGGCAGAGTTATCGCGAGGAGCGAGTGCTCACGCGCCGCGCCGGACTGGCGGCCGCTTCTCAGGGCGACGTAACGGCTCTGGCCGCGATGGCGCCCGCCGATGCGGCTTTCTACCAGGCGCAAGCTGCGCCGGACCCGGAGAAGCTGCTCCAAAGCCTGCGCGGCAATTTACTTGAAGCGAGACTGGAACATTCGCAAGTGCCGGCGTCGATTGCTCCGTCGGCGGCAGCGGCGGAAAACGCCGGCAGCGCATCGCAACTCGATGTAAGCATCGATCTCGCCCCGGTTGCGGTTAAACAGGCGGATGCCTTCCAGCCTCTGCGCGCGCTGCTGGCCGCCGCGCAGCCCGAAGCATCGCTCGAAGTCTATTCCACGCGCGCTTCGCGGGAGGGCATCTTTGTATCTCTGCAAACGGCGATGGCGATCTCCGCGCCGCAAAACTGGGATGAGGATGCGGTGCGCAAGGCGTTGACCGCGGCCCTGCTGCCCGGATTGACTACCGGAAAACTCGGAGTGAACTGGGAGAAGAGATTGAGCAAGGCTGGCGAGTATCTGGCGCTCGATGGCGCCGTGCCCCTGTATCTTTCGGTAAGCGGCAAGCTACTGCTGCTGGCCAACGACTCCTTGCTGCTGGAGCAATTGCTGGCCCGCCGTCAGAATGCCGCTTCAATCCAGCAGAAAGATAACCTGACCTATACCGCCTTCTTCCACCACGCGCAGGAACAGAGCAACTTCCGCCGCCTGATGGCGCAACTGGATCTCGCCGGTCATCGTGGCGGAGCCGATGGGCAAGTCGAGGCCAGCGAAGGACAGAGTCCGGCATTCTTCTCGGGGAATGTGGCCAGCTTCAGCCGCGTCTTCTCCAAAGTCGAGTCGGAGCGAGTGGAAGAGAAGGACTTCGGCGCGAAAGTGACTCAGACGGTTACTTATCAATGGACCCACTGACAGCGAAGCGGCTCAGTTCGGCGGCAGGAACGCAACTTGCGCTGAAGGCCGCGCTGGCGGGAGCATTTCTCCTCTTCGCATCTTGTCCGGCCCAGGTTCAGACAGAGCGCCTGACGCAGTTTTCTCAAGCTGCGAAAGCCGCTCTGGATCGCGGCTTTGCCGGAGAGGAAATCTCCTATCTGCTGCTGGATGCATCGGGCAGCGTGCTGGCCGAGCGATGGCCCTCGCAACAGCCTATCTCTCCCGGTTCGCTGGTCAAGCCCTTTCTGGCTATCGCTTATGGAGAACAACACGACGGCCGGTTTCCAACGGTGCGCTGCCTGGGGACTCGGAGCCGCTGCTGGCTTCCTCGCGGGCATGGAATCCTAGGGCTGGAAGAGGCCATTACGCAGTCCTGCAATACCTATTTCCTGGAGTTGGCGAAGGGACTGGATCGCAAACGGGCCGCGCAAACCTTTGCCCGTTATGGGCTCGCCGGACCTGCACCCGAGGCCGGCGGCGAGAGCCTGGTGGGATTGAGTCCGGCGTGGAAGGAACCGCCTCTGGCGCTGGCCCGAGCTTACCTTGCAATCGAGAAGGAAGAGCATTCCGATATTCAAGGCAGGATCGTCAAAGGGATGCTCGGCTCGGCGGCCCGTGGAACCGCGCGCGGAGTCGATGCTGCTCTGGGCGAAGATGCTGCTCTGGCCAAAACCGGAACAGCGCCTTGTTCGCACTCGCCGCAAGGGGCCGCGGATGGATTTACTGTTTTGCTGTATCCAGCCGCGCAGCCCCGGCTTCTGCTGTTGGTGCGTGTGCATGGTGTAACCGGCGCGCAGAGCGCAAACGTGGCCGGCGCAATGTTGCGCGCTCTCGGAGCCGGTGAGGGAGACGGCCGGCGATGATCGAGTTCACGCCCAGCCGATCTTCAGCGGCCATAAGCGCCCGGATTCCCGGAATCGCGCGTAACCGGAGGCGCGGCATTCAGCGAGGTTGCATCTGGCTGGTGTTGCCGCTGCTTCTGGCAGCCGCCCCTCTGGCCCAGGCGCAGCAGGAACTTCGCTTTGGCGTGCTGGGATTGTTTCATCCCAAGGAGTTATATCTAGAGCAGGAGGGCGCGCAAGTTCTCTCCGTTGCCGCCAACGGCGCTCCGGCAGCTTCGGCGCTGGTGCTCAACGGCGAGCCTGGCCGCCGCCGGTTGATCTTTCGCGCCCAGGGAGAACGCGTAGTTGCCGGCTCCGTATCTGCCCGCGGTTGGACGGCTTCTGCCAGGAATGGCGGCGCTGTTGGCTTTCGGCTCACCGTGCCGGGTAAATTCCAACGTGTCTACTGGGGCCGGCTTATCCTCCAAGCCCGTTACGGCGAACTGCTGGCCGTGGTGCAAATGGATCGCGAGACAGCGGTGGCTTCGATTGTGGCCTCGGAGATGGGCGAAACCGCCCCGATAGAAGCGCTGAAGGCGCAGGCCGTTGCTACCCGCTCCTTCCTGTCCGCGGGCGCAAGGCATCTGGACTTCGACTTTTGCGACACCACTCATTGCCAGTTTTTGAAGTCGCCGCCTCCCATGACCAGCCGGGTTTTCGGTGCCGTTCAGGCCACGCGGGGGCTGGTGATCGAGTATCTCGGCAAGCCTTTGGCAGCCATGTACTCCAGCCGCTGCGGCGGCCATACGCGCAGCCTGCGCGATGTCGGCCTGGAACCCGGCGAAAGCTATCCCTATTTCGCCGTGCCTTGCGCCTGGTGCCTGAAGCATCCGTTCGTCTGGCGAAGCAGGATCGGCAACAGCGGGCAGCAGCCCAGGCCGGACGATGAACGCCGGAGAATTGCCGGGACGAGACTGTGGGGCTGGAGCGCGATTCCTGGCAGCGATTTTACAGCCGCCGAGGACAGCTCGGGCTGGCGGCTGGAAGGCCACAGCGTGGGTCACAGCATAGGAATGTGCCAGCATGGCGCGGTCGGCATGGCTGCATCGGGTGCAAGTTTCCGCCAGATTCTTTCCCATTTTTATCCGAATACATCCTTGATTTCACGCCCATGACGATTCGGCGCGCGCG